>Ga0302227_10000935_pt1 | contig 22520 bp, 20 predicted proteins | sample II_Palsa_N1_1_FD_193525 | JGI IMG/M metagenome (GOLD analysis project Ga0302227, IMG submission 193525) | Peat permafrost microbial communities from Stordalen Mire near Abisko, Sweden - II_Palsa_N1_1 | ecosystem: Environmental > Terrestrial > Soil > Palsa > Peat permafrost | place: Sweden... | reverse complement strand
GCGCGTCTGTTAAGCTAATCCCTTCATAGTGCAGCTGCTTGCGCAGTAGCCTGGTGACATTATTATACGAAAGGGAGGTGGCCTGGTTGGGCGTATTATCGATCGCCGGGATATAGAGATGCGCTATCATCACGCTGCCGACTCCGGCCTCGAACATTTTACGGAAGGGATAGAGCTCGAGCGAGTCCAGCTGCCGCCGGTCCTTGTTGATCACCGGCAAGTCGAGGTGTGAGTCGACCGACACGTCGCCGTGACCGGGAAAATGCTTGGCGCAGGCCATGACCCCGGCATCCTGTAAGCCTTTCATGTACTGGACCCCGAATGCGGCCACCTTGAGCTTGTCTTCGCCGAATGACCGGTCATTGATCACCGGATTGTCCGGGTTGTTGTTGATATCGACCACGGGGGCATAGTTGACCTGGATCCCTATCCGCCGGCATTGCTGACCGACCAGTTGCCCATAACGGTAGATGAGGGAGGGATCGGCCGTAGCCCCCAGCATCATTTGCCGGGGCAATCCCTGAACGCTGTCCATGCGCATTCCCAGCCCATTTTCCGCATCGATACAAAAGAGAATGGGCGTCTTCGCGATGCCCTGTAAATAATTGATATGATTGGCCTGTTCGACGGGGCCTCCCTGGAAAGTGCAGATGCCGCCGACATCGTATTTCCGCACCGCCTCTTCGGCCACGGAATCATAGAACACGGGGCGACGGGTCACAGGGTCGATGGCAGAAAGCCGGATGACCATGAGCTGTGCGATCTTTTCATCTGGCGACAGGGTCTTGAATACGCTGTCCACCCAGGCATCGGCCGAAAGGGCGGTAGTACGTTGAGCATAGCCGCCGAGCGTACCGGCCGTCAGCATCAGCAAGAGGGTGAATTTTCTCATATCGGGAGGTATGGCGTAAATTGCACACAAATTAAGGTAGAATTGCCAGACATCATCCATTTATTGCCTGATAACATCGCCAACCAGATTGCAGCCGGAGAGGTCATTCAACGGCCGGCCAGCGCTGTGAAAGAGTTAATGGAGAATGCGGTGGACTCAGGGGCCGACGATATCCGCCTGTTCATCCACGACGCGGGGAAGGCGCTGATCCAGGTCATCGACAACGGGAAAGGCATGAGCGAAACGGATGCCCGCATGTCTTTCGAACGGCATGCCACTTCCAAGATCCGGAATATCGACGACCTGTTCCATATCCGTACGATGGGATTTCGTGGTGAAGCGCTCGCGTCTATCGCCGCTGTGGCCCAGGTCGAGCTGAGGACCCGGCGGCCCGAAGATGAAACGGGTACGAGTATCGAGATCGAGAATAGCCGCGTGACCCGGCAGGAGCCTGTCGCTGCACCCGCCGGCACCAGCATCGCCATGAAAAATCTCTTCTTCAATGTCCCCGCGCGCCGGAACTTCCTGAAGAGCAATCCGGCGGAGATGCGGCATATCGTCGATGAATTTATCCGGGTGGCCTTGGCTTTCCCCTCTGTCTTTTTTTCACTGACCGCTAACGGGCAGGAACTGATGCATCTCGAAAAGGGCAGCCTGAAGCAACGCATTGTGCAGATCCTCGGCAACTCGCATGCGTCTAAGCTGGTCTCGGTGCAGGAAAATACAGACTACCTGAACATCTATGGTTTTGTCGGCAAACCCGAAACCGCCAAAAAGACACGGGGCGACCAGTACCTGTTCGTCAACAACAGGTTCATCCGCAGCGCCTACCTTAACCATGCGGTGATGAATGCCTATAAGGAGATGATCCCGGCCGAAAGCTTTCCGCTGTATGTGCTGTTCATGGACCTTGATCCTACCCAGATAGACGTCAACGTCCATCCTACCAAACAGGAGATAAAATTCGAGGATGAAAAGATAGTATATGCTTTTGTCCAGGCGGCAGTCAAACATTCTCTCGCCCAGTTCAGCATTACCCCGACGCTTGACTTCGATCTTGATCCGGCTATCCAGCGGCTCGATGCAGTGAGCAAGCCCGTCTCCGAAGAAAAGGTAGCAGCCGTAGCATCATCTTCTCTGTACAAAACTTTCACGCAAAAGAACCAGGCGCATTTCATCGAACCTACGAATAAGAGTGAGCTCCGGCATTGGAAGGATTTCTATGAAGGGCCGGGGACCGGCGGGGCGGGTGAGGCCGCGGGGGCCGGAGTTGGAGCGGGGGCGGCTGGGACGGGCGAAGCAGGCGTTGCCGCGGATGGCTCTGGTGGGGCGGGCGATGTAGTGGGGACATCGGGGGCTGCCGCGAGCGGTTCTGGCGGCGTGGGAGCTGCCGCGGGTGGAGCGGGAGTGAGGATAAAACCCATCGAGGATGCCCCCCTGCAGCAATTGCTGAATACCTATATCGTTACCCCCACCAACCGCAGCTTTATCCTGGTCCACCAGCAAGCTGCGCACGAACGGATCCTGTACGAACGTTACACAGCAGCAGCAACCGGCCATCCTATTGCCAGCCAGAAAAGCCTGTTTCCCGTTACCCTGACCCTGTCCGCGCCGGACGCCATCTTACTCAGCGAGCTGCTGCCCGATCTGCAGCCGCTTGGCTATATGATCGAGCCATTCGGCAAGGATAGCTTTATTATCCAGGGTACACCCGCGGATATGAGACAGGGAGATGAAAAATCTGCCCTGGAAAGCCTGTTGGAGCAATACAAACATTTTACCAGCGAGATCCGTTTTTCCAGGCGTGAGCGGCTGATCCGGACGATGGCGAAACAACAGGCCGTAAGGCCCGGGACCGTATTGGAAGAAAAAGAAATGCGGATGCTGGTGGACAGCCTCTTCGCCTGTACGCAGCACAATGTCACCCCCGGCGGCGATCCTACTTACATCGAGTTCAAAAAAGATTACGTCGAAAAATTATTTGGCCGGTAGCAACGGCTTTTTCTTCCGGCCATCCCACAAAATATAACGCAGGTACAATTGCAGTGAGCTGTTACGCACCGACGGCAGTGGCTGAATGATAGCGGCTTGTTGCGTAGCGACAGGGTCCGGGACTTTAACGGTGATGGACCTGGTAAAGGCCTTATCGTAGCTGATACCCAGTACCCAATGTTCATAGGTGTAATCCACGCTGGCCAGGCCCCGGAATTCGGGATTTTTCACGAATGCCATCGGGAAATTGCTCAGGGGTTCAACAGCGTAATAGGTATTCACGCTACTGTCAGATATCGCAGCAATCCCTTTACCATAGTGCGAATATTGCACTCCGAGACCCACGCTCCAGTTATCGGAAGGGCTATAATGAATGCTGACCGGCAATTGAAAATAAAAGAGTTTTTTAATCTCAATCCAGCCACTATATAAAGTGTCGTTGTACTGATAAATAAATGCGAGATCCCTGGGTGTATATTGAGGGGCATGTATCCTGGCTTCCAGCTGCAGATAGATGTTAGGCCGAACATAATAGCGGATAGATGGCACCGGGATATAATTTTTCCACCACGTGTTGAGGCCGCCCGATGGATTGGTCCAGACTTGTTGTCCATCGACCGGAATGCCCTGATTAAGTCCAATGGCAAAAACAAAGTTGGTGCCCTTCGAATGCCCGACCGGGGGACATTTTAGCGGGTCGGTGGCTTTGGATCGGGCGATAACTTTCACGACCAGATGGGGCCCCGCGATGCCCAGCGGTTGGATCTTACCCGGATTTGAATGCCTGAGGCTGTATTGCTGCAGGGACTTGGCGGACGCAGCGCGGTCCGCCTTGTGATCCGAACTGCCGCTGGCCTCTGTGCTAAGGTCTGCCTTGTGATCCCATCTGTGCGGCACAGAGTGGCGACCGGGATGAGCCCGGCCGCCTGCACCTGCGGGGTATGAGGGATGAGCCAGGGAGTAAACTGTCTTTGGCGAATGGTTGGGTGATGAATGATTAGCAGGAGCAGTTGAAGTCGCTGTAGCGGAGGCGTCTTGAGGCATTGCCGGCGATGATCCGGACAATGGCAGCGGCGTGGCCACCGGGAGTGTTGGCGCTGGAGGTGTTGACATTGGGGTTGTTGATGTTGGGGGCGCAGAGGATGTTGAGGCGGCAGCGTGCGTCGGGGCAGCAACGTGCGTTGGGGTGGACGATTGCGTCGGGGCGGCAGGGTGCATCGGGGCGGATGAGACGCCCGTTGGATGGCGCATGGTGACGGTGTGCGTCCGCCAGACAAAATAACCCGATCCGCTCAGTACCAACAAAAGTAAAAGGAGCAGGAGCCAGCGTCTCCTGTCCTTCTTCTTACCATCAGGCATTTCTTTGTCCAGAAGGGCCGACATTCCCGTCCATCCTTCGCCGACATCCGGAAGCGATACTTCCTGCAGCTTGTCAGCCCATGGGTTGTTATTGGGTAGCCTTTCCATCACGTATTCGTTTCCATTAGGTGAATGATCAATTTCAGTTGTCGTCTGGCATCGCTCAAATGCCATCTGCTGGTACCCTCGCTGATCTCCAGCATCGATCCTATCTCTTTATGAGAAAAGCCATCGATACCGTAAAGATTGAAGACCATGCGGGTAGTAACGGGTAACTGCCGGATGACTTTCAGCAGCTCATCGCCATTCATTTTGGAAATAGCCTCATTATGAATAGCTGGTCCTTCCTGCTGATCAGGCAGCATTTCCCGATGGCGGATCGCCTTTTGCCGTCGGAGGCGGTCGATAGCCGTATTGATTACAATCTTTCGCATCCAGGTATAAAACGTTGCTTTTGAGAAATCATAAACGGCCAGCTGTTTGAAAACTTTCAGGAACGCGTCATTCAATAATTCGAGCGCATCGTTCTTGTCCTTTACATAGCGCATGCAAATAGGCATCATGACAGGAAAAAAACGCTTGTATAGTTCTTCCTGCGCCATGCGGTTGTTTTCAAGACAACCCCGGATTACTATTTGTATGTCGGTCCCTGTAGAAAACAACAATTAAATACCGATTATGTCCTGGTATGTACGCCCATATGATGGAAAACGTTGGGTAAAGTGGGTCAATAAGTATCCCTTATCCGGTGGATCAGTTTTTCCATCTGCCGGCGGACGGCGACGCCGCTGCCGGTATAGTTATTGACCAGGATAGAAAAGATCAGCAAATGGCCCTTTTTAGTGATCAGGTAGCCGCTGAGCGCTGCTACGCCGGTAAGGCTGCCGGTCTTGGCATATATAAAGGTGCTGTCCTGGCGATAATAAGAGGCAAGGGTGCCGGTGCCGCCTGTTGGAAGAATACGCTGCAGCCGTGGCAGGCCGAATTTCTGCTGCAGCTTATTCAGTATCCAGACAAAATCCTGCGGCGTGAAAAGATCGTTGCGGCTGAGCCCTGAACCGTCGACCCAACTGGGTTTTTGAGGCAGGGAATCGAGGTCGTGTTGCAACAGGTAGTCGATGGTATGGGCGTCGTCCATGGTTCCCCACCCTTCATTGCCTGCCATCAGCAGGGTTTGTTCGGCGAAGAAATTATCGCTGTTGTGCATCATGGGGACGAACATCGAGTCTACCGGCCGGGAATGAATGACAGTCCAGCCGGCAGCAGCCAGTACGCCTGGCAGGGTTGGGGTGGATGAGCCTGCAGCCAGTTGGCCCGCGACGGATAATTTCAGGTGTTTGACGCCGGCAGGCTTGCCGGCCGTATCCTTCAGCAATAAAGCTGTCGAAGCCAGCCCATCGGTAATGAATGGCGTATACTGCTCCTTGTGATCTTCCTTCCCTTCCGTGACTTCGAAGACGTTCTGGTCGCGATACCGGTGCACGAAAAAGTTCTTTTTCGCCGTGTCAGGATTGAATTTCACTTCCCAATCCACTTCCGGGATAGAATAGATCGAGGGGGAAGCGCCGAAAGGATCATTGCTATTACCCTTCGGCCGATCCTGTACCCAACGGATCAAATTGCCATAGATGGGAAATGGGCTGCGTTCGGAAGCATAATCATCATTATAGTCATCCCAGGCCCAGCCTCTGCCAAGCGCGTTGTCCTGCCAGTTATTGTCGAACAGCCAGATGTTCTTACCCACCTTTCTCATGAGGTCGATGACCGGCTGCGACGTATAAGCCGGATGGAGGAAGGTCGGATCGCCCGAAGGAATGACGAAGAGCGCCGTATCAGTGATCCAGTAGCGCATTCCGACCAGGGAGTCACCCAGGTAACTCAACCCGGCATATAAAGAAAAGAGTTTGGTGTTGCTGGCAGGGATAAAATATTTATCTCCCTGGTAATTGTACAGCCACGTAGCCGCGGCCGGATCATACAGACTGATGCCGACCTGTGCCGACTGCAGGCCTGGCTGCGCTAACAGGCTGTCCACAACGAATGGCTGCAAAGAAAGACCGGACGATCTTCCCGGTGTCGCTCCGGTCCCGGAAGCCGTGGCAGAATGGGAAGGGCTGCAGGCCTGCCAGCCGTAAGCGGACAGGATAAGGATCAATCCGAATAATCGTTTTGTCATCTTGAAGGCATTCTTTACTGCAAGATAATGAAATAGCGGATCGGGCGCCTTCCGACCCCGATCCGCGGAAAATCGATCGTTGACAGCGAGCCGCCAAAAAGCGATCATTTGATCCCCCCATGACACCCTATAATGGTCGCATTGATATATTCCGTCTCCAGGATGAACCTGACAGTGGCCGCTACCTCCTCCGGCCGGCCGATCCGACCTACCAGTATCTGTTGGCTGAAGCCGGAAAAGGCGCCTGCTTTGGCATCGGCTGATAACTGATCCCACCAGGGCGTATCGATCACCCCCGGTGAAACGGCATTAACCCGCAACGGCCTCAGTTCCCTGGCCAGGATGGGCACCATGATCTCCAATGCGCCGTTCATGGCCGCCAGTCCCGACGTCCCGGGCAGCCCCGCGGTGGCGCTGATCGCAGTGATGAGGGTAATACTGCCGCCCGGCTTCATAGCGGGCAGCGCAGTCTGCAGGACATCCAGCTGCGGCCAGAATTTATTATCGAAAGCCTCCCGCAGATCGCCTAAGGGCAAGGTGCGGAATTCTCCGCCGCCCTTTCCCCCGCTCAGGGCCAGCACCAGGTGATCGATATCTTTTTCTTTGCTGAAGAAGGCCGCCACATCCTCATGGTGACGGGCATCCAGGCTGACAGCTTTAACGGCAGGCAACTCCTGACGGAGCGCCGCCAGCTTTTTCGGATCGCGGCCAATGGCCGTCACATCGGCCTGTTCAGCGGCCAGCAAGGTCACCAATGCGCGGCCGATCCCGGAAGTCGCGCCGGCAATGACGATGCGTTTGTGTTCCAATCTTGTCATACTTTTTTATTCAAAATTACGCCGGCGCAGAGGCGCGCCTGTTGACCGGACCCGGCATATTATTGACCGGATCCTGCATTCGACCGGTAGGCAAGGGGAGTAAGACCGCCGGCTTTTTTAAACGAACGATTAAAGGCGGAAGGTTCACTGAATTGCAGCTTGTAGGCGATCTCCGCCACCGAAAGATCGGTATATCTTAAAAGAGCTTTTGCCTCCTGTTGGATCATTTCGGCAATATGTTCGCTTGCAGTCCTTCCGGTGACTTCTTTCACTACCCGGTTCAGATGATTGGGCGTCACATATAGCATAGTGGCATAATCAGTCACTTTTTGCAGGGACAGATAATGCTGATGGACCAGCTTCCTGAATTTGATGACGAGTGCAGTGCTCTCGGGTATCCCGGCGCTTTGGTCCACATAACCTCTTTTCAGTTCGAGCAGGACCAGGTAGAGATACAATTGCACTGCCTTTTCGCGGCCTGTCCGAAGCCCGTGCAGCTCATCGTCGATGCGGTGCAGCAACTCTTCTACCTGCCGGATCGCGGCGGTTTCCAGCCGGAAAAAGGGGCTGCCGGCATAGCTGAAAAAGGGAAACTCCTCCGCCATGCGGGCATCGGGGATGACCTCTTCCAGGAAACCCGGATTGAACAGGACGTAATACCCGAAAATATCTTTGCTGATCGCTTTTTTGGAAAACAGCTGGTTGGGAAAAGAACAGTTGACCGTGCCGGGCGTCTGGGAGAAATGCTCCAGTCCCATTTGCAGTTCGCAGCTACCCCGCAGCACCAACCCGATCCGGTAAAAATCACACCGGAACGGGCCCATCGGGTGCATCCTCAGTCCATCGCTGGAATACAATTCAAAATTGTCGATCCTGAACGCGGGCCCTGCGACATTATTTCCGAAAGGAGTGAAGTCGCCTTCCACCCGATGGACCGGGCGATGGGTGTCATCCAGCTTGTATTGAGGTATCTCCTTCATCCCCGCTCCTGCGCCCGCAGCCATCTTTCAGGGATCTCGTTGCTGCTGGCCAGCAGGTAGTCCTGATAGGAACAGGCGATGTATTTATTGTCCGGTAATTGCATCCACCAGCGTTGTGTCTTCTTACTCTGGAGGAAGGTTGTTTCCACTTCCGCGAAGGCGGTCCGGTATTCGACAAAAAATTCCCGGTCGGAGAGTGCGGCTTCGCGCCGGCCCTTGCTCTTCCCGTCTATCAGGTACCACAGCATATGGCTGATCTGGCGGGCCGTCAGTTGACCCGTATCCCTGGTGGGCATATAGCCATAGATGCCGATCGTATTGATATTATGGCTGAGGCCGGCATAACGCATCAGGATGCAGGCTTCTTCACCATTGAATCCATTGGGAGAAAGCTGATTGGCGGGGGCGAAGGCATGCGCAATGGCGGAAATATCGAAACTGAACAGATGAGAATTGCGGATCACCGGCTCCATCTCTTCTATTTTGTCTTTTACGCTTCCCAGCCGAAAACAATCAAAGCGTAGTTTGTCCATCGTCTCCAGCATATGAGGATGGACATAATAGCTCTGAAAGCCGATATGGTTATAATGATGGATATAGTTGGGTTCGCCGGTCAGCATTTCCATGAGGAAATTATCGCTGCGGTGTAAGGAGTGAATGTCCAGGTCGATGAGGGCATCTACGCATGTGGCCTCGATGATATGCTTTTTGTCGGCGTAGGTATAATATTGAGACAGCGTCAGATCATGCGAGCCTCCCAGGATGACAACGGTCTTGCCGATAGCCGTGAGTTCGCGCAGGACGGTCTTGAGCGCCGCGTATGTATCGGTCAGGGTGGCGCCGGCGCGGATATTTCCGGCATCGGCCAGTTTGACATCGGAATGCCAGTAGAACAATTGATAGAACTCCTGGCGGATGACGTCAGGGGCGCCGGCGCCGCGCCGGTCACGGCCGATGCCTCTTTCTTCTTCACAGCCTACGATCACAAGGTCTGCCTCGTACAGATCGGGGAAAGTCTCGTCGTACGCATCGATCAGTTTGCCGATCTGCCCATCCCTGTATCCCTGGTCTTGCGAGAGCTCGGCCAGGTTAATGGGATCCAGGAAATCACTAATATGCAGGTTGGGCGACATGAAAATGGACGTTTGAAGGCAAACTTAGTATAAATCGGGCAATTGGGCAGCGGGCACCCAAGACGCAAAATCTCTTATCTTTGCCGGATGGAGGAATTGTTACAACAAATTGAGCAATACAGGCAGGAGATTGCCGCCATTGTCCCCGACGGGGCTGAAGCGCTGGAGACTTACCGGATCCGTTTTCTCGGCACCAAAGGGATCGTCAAGAATCTCTTCACGGAAATGAAGAATGTTCCGGCCGACCGGAAAAAAGAATTCGGCCAGGTACTCAACGATTTCAAACAGCTGGCAGAATCCCGATACGAGGACTGGAAAAGCCAGATGACCAGTGGCGACGCCGACACGGCCAGTAAGATAGACCTCAGCCTCCCCGGCGATCCACAGCCACTGGGCACTCATCATCCTATAACGCTGGTGCGTGACCGCATCGTCCATATCTTCGGCCGGCTGGGCTTTTCCGTAGCGGAAGGCCCGGAGATCGAAGATGACTGGCATAATTTTACGGCGCTCAATCTGCCGGAAAATCATCCTGCCCGGGATATGCAGGATACCTTTTACATTCATCAGAACCCTGACTGGTTGCTGCGGACCCATACCAGCAGCGTCCAGGCCCGCGTCATGGAAAGCCAGCGGCCTCCTATTCGGATCATTTGTCCCGGCCGCGTTTACCGCAATGAAACGATCAGCGCCAGGGCCCACTGCTTTTTCCATCAGACGGAAGGGTTATACATCGACGAGAACGTCTCTTTCGCGGACCTGAAGCAAACGCTGTACTTCTTCGTACAGGAAATGTTCGGAAAAGACGTAAAGGTCCGCTTCCGCCCTTCTTATTTTCCTTTTACCGAACCCAGCGCCGAAATGGACATCAATTGCCGGATCTGCGGCGGCGTCGGCTGCAGTGTGTGCAAGCACACCGGTTGGGTCGAGATCCTCGGCAGCGGGATGGTGCATCCCAAAATGCTGGACAACTTCGGTATCGACAGTAATAAGTATACGGGATTTGCCTTCGGCATGGGGATCGAAAGGGTCTGCCAGCTCAAATACCGTATCAATGATCTTCGCCTGTATTCCCAAAATGATGTCCGTTTTCTGCGGCAATTCACGGGAGCAGTGTAATTAAAACTATGATACAGACAATCGGCGTTTGCGGAGCAGGTACCATGGGCAGCGGGATTGCCCAGGTGGCGGCTATGGCAGGTTACCGGACGATCCTGTATGATGTGGATGCCGGGATGGTAGCAAAGGGCCGCGCCGGCATCGAAAAAAGCCTGGTGTCACTGAAAGAAAAAAACAAGCTGACGGCAACAGAACAGCAGGCTGCCCTGGATCGTCTTTCTTTCGTCCACCGGGTAGAGGAATGCATCGCCGACTTAATCATCGAAGCCATTGTCGAAAAACCCGATGTCAAGCTGGACCTTTTTCTTCGGTTAGCCTCAGTCAACGATCCAAAGACGATCCTTGCCTCCAATACTTCTTCTCTCTCGCTGGATGCCCTTGCCGGACAGGTCCCGGGGCCCGAACGTTTTGCCGGCATGCACTTTTTCAATCCGGCCCCGCTGATGAAGCTGGTGGAGGTGGTGCATACACAGCACACAGCAGAAGAGACGACCCAAACCATTATGCAGGTAGCCCGGCAAATGGGCAAGACGCCGGTACGATGCAAAGATGCCCCCGGCTTTATCGTCAACCACGTGGCCCGTCCCTATTACCTCGAAGCGCTGCGGCTGTTGGAAGAAGGGCTCAGCGATCCGGAGACGATCGACGCGCTCATGGTGGCCTCCGGTTTCAGGATGGGCCCCTTCCAGCTGATGGACCTGATCGGCAATGATATCAATTATGCAGTCAGCATCTCCGTATACTCCGCCATGGGCCAACCCGAAAGGCTGAAGCCTTCCCCGATCCAGCAGCAAAAGGTGCAGGAAGGGGCCCTGGGCAGAAAGACGGGCAAAGGATATTACCGGTATGAATAACTTGAACGCCAAAGACAGTAAAGGATTGGTATTGGTCACGGGAGGTACCGGCTTTCTCGGTGCTTACATCATCAGGCAGTTGGTGGAGAGCGGTTATTCCGTTCGCGCTATTCATCGTAACGGACCGATCCCTTTTTTTCTTCCTGACACGATCCGGGAAAAGGTGGAATGGGTGTACTGCGACATCCGCGATCCCCTCGGTCTGGAAGACGCCATGGCGGGAGTAGACGCAGTCATCCACGCTGCGGCAAAAGTTTCTTTTCTGAAAAAAGACCGCCGGGAAATGTATAGCGTCAATATCGACGGCACTACCCATGTCGTCAATGCGGCCCTCGCCCAACATGTTCCGCGTTTCGTCCATATCAGCTCCGTGGCTGCCCTGGGCAGGACGAGCGGCGGTGAAGAAGTAACGGAAGAAAAGGTCTGGGGAGACAGCAAGCATAATACAAATTACGCCATCAGTAAATTCTATGGAGAGATGGAGGTCTGGCGCGGCATCGGCGAGGGGTTACGGGGCGTCATTGTCAATCCCAGCACCATCCTGGGCTATGGGGACTGGAACCATAGCAGCTGTGCGCTGTTCCGCAATGCCTGGCGGGAGTTCCCCTGGTATACCGAGGGCATCAACGGCTTCGTGGATGTTACGGATGCGGCCAAAGCCATTGTCCGGCTGCTGGCGACGGATATCAGCGGTCAGCGTTTTATCCTCAGCGGGGACAACTGGTCCTTCCGGCATTTGTTTACCACGATTGCCAGAGAGTTCGGGAAAAAACCCCCTTCCCGTGAAGCCACGCCTTTCCTGGCGGGTATCGCATGGCGGATAGAAAAGGTCAAATCCCTTTTGAATGGCAAACCTTCGTTGCTCACGAAGGAGAGCGCACGCGTTGCTACCAGCAGCACTTTCTTCAACAACGGCAAGATCCTCCGACAACTGCCCGATTTCCGTTTCACCCCACTGGAAGAGACCATCAGGGCTGCCTGCGAGGCCTATCGGCATTCGGGGCAGTCATAAGTGTGAGAATTTGGTTATCTTAACAGATCAAAACGATATCCATGAACCAACTACGGCCCTTCTTTCTGTTGATCCCCGTTGTTTTTTTTACGCTTGCCGGCTTTTCGCAGGACAAGACCTTCAGCATAGACGGTAAGGTCGTCGACAAGTCCGGTCAACCGCTGACGGGCGCCTCGGTCTTTTGCACCAATACAACCATCGGCACCCTCTCGAAAAATGACGGTAGTTTTCATCTCCGGCTGGCCAACGGCGGCTATGACATGGTCATCTCCTATACCGGGTACGAAACGCAGTCTGTCCGCATTGGAAAAGACCATAAAGAGACCGATACGCTGACCATCACACTCAAAGACCAGGATAAGAGCCTGGAACAGGCGGTGGTCACAGGCAGCGCGCAGGTGGCAGACGGCTGGGCCAAATACGGGCAGTTCTTCCTGGACAATTTCATTGGGACCACTCCGAATGCCGCTCAATGTGTGCTGGAAAACAAAGACGTCCTGAAATTCTATTACTATAAGTTACGGAATAAGCTGCGGGTCAAAGCGGATTCGCCGCTGGTCATCACCAATAACGCCCTCGGCTACAGGATCAAATACCAGCTGGACTCTTTCGTCAACTATTTCGGGACGAATATCAGCAGTTATACCGGGTATCCATTGTTCGAAGAACTGCAGGGCACCCCTGAACAGCAACAGACCTGGCAGCAAAACCGGCTGAATAGCTATGCGGGGTCGCGTTTGCATTTTATCCGTAGCTGGTACGACAGCACCCTGGATGATGAAGGATATGTACTGGAACTGGCCGACAGTAATGACAACAATAAAATGCAACGGGTGACCAACCCTTATGATCCGAGGTTCTATTCCAAGGACAGCGGGGATGCGGAGATCAATATCCAGGGTCGTCTCAGGGTAAGCTATACGACTCAGGCGCCAGACAAAAAATATCTGGCAGAACGTAAATTTCCGTTGACTACCCAGGTCCAGATCTCTGCCATCGATATCCTCAACGGCTTCGTGATCGAGGAGAACGGGTATTTCTACGATCAGTCGGACGTCACGAATATAGGGTACTGGTCATGGAAGAAGCTGGCCGAGCTGCTGCCATACGATTACCTGCCGCCGCAATAGCCTAGCCAACTACTTTCTTCCACAGTTCGGGAATGCGCTTGATCCAGACAAATTCCTTCATTTTAATCTTTGCATCCTCCGCCGGAGTGCCGAAATACGTTTTGCCCCCTTCAAGGGAGGCAGGCACACCGCTTTGTGCATAAACGATGGCATTGTCCCCGATCGTCAGGGTCTTGCTGACACCGACCTGGCCCCACAGAATGACACCGTTGCCGATATCCACTGCACCGGCGATGCCGACCTGACCGGCGAACAGGCAATTTTTACCGGTTACGGTATCATGACCGATATGGATGAGATTGTCCATCTTGGTGCCCGCGCCGATGACGGTATCATGGCTGACGCCCCTGTCGATCGTGCAATTGGCCCCTATTTCCACATAATCCCCGATCACCACCCGGCCGCAGCTCTCCATTTTGCGGTACCATACATCCCGGTCCTTTTTGCCATTGTAATAGAAAGCATCGGAGCCGATGACGGTTCCTGCCTGGATGATGACGTGATCGCCGATGACGCAATGGTCGAGGATCGTCACATTCGGATGGATCACGCAATTTTTTCCGATGGTCGTATGGTGGCCGATAAATACGTTGGGGGAGACATAAGTGCCTTCTCCGATGACGGCGGAATCACTGATCATGGCGGTGGCCGGTTCGAAGGGGCGGAAATGGCGGACGATGGCAAGATAGGCCTCGAACGGCTGGTCTACAACCAGCAAAGCCTTTCCCTGCGGGACTTCTACCACTTTGTTAATGATGATGAAACTGGCGGCGGACCGGATACAGGTATCATAATATTTAGGATGATCGACAAAAACGAGATCGCCTTTCTCTACTTTATGGATCTCATTGATGCCGGTAGCCTGGCCATCTTTATTGCCTATCAGCTCAGCCCCCAGGAAACCGGCCAACCATTGAACAGAGACGGGAGAAGGAAATTGCATAGCGAAGAATTTGCGCGAAGTTAGCCCGGAAGAGTGGACCAAACATTGTCCTTTTCCACAGTCCAAAAAAAAATGTGAATAAAATCGAATAAAATTTGTTGTAAAATTTTTCTAGATAGAGAAAATTATTTTTAATATTGTGTAGGGAAATTTATTTCCCGGTACTTACTAACCCATCCATATATTGAAGCCCGGTGTTTTCACCGGGCTTTTCTTTTGAAAAGAAGCCTTCGACTCGTCGATCAGGATCAGATACAAACCGCTCAATCGTGCACCAATACTACATTGTATACAAACCCTTCCAGGTCCTTTCACAATTTTCTCCCCAGGAAGGCAAGAAAACACTGAAAGATGTCGCGCCGGTGCCCGCCGATGTCTACCCTGTCGGGCGGCTGGATTTCGACAGTGAAGGCCTCCTGATCCTCACCAATGACCGCGCTCTCAACCATCGGCTGCTGGACCCGGCCTTCTCACATGAGCGGGAATACTGGGTACAGGTGGAAGGTGTTATCAGCCCTGTCGCCCTCCATCAGCTGGGCAGCGGCGTGCCGATCACCGTGGATGGCCGGACTTATCTGACTAAGCCCTGCAAGGCAGAGCCGATCACCTCGCCCCGGGTCCCTCAACGTGATCCGCCTATCCGTTATCGTGCGCAGATCCCGACCAGTTGGGTACGCCTGGTGCTGACAGAAGGGAAGAACAGGCAGGTCCGTAAAATGACCGCCCAGACAGGTTTTCCGACGTTAAGACTGATCCGGTACCGGATCGAAGGGGTGACGCTGGACGATATGGAGCCCGGGGAAATGCGGTCATTGACGGGGAAGGAGATCGATGCATTGCTGTTTGCCAAAAGGAATCGCTAACTTTCCATCCTAAACGGGACAGAAGGTTCGTCGGCCGACGGCCAGAACCAGCATCCGACAAACTAAAAAATTACGTCACTATGTTAAAATCGATGACCGGCTTTGGGCGCGCTGAACAGGCGGTGGGCGATAAAACTTTCCAGGTAGATGTCAAATCGCTGAATGGCAAGCAATTCGAACTCCAGCTGAAATTACCGGGCTTTCTGAAACCATTTGAATTCCCCATCCGGAAAATATTATCTGAAAAACTGGGCCGGGGATCGCTGGATTGCACCATCAGCCTCAAACAGACGGGCAACGCCAAACCAGTCAGTATTAATACCGATCTCGCTAAAGCCTATTACCGGGCACTGGCCGATCTGTCCGGCGAATTAAAACTGGACCCCTCCAACATCCTCAGTACCCTCGTCAAACTACCGGAGGTCATTACACCTACCAGTGATACATTGACGGACGCTGAGTGGGAACAATTCGAAAAGGTTATCCTCGCGGCCATAGAAGACCTCAATGCCCATCGTCTCAATGAAGGGGCATCGCTGGAAGAAGACCTGCTCCTGCGCATCGATAATATCCTCCGTCACCAGGAAGAAGTGACCAAACTCGAGCCGCTGCGGCAGGTGAAGATCCGTGAAGGCATTAAAAAGCTGCTGGAAGAACAGGTCGGGAAGGAGAATTATGATGGCAACCGGCTGGAACAAGAACTGATCTATTACATTGAAAAGATAGACATCAGCGAAGAGCAGGTTCGGCTGAAGAACCATTGCGACTATTTCAAATCCATCCTGCGGGAGCGGGAAGACAGCAAGGGTAAGAAATTATCTTTTATCCTGCAGGAGATCGGTCGTGAGATCAATACGACAGGTTCCAAAGCATACGACTCCACCATTCAGCAATGTGTGGTCCTGATGAAGGACGAACTGGAAAAAGCGAAGGAACAGGTGTTGAATGTATTATAATGTGGAGGAAATACGTTTTATCTTTATTGTAAATGATTTCTCATTGAAAAAGCCTATTTTTTTCCTGCTGATCGCCTGTTGTCTTCATTGGGCGGCCTGTTCTCTTCCTTCGGATGTCTTTGAAAAGGACATAGCGCTTCCCGGTCAGCAATGGGCGGGGAATTTCCGGCCAACGATAAGCTTTGACATCAGTGCGCAGGACACGGTCAATCGCTACAATGTCTACCTGGTGTTGCGGCATACGGATGCGTACAACTACAACAATATCTGGATCAGGGGTACGGTCAGGCAGCCGGGGGACACCGCCAGCCGCAGCGAACGCTATGACCTTTCCCTTGCCGACAACGAAAAGGGCTGGACAGGCTCCGGCATGGACGATATCTATGAGCACCGCATCGAGATCCAGCACCTGACGAAATTCGATCATCCCGGCACCTACTCTTTCACCCTGGAACAGATCATGCGGGAGGACCCGCTGAAGCATGTGTTGAATGTAGGGGTCCGCATAGAAAAGGTCCCGTCGCTGTAGTGGTCTCCGGCATTTATCATATGCTATTTAAAAAACAAAGACTGGCCGTTGCCACCACCGTCTACTGGGTGCTCCTGGTCTATATTGTCGTAGGCCTCGCCTTCTGGTTCTTCGAGCTGGAGGCCCAAAGCCGGAAGATGTCGAAATACCAGCTTGAACAGCTGAGACCCGCCGATTCCGGCTTTGTTGCGCAACGGGCAGCCATCCTGGAGGAAGAAAGGAAAAAGACCGCCCAATATATCGGCGAAGGCAGCACCTTCCTGTTCCTGATCCTGCTGGGGGCCCTCTTCGTCTACCGGGAAGTCCGGCGCCAGATCCGGCTGCAACTTCAGCAGCAGAATTTTATGATGGCCGTCACCCACGAATTGAAAACGCCTATCGCCGTCACGAAACTCAACCTGGAAACCCTCATCAAACACAAGCTCGACGGGGAAAAGCAACAGAAACTCATCCGGACGGCGCTACAGGAGACGAACCGGCTGGATGCACTGGCCAATAACATCCTCATCGCATCACAACTGGAAGGTGGCGGTTATGTCCCGACGAAAGAAATCCTGGACCTTTCGGACCTCTCGGAGCATTGTCTCCGGGATTATCGCAGCCGCTTCCCCGACCGGGAATGGACGGCCAACATCCAACCCGGCGCGACGGTCATCGGCGACCCCTTCCTATTGCAGTTGCTGGTCAGCAATCTGCTGGAAAACGCCCTTAAATATTCTCCGCGGGACGCCGCCATCACCCTCACACTGGAAAAAAAGGGCCGCCATACCCTGCTATCCGTCAAAGACCAGGGCCCGGGTATCTCCGATGAAGAAAAGAAAAAGATCTTCGCCAAATTTTACCGTAGCGGCCAGGAGTCTACCCGCCAGACAAAAGGGACTGGGTTAGGGTTGTATCTGTGCCGCAAAATTGCGGATGATCACAAAGCCACATTAAAAGTCTCCGACAATTCACCCGCCGGCAGTAATTTTACCGTCACATTTTAGGCCCAAAGGCCTAAAATGCCTTTTCGGGCATACCTTCATTATATGAGCCAAAAAATCTCCATCCTGCTGGTCGAAGATGAAGAAAATCTTCATGAAGCCCTCAAGCTAAACCTCGAGCTGGAGGGGTATGAGATCACCTCGGCCTTTGACGGCTCACAGGCGCTGAAGGCAGTCCAATCGGAATATTTCGACCTCATTATCCTGGATGTCATGCTGCCGGGAGTAGATGGTATCAGTGTCACGGAGACGATACGGGTCCAGAACAATGACGTGCCGATCCTCATCCTGAGTGCGAAGAACGCCAGCGCCGACCGCGTATTGGGCCTTCGCAAAGGCGCGGATGATTACCTGACGAAACCTTTTAATCTCGAAGAGTTGCTGTTGCGGATCCAGAAGCTGATCGACAAGAACAAGAAGATGCAGGATAAGGATTCTTCGGGCGATCTTTATTCCTTCGGTAAGAATACGATAGATTTCAAAGCGCAGGAGGCGACGATCAAAGACGGACGACGCATTCAGCTGAGCAAGAAAGAGGCGATGCTGCTCAAGCTGCTGATCGAGAACCGGAATGAAGTCGTCACCCGGGAAAAGATCTTACAGGCTGTTTGGGGATACAATGTCTATCCCACGACCCGGACGATAGATAATTTTGTGTTGACCTTTCGCAAATATTTTGAGGAGGACAGCCGGAATCCGAAGTATTTTCATTCGGTGAGAGGGGTGGGGTATAAATATACGGAGTAGTTAGGCGAGCCTGACCAGGATTGTGTCGGCCTGCCGCAGCAGCTGCTGCATATTATGCGTATCGTAATTCGGCGTATAAAGGCTCATCTCACATTCATTCAGAATATTTTCGAGCGAAAGTATAGAAGGGGCATCCCAGCCGCGCAGCTGCAACAGCCGGACGCAATTCTGTTTGTTGAGCTCGCTGGACGGCAGTTCCAGTTTTTTTCCGATCGCTTTCCAGACAGCGCGGTTAACCTCGCGGTAAAAAGCTTTATAATCACCATTGTCGAAGAACGACCGGGCGTCCAACAGCGGATCGACGGGAGCCGAAACAGGCAAATAAGCTGCGGAAGAAGCCCCGCTGAGATCGGTCTGACCAGGCGCTTCATGCCGCGCCACCGACAATTCCTGCCACTGCTGTGCTATCGGTGCGTTAGATCTTCCGACGCCTTGATTACGTGCCTGCGATTCTTTAGCGCCCTTTGTCTCTTTATCCCCCCTATCGCCATCCTTTTTCAGGAGAGGGTTCTGACGCCGTAAATAGAAGAACACGATGACCCCGGACAGCAGCAAGCCGGCTAACAACCACTCCAGGTGGTCCAGGATAAAATGTTGCAGCCGCTCACCTATTGAAGGTGTAGCCACGGTAAGGCCCGGATGAGTAGAAGACCGGGGTTTCCCGGCCAAAGGGGTCACCTGCAGGTCCAGGGGTTCGCTGCCTGCTGTCTTATAGGTCTGGGAAGAAGGATCGAACCAGGAAAAATTAACGGCGGGGATAGTATAGTGCCCCGGCGTTTTGGTCGTAAATACGTAATCGAAAGATTTGGTACCGCTCATCGGGACCACGGTCTTGTTGACATCTTCTTTGGCAGTAGGATCGAAGGCCTCGATGCCGGCAGGCCAATCGACGGTCGGCGCATTAATGACCGGCAGATTGCCTTTCCCCTTTACCACCACATGCAGCGTTGCTTCATCCTGTGCGGCAACATTTTTGTTTGCGAGTGAAGCTTCCACAGAGAAGCTGCCTACAGCCCCATTAAAATTGGCGGGTTTATTTTCTTCCGGCAAAGGCTTGACTGTAACGGTCAGGGGCTTGGTATCGAGGGTCACGTTTTCAGTGATCTCAGGTCCGGCTTCCTGTTCGCCGGTCAGCTGATCGAGCAGGTCCCGGATGGCGTTACCCGTGTGGCGCGGCTCCGAGCGCATCCCGCCTTTTACAAAATGCACCGTGTTCTCCACTTCTACGGGATCGAGATCGATATTACCCGGCTGCAGGGGGATCAACTGTGTCTTGCGGATGACGTGAACGGTATACGCCTTGCCATTTAGTTTTTCGACAGACACGGGGTCCGAACTGGGGTCTACCATATCATAGACACTGAACCCATTCAGGTAAGGACGTTTGGTTACCCGGGATTCGGAGCTGAGACGGGAATACAGTTTATACGTGGCAACGATCGGTTCGCCAACATAACAGGAATTGCGGTCGACCTGCACTTTGACGAAGAGGTTTTTGCGGATCTTGTCTTTGACGTTTTCGCCTGGTTTCAACACATAGTCCCGTTCGACCTCATCCTGCGCAGGCGGCCCGAAAGGGTCTGGCCCGAAGGGCTGTATCTGTAACATAGGGTTACCGGGCATATTGCCGCCGCCCCTGCCCTGACTGCCCGAAGTTGCACCCGAGCCACCGGCATGCACGGTAATGGTCACGGCATTGGACCGCATATGCTGGCCATCCACCACGGCTGATGCCCCGGCAATGGTGAACTTACCGGTATGCGTAGGCTGTAATACGAATGATAATCCTTTGTATTGGGACATATTGCCGTTGATCACGCTCATCCCGCTGGACTGTATGGGGCCCTGCGCTACGCGGAACCCGGGAAAATCGGGTGGGTTCAGCGCATCGATCTGTTTGGCATTTTCGACCACAAACTCCACTTGCAAATACTCGCCCGCGCCCATTTCCTGGTTGCTGACGACGGTCGTGAACTTAACCTGGCCAGAGGCGAAGAGCCCCGGCAGTAAAGTAATCAGGACGGCGAGCGTAAAGCGTAAATTTGTGGCGATAGCGAATGTTTTTATAGGTCTTTCGGGCTTCATATAACACTATAGCAAATATAAAATATTTGATAACAGTCCGCTGTTAAAGATCCCCTAATTGCGGCCGCAGGATTATCTCCTCTACCGTTGCCTGCGGGGAAAGCCGGGCCGCGGCCAGGATCATATCTGCGATATCCCCTGCCTCCATAATGCGCTGCGGGTCAACCCCGCTGCCGGCCCAGGAGTCCGTATAGGCAGCGCCGGGATAGACAGTCGTCACCTTGATGCCGAAAGCCTTCATTTCTTCCCGCAGATTGGCCGAAAAGCCGGCCAGGGCAAATTTGCTGATGCTGTAGGCCCCCCCGTTGGGATAAGCCTTCAGCGACGCCACCGAGCACATATTGAAGATATGGCCTGCCTTGCGCGCTATCATGGCGGGCAGCAGCGTCCTGGTCAAATGATAAGCGCTATAGAGGTTGACGGCCATCAGCCGCTCCAATACCCCCTCGTCCTGGTCATGGACGCTGCCCGGAATGAACTGACCGGCATTATTGACCAGTATGTCGATAGCAGGTCCGGATTCCAACACCCACCGGCCGAATTCAAGGGCCTGATCTTTTTCCGCGAGGTCAGCCGTTTTCGATCGGATGGTAATGGCGGGATAGCGCTCTCCCAGCTGTTGGGCAGCAGCCGTCAGTGCCTGCTGGTCCCTGGAACAAAGGAAGAGATCGTAGCCACAGGCAGCAAATTTTTCTGCGACGGCCCTGCCCAGGCCTTTGGAGGCTCCGGTAATGATACAGTTCATATTTCATTAAATTGCGTCATGCAATATAAACACCTTTTCTTCGACCTGGACCATACGTTGTGGGATTTTGAGGCCAATAGCCGGCAGACGCTGCAGGATCTCTATCAGTCTCTCCGCCTGCAGGAAAGAGGGGTGCCGGATTTCGAGGGATTTTTCGCCAACTATACGGTGCATAACGATAAGCTGTGGGAACGTTACCGGAATGGTTTTATCAAGGTGGACGAATTGCGGTGGAAAAGGATGTGGCTGACGCTGCTGGACTTTAAGATCGCCGATGAGCCGCTGGCGCGGTCGATGGCCACCCTCTTCCTGGAGGCCCTTCCTACCCGTACCATCCTCTTCCCCTATACGCTGGAGATCCTGCATTACCTGACCGGCAAAGGATACCGGCTGCATTTGATCACCAACGGATTCGAAGAGACCCAGCACAGCAAGCTGCAACATACCGGGTTGCGCGGTTATTTTGGGGAGGTGATCACTTCGGAGGGCTCCAATAGCCTCAAACCTCACCGGGAGATCTTTGAATACGCCTTCCGCAAAGCGGGGGCTGATCCGGCAGAAAGTATCATGATCGGGGACAGCATAGAGGTAGATATCCAGGGGGCTATCAATGCGGGGATCGATCAGGTATATGTCAATCACATCGGGGCGACACCGGCCATCCGGCCTACTTATACTGTCTATTCGCTAAAGGAGCTGGAAAATATTTTTTGATTTTTTAAAAAAATACCTGATGTCTACTATAGCAAATATGTCCTCGTTAAAAACAAAGTTTTATTTAACAGCTTTAATATTTCTATTGTTGCTGCCGGCTTTGCCATCTTTCGCACAATTTAGTGCGGCGGTAAAAAAATACATTTGTATTCAGGCAGATACGCTTGCATTGATCCATGCAAAAATAACGGATGGCAGGGGCAGCCCGTCCAGGCCGGACCAGACATTGGTCATTATGAAGGGCATCATTACGGCAATGGGCAATTCAGCAAATACCAAGGTTCCTGTAAATGCAAAGATCATTGACTGCACGGGTAAAACGATTATTCCGGGAATGATTATGATGCATGAGCACCTATTTTACGCAGAGGCAGCCGGGGATTATTATCTCGGGCAGGAAATGCCGATATCTTTTCCGCAATTGTACCTTGCCGGGGGGGTAACTACGATGCGAACTGCCGGCAGCCTTGAACCGCAAACAGACCTGAAT
>Ga0302227_10000933_pt1 | contig 22524 bp, 17 predicted proteins | sample II_Palsa_N1_1_FD_193525 | JGI IMG/M metagenome (GOLD analysis project Ga0302227, IMG submission 193525) | Peat permafrost microbial communities from Stordalen Mire near Abisko, Sweden - II_Palsa_N1_1 | ecosystem: Environmental > Terrestrial > Soil > Palsa > Peat permafrost | place: Sweden... | reverse complement strand
TGCCGGAAACCAAGGGAAGGTCGCTCGAACAGATTGAAACTAATATTTTACTTCATTAACAATTTATAATGACAAATACATCCACCACCCCGGCCGTATGTTATGGTGAAGTCCTTTGGGATATGCTTCCTGAAGGAGCCCAACCAGGTGGCGCACCACTAAATGTTGCCTATCATTTAAAAAAACTGGGTGTTGCAACGAGTATCTTTAGTAAAGTTGGTAAGGACCAACGCGGCAAACAATTAACCAGACTAATTGAAAGCTGGGGGCTCAATACAAATTTTTTAGAGATCGACCGGACATATCCAACCAGCGAAGTAATTGCGAAAATGAACAATGGCAATGAGGTATCTTATGAAATTCTGTTCCCTGTTGCCTGGGATTTTATTACAGAAGTACATGGCGTAAAAGACAGGCTCACACCATCCTCCTATTTTATTTACGGGAGCTTGGCTTCGCGAAATTCGGTTACCAGAGACACCCTTTTTAAACTATTAGAAAATGATGCCATTAAAGTATTCGACATTAACCTGAGGCCTCCATTTATCGGACAGGACTTATTGAAAGCATTGTTAGAAAAAGCCGACATCGTAAAATTTAACCAGGCCGAGCTTGAAATGGTACAGATCCTATTTCGTGGATCACTTGGAAATGAAGCCAGCCAGATCAGGTTTATTATGGATAAGTTTAACGTTAAAGAAATCATCATTACCAAGGGAGAATCCGGCGCTTCTTATTATACCCATACATGTGCTTACCATTTATGGGGAAATGAAGTAAAGGTTAAAGATACGATAGGCAGCGGCGATTCATTTTTAGCGGCTTTTATAGCCGGGCACTATCTGAACGAACGGCCCGAGATCATTCTGAAAAATGCAATAGCTATGGGTGGCTTTATTGCAACGAAGAAAGGAGGTTGCCCTGAATATGAGTTAGGGGAATACAAAGCATTCAGAAACCAAATGTTTTAAACCAATTATATTATAAACCAATTTTAATTAAATGAGAAAACTATTACTTTTTTGTTCCATGCTGGTCATGCTGGCGGCAGCTGCATTTGCACAGACCCGGCAAATAACTGGAACTGTGGCTGATAAAGATGGTCGGCCATTACCTGGGGTTTCTATCATAGTGTTAGAAACCCAAAAAGCAACTTCAACGGATATCAAAGGCAAATTTTCTATTCAGGCATCGGTAGGCCAAACCATACGGTTTTCCTATGTGGGTGTTAAGCCCGTCACGGTTAAAATAACTGCCGCGACTAATAATCTTGCTGTTGCATTTAAAGAAGGCAATACCGATTTAAATGAGGTAGTTGTTACCGGGTACACCTCAGAGCGAAAAAAGGATTTGACAGGGGCCGTATCGGTTGTAAACGTTGCTGATATACAGGATATTCCTGAAGGCAATGCCATGAAAGAGTTACAGGGCCGTGTACCTGGCGTTACCGTTTCAACCGATGGCTCGCCGGCCGGTACCGTTACCGTGCGTATACGTGGTATTGGTACCCTGGGCGATAATGACCCCTTATATGTAATTGACGGAATGCCAACTGAGCGTGGTTTACAGGAAATCAACCAGGATGATATTGCATCCATACAGGTGTTGAAGGATGCCTCGGCGGCTTCTATATATGGCTCAAGGGCGGCAAATGGAGTTATTATTATAACTACAAAAAAAGCAAAAGCGGGTACAAGCCGCATCGACTTTAGTGGTAACACATCAGTGGAGTTTTATGCCAGCCAGCTTAGCGTTTTAAATACGGAGCAACACGGCGAGGCTTACTGGCGCGCTTCAGTAAACGATGGCACAAACCCTAACAACAACCAAACCTACCAGTATCAATGGAATGGTGATTATAATAACCCGGTACTCAATAAAATTATTTTACCAGAATACCTGGATGCTGCGCAAACGCTTAAACCTGCAAATACCAATTGGTTTGATGAGATATCACAACCATCTGTGGTACAATCATACAGCATGTCGGTATCAAACGGCACTGAGAAAGGAAATTCATTATTCTCCATGAGCTATTATGATAATAACGGCATCATCAAACAATCACAGGATCAAAAAATAACAGTGCGGTTTAATTCAGATTACAACCTCCTCGATGGGAAACTTAAAGTAGGAGAAACTTTATCGGCAACCTATATGCGCGATGTTTTATTGCCAGCCGCCGATATTACGAATTATGCTTTGCTGGATGAACCTGCTGAGCCTGTATATACAGTTACCGGGGGCTGGGGAGGGCCCGGCCCGGGAATGTCAGACAGCCAGAACCCGGTTCGTTTAATTGACGAAAACGCGCAGAACAAAAATTATTTTGGCCGGGTGTTTGGGAATGCCTATGCCGAACTGCAAATATTGCCCGGATTCCACTTTAAAACAAGTATCGGAGCTGATTACGCATTAAATTATTCCAGACAATTACAGTACTCATACGTGTCGGGGTTCGTGTCAGATCCCACCAATCAAGTGTCTACTTCGCAATCCTATGATGGTAATACTGTTTGGCAAAATACCCTTACCTATGATAAAACCTTTGGCAAAAGTAAATTGAATTTATTGGCTGGTGAAGAAAATATAAACTATATAAACCAAACTTTTGCCGGCAGCGGCCAAGGATTGGCTATCGAAAATATAAATTACGCCTACCTCAGCGCGGCTACAACCAATATACTGAATTCAGGGAGTGGATATGGTTATGCACTGCTATCGTTCTTTGGCAAGGCCAATTATGATTATGATGGCAAATATTTATTATCGGCAACGCTGCGCCGTGATGGCTCGTCGCGGTTTGGTTCAAACAATCAGTTTGGCACTTTTCCGGCAGCATCTGCAGGTTGGCGAATAAGCGAGGAAAGTTTTATTAAAGATAATGCACCTGCTATTTCAGATTTAAAGTTGCGCTATGGCTGGGGCCAAACCGGTAACCAGGAGATAGCCAATAATGGCACCTATACTTTGTATTCGGCCATATACGGAACAAATCTTACCGGTGAGTTTGATACCGGTACAGCCTATAATATTTCAGGGGCAAGCTCAGGAACCTTGCCATCGGGCTTTGCATTAATACAAACAGGCAATAACAACCTGAAATGGGAAACCTCAACCCAAAGCAATTTCGGTTTGGATTATGGTTTTTTTAATAATAAGATCACTGGTTCATTTGATTATTTTATTAAGAACACAACCGGTATTTTGATAAGCCCGGCTTATCTGGCTGTACTTGGCGAAGGTGGAAATACCTACGTTAATGGTGCTTCCATGAGAAATACAGGATATGAAGCTGTAGTTAATTATGCTAATCAATTAAGTCATGATTGGGGCATTAATGTATCGGCAAATATATCCTCCTATCGTAATATAGTTACCCAATTGCCTTCCAATGTATTATCATCATACCCGGGCAATGGTACCACCGAAACTATATTGGGCCGGTCAATAAACTCCATATTCGGTTATGTTGCTGATGGCTTGTTCACTACGCAGGCAGAGGTTAATAATTCTGCCGCGCAACCGGGAAAAGGGCTTGGTCGCATCAGGTACGCCGATCTTAATGGCGATGGGGTGATCAATAACCTCGACCAGCAGTACATTGGTAATTTTGATCCCAAATTCAGCTACGGATTAAATGTTAATGTAAAATATAAGAATTTTAACCTGAGTTTCTTCTTCCAGGGTGTACAGGGTAACGATGTATACAACACCTATAAAGAGATAACTGATTTTACCTCGATAGACCCGGGTGCCAACTGGGGCACCCGGGTATTACAAGCCTGGACACCGCAAAACCCCACCTCAACCATACCTGCTTTAACGCTGGTAGACAACAACGATGAAGCCAGAGGATCAAGCTATTACGTTGAAAATGGATCATACTGTAAGCTACGAAATTTACAGCTGTCCTATAATCTTAATGATGCGCTGAAAAAGTACAAAATACGTAATGCCAAAGTATACATACAGGGCAGCAATTTATTGATCATCAAAAGCAAAAGCTATACCGATCCCGATCCCGAAAACTCAACAAATGAGTTCCCGATACCGGTTATCACTACTATAGGTTTTGACCTTTCGCTATAAACAAAAAAAATAAAGAGATGAAAACGAAAATATTAATAGCGGCATTACTTTTTGTTTTGTGCGCTTCATGCAAAAAGGCGCTCGAAGAGCAACCACAGGGCGTTATATCCAGTGCCGACTTAAATACCCCGGACAATGTTGATGCCATGGTAATAGCAGCTTATTCTGCTCTGGGTAATGATTACTGGGCCGCACCCTACAGCAGCATGTGGGCCTATGGCAGCATCAGAAGCGGCGATGCTTATAAAGGAGGTGATGGGCCGGGTGATGTGCCTGATTTTCACGCCTATGAAACCTTTTCACTAAACCGTGTGGACATAGGCACTACGGATGTTACGTGGTATCGTTTATATATTGGCATTGGCCGCGCAAATGATGCCTTGGGCCGTATAGAAAATATGTCGCTCACAAACTATCCCGATAAAATGGCCAGGGAGGGTGAAGTGCGTTTTTTAAGAGCCCATTTTTATTTCCTGCTTAAAATATTGTATAAACGTGTACCATGGATAGATGAAACTATCCCTAAAGCAAGTTATGATACCGTATCAAACGTAAGTTATTCAAGCGATGCGTTATGGACAAAAATCGCGAATGATTTCCGCTTTGCGGCAGCTAACTTACCTACATCGCAACCACAGGTGGGCAGGCCAACTAAATATGCTGCGCAATCCTATCTTGCTAAAACACTATTATACCAGGCTTACACACAGGACAACAATAACAATGTTACCGGTATAGATCAAACAAAACTTGCCGAAGTAAATACCCTGTGTGATTCTGTAATCAATTCAGGGGTTTATAGCCTGGAGCCAGACTTTGCCGACAACTTTTTAACGGCGGATGAAAACGGCACCGAATCGGTATTTGCCATACAATATTCGATAAATGACGGAACACCGGACGGGCGTGTAGACAATGGGCACTCCCTGGATTACCCGATGAACGCTGCATTTGGCTGCTGCGGTTTCCATGTGCCAAGCCACAACCTAATTAATGCCTTTCAAACTGATAGTACCGGGTTGCCATTATTTAACACTTTTAACAATAACGATGTTATACAGAACAACAGCTACCTTACCAGTACATTCGACCCCCGCATAGATCACACAGCTGCTATACCTGGTCACCCTTATAAATATGAGCCTGCTCAGATCTATCAAAACTCATGGGCAAGAGATCCTTCGATTTATGGCTACCTGTTAAGTATGAAGGAAACCGTTGCCGCCGATGACCCTTCATTTAAAAAATTCCCTCCCTTTATGTCGAGTTCAAAAAATTGGGCCATCATTCGTTATGCCGATGTATTGCTGATGAAAGCCGAGGCATTAATTGAAATGAACCAGGAAACAGCGGCGTTACCATTGATAAATATGGTACGCCAGCGTGCCGCTAACAGTACTGCCCGGCTTAAACAGGCCGATGGCACACCCATTTCTAATTATAAGATCAGTACTTACCAGCCCGGCGTTAACTGTGTTTGGACAAATGATTATGCCCGGCAGGCATTGCGTTTTGAGCGGCGGTTGGAGTTTGCCATGGAAGGGTACCGCTTTTTCGACCTGGTGCGCTGGGGTGTGGCCGCGAGTTATTTAAACACTTATTTCGCTGCTGAAAAATCAAGAGTGGGCCAGTTACAAAGCGCGCAGTTCACCAAAAATCGCGATGAATATATGCCTATTCCATTAAACCAAATTAATTTAAGCAAAAACTTATATAAACAAAATACTGGTTGGTAATTAATTAAAAAATTAAGAAAATGAAACTATTAACAATATTTAAAAACAGTATATGGTTAATAATACTGGGCGTGTGCCTGGTATTACCAGCCTGTAAAAAAACACAGCCATCCGATTTAAAGTTAAATACGGATGCCGAAGTAGCAAGTTTTACCGCAAATGGCGTAAAAGGAACTATTAATGATTCTATCTATACAATCAATCTGGTATTACCTTTCGGATCCGATTTATCCAAAGTAGCTCCAACTATAAAGATAGCATCCGGAGCTACCATTACTCCCGCTTCAGGCGAAACAGTTGATATGACCTTGCCTGTAAGTTACCAGGTAATAAACGGTAATATTTATAATAATTATACCGTAACAGCATCAGTTCAGCCTGCTTTTTTAAGTTTTAAAATTGATACGGTTTCAGGAGTTGTAAACGATGTTAGCCATACCATTTCAGTAATTCTGCCGCCAGGTACAAATGTAAGTAGTGTAGCACCTGCCATAACGCTTTCGCCAGGATTAACCATCAGCCCGGCCATAGGAACGCCAGAAGACTTTACAAAACCGGTAAATTATACGGTAACATCAAGTGTAGCCTCGGTAACATATACCGTAACGGCTACAGTACAAGCCATAATACCTTATATTGCCTTTATTGGTACAGCCGCCAATCGTGCCGGAATAACCAATCCGGAGGAACTGGCAGCAGCCAACTGGTTATTCGCTAACTACCCCCATGCAGATTATGTAGCATTTAATGATGTAAATAATGGTTCCGTAACGCTGGCGAAATACAAAGTAGTATGGTGGCATTATGTTACCAGCCAAACTTTGCCCGATATATCAAACTATAGCAATGTGCTTGTTGCCTTAAAAGCGTATTACGCAGCCGGCGGCAATTTCTTGTTTACAACATTTGCAACTGAATATGTAACAACATTAGGAATAGTACCCGCCGCAAATGGGCCAAACAACGTATTTGGCGGCCCACCGCCGAGCATCGACCCGACTAATAATTGGGGAATATCATTTACAGGAAATGAATCAAATCCATTATTCCAGGGGCTAACGCTCACCACAACAGAGCCATCTACAGCATTTTTACTGGGCGCTGGTACTGAACGGGAAAACAACACGGCACAATGGAAAGTTGATGCATGGGGTGGTTACACTAACACTGCAGGCTGGGAGGCAGCAACAGGGGGTATTGCTTTAGCATCTACCGATGGCTCAACTACCGATAATACGGTTAACATAGCCGAATTTCCATCAACCAATAAAAGTGGGAAAACACTGGTAATAAATTGTGGTGCCTATGATTGGTATAATGAACCTGATGCAACCACCAATGCCCCAAGTATACCGAATGTGTTTTTGCCCAATATTGAAAAACTTACGGCAAACGCGTTAAGCATTTTAACTCAATAACCACCATGAACCTTACCTGAAAACAGGTAAGGTTCATTAAACCTATAATGATGAAAAAGTTTTTAATAGTTATTTTGCTGAGTGCTATATTAACCTCGTGCAAAAAGGATAACAAGGCAGCGGCGGTTTATAACCCGGCGGCACCAACCTTTGCTGTTTATCCCGCCCCTGTGAAAGGGTTTGTGGGCGATGTAATGCCGTTTTATGATAATAGTACCTTTCATTTATTTTTCCTGATAGATTGGCGCGATGGGGCACCCCAGTACCATCCCTGGTATAAGTATACCAGCACTGATTTGCTAAATTATAGCTACAAAGGGCAGATGATTGGCTATGGAAGAGCCGATCAGCAGGATTATTGCCTTGGAACAGGCTCGGTAATTAAAGAAGGGAGCGCTTATTATGGGTATTATACCGGGCATAACTGGTTGTTTTTAAATACCGCGCGCCCGCAGGAAGGCGTTTTATACGCCACCAGCCCCGACTTGAACAACTGGACAAAAAAGACCGGGTTTTTGATTACCCCTCCCAGCGGATACGATCAAAACAATTTCAGGGATCCTGATATTTTTTATAACGATGCTACCCAGCAATACTGGATGGTTGTAGGTGCCAGGTATAATAATACCGGTGAATTGGTTTATTATACTACAAGCGACCTATCGGCTCCAGATTGGGCATTTCAGGGATCTTTTTATGCTCCTAATGAATACGATATGATGGAGTGCCCGGATGTATTTAAATGGGGAAATTACTGGTACCTGGTATTCTCGGATACTAATGTTCAGAACGCTACTCATTACCGTGTAGCCACATCCCCATCGGGCCCCTGGACAACTCCTGCTAATGATTTGCTGGATAGTAAGTATTTGTACGCCGCTAAAACTACTTTCGATGGCAAAAACAGGTATCTTTTTGGCTGGGTTGCCACCAAAGACGGATTTGTAGATGGCGGAACTAAAGACTACGCAGGTAATATGAGTTCACACCTATTGGTGCAAAACAGTGATGGCACACTATCAGTAACGGTGCCCGCTGCAGTTGAAAACGCTTTTTATAAAGAGAACACCGTTTCGGTAACTTCCAAAAGCAGTGATGAAATTACTTCAGGAATTGATTACCAGTTGAATTCCACCTCTGATACCAGCTTTGCATTATTTGGCAATATGAATACTTCCTGCATTATAAAAGCAACGGTGAATTTTTCACAAGTGCCACAAAGTTTCGGATTTTTACTAGGTGCAAGTTCCGTAGGCACCCAAACTTACCATTTAGAGTTCCAGAATGGTAATGCCGAAAGCGACCAGATACTCTCCGGCACATCAAATACAGAAGCATCAATCCCATTTACGCTTACGGCAGGTACTGACTACAGTTTAAAAGTTGTTATAGAAAATTCAATAGCTACTATGTATATTAACGGGCAGGCGGCGTTAACTACCAGGATTTACTCCATGCAGGGTACACCATGGGGAATATACTGTATGAACGGAACAGTCACATTTAAAAATCTAACAAAATATACACTGAACTAACCGTATTCACTTATTAGATAATATGAAAATAAAGATCAACGCTTACCTGCTTGGAATTTTACTTGGCGCCCCATGCTTTTTAAAAGCACAGGATACTGCTAAAATTTACCACGAGCAATACCGCCCGCAAATACATTTTTCACCTCAGCGGCATTGGACAAATGATCCAAATGGCATGGTCTTTTATAAAGATACCTACCATCTTTTTTTTCAATATTATCCCAATGGAACTACCTGGGGGCCTATGCATTGGGGGCATGCGATAACCAAAGACCTGATTCATTGGAAAGAACTGCCGATTGCACTTTATCCTGACAGTTTGGGCTATATTTTTTCAGGAAGCGCTGTTGTGGATTCTAACAATACCTCTGGTTTCGGCAAAAATGGTAGCATTCCACTGGTCGCTATTTTCACTAACCACGACCCCGTTGGCGAAAAAGAAGGCAAAAATGATTTTCAGAATCAAAGCCTTGCCTTTAGCCTTGATGATGGATTTACCTGGACAAAATATAGCGGAAATCCGGTACTGAGAAATCCCGGGATCAGGGATTTTCGGGATCCTAAAGTAATGTGGTATGCCAAAGAAAAGAAATGGGTGATGACATTAGCCACAAAAAACCGTATTACATTTTATTCCTCGCCGGATCTGAAAAGTTGGGAAAAGGAAAGTGAATTTGGTGAGAAATCAGGGGCTCATGGCGGCGTATGGGAGTGCCCCGATCTTTTCCCCCTTAAATTAAGAGGCAAAACATATTGGGTGCTGATAGTAAACCTTAATCCGGGTGGGCCAAACGGTGGCTCGGCAACGCAATATTTTATTGGACAGTTTGACGGCAACAAGTTTATATCTAATGATGATAAAATACGCTGGATTGACTACGGGCCGGATGAATATGCCGGTATAACCTGGAGCAATACCGGCAACCGCAGGATATTTTTAGGCTGGATGAGCAATTGGCAATATGCCAACCAGGTGCCTACTATGAAGTGGCGGAATGCCATGACATTACCCCGTGATCTCAAACTAGCGAAGATCGGCAATGAGTTCTTCTTGAAAAGTATGCCTGTGAGGGAATTACAAAAATTAAAAACGGTTTATATAAGCCAGAAACATATTATCATATCAAAACCGCTAACGTTTAAAGCAATTCCTCAACAGTTTGCCTTTTCATTCGAAACCGATACCAATCATGATTATGAAGTTTCATTTTCAAATTCTTTAGGGGATAAGTTGCGAATAGGTTATAATAAATCGACGAATCATTATTTTATAGACCGCACCCAGTCAGGTCTGATAAATTTCAACCCTGAATTCGGGAAATCTATTCATTATTCACCAAGATTGGGGAAATCTGCACATGCTAAAATGCTTGTAATAGTTGATAAATCATCAATCGAGTTATTCGCAGACGATGGCTTAACGGTTATGACGGCTGTTTACTTTTCAAAAAGTCCGTTTAATCAATTGACAATTACCAGTAAAAACGGAGATGCCTTTAACAACGTGCAAATTGACAGTTTGCGCTCTATTTGGAAATAAACATCAAACTAGTGATTGATAATTATTGCCGCTCTTTATGTGGGCTGTCAGGTAATAATACGGAATCGAATTTGATTTACAAGGTATGGAAAACAATACTTGTAATAAGGGCAGATATGGCCAAGATAAAAGTGCTTGAGATTGTTAAAATGCTCACCACTTTCACAAAAAATTCAATAATTTTATCAGGAGTAAGCATAGATTGTTGTTGTTTAAATTCGATACTTAAATATAACAAAATATGCTTACTTTTTGATAATCAAATGCTTATAACATAAATAGCTCGCTAAAAATTCGCACCCTTATCCAGAGCTCACGTTATTTATAATATAATACCGCTTTATTCAGCTATTGGCTTTGCTGTAAATAGGATTGATTAATTAAGTTCAACAGCTTAGCGAAATAATCCCCCGACAGGCAATTATTGCTTAATTTAAATACTAACTGTTTGCATACGCCGAAGCAAACTCCTTAGCGAATTCTTCAAATTTGTGAACCCCAAGTATTGGTTTATTTTGAAGATAGTCGGTAAACCCAAGTCCGCTTTCAACTCCCTGGCCCATTTCGACCAGATTGTTTGCAACATCCTTTGTTAAGCCAGCTTGTAATAATCCGTTCAACGCATCTTCATCGCCAAATCTCACCCATTTCAAATCTGGTTTGCCTATTGCTTCGCCCAACAATTTCGCGATATTATCGGTGGAAAGCTCGTCGCTTACTACATATCGTACGCGTTTTCCCTTGAAATTAAGGGCTGATAATTCTTCAAACGCTGCCGTTGAAATATCCATAGGATGCGTCAATGGCAATAACCCGGCAGTATAGTTATTGCCGATTACACCCATGTGTTTGATCATATTTATATTTCCAAAGAAGTTAAAGTAAAAAGAACCCGGCCTTAAATGCACAACAGCTACATTCTCCAATTTATTTAACTCTTGCTCTACATTGTAATAAAGGCTGCTTAGGCCACCCCCTTGTGGTAAATGCGCACCGATAGCACTTAAATTAACAACCCTTTTTACTCCGGAGCCTTTAATGGCCTTTACATAATTATCTCCTACTCCGTAGATGAATTTTTTCCAGTCTGCGGAAGCCATATTTGGCGGAATCATCGTATAAACCGCATCTGCTGCATGAAAGGCATCTAATAAAAAATCAGCATCTTCAACTGATCCGACTAATGGTTCCGCCCCGAGGCCTTTGATCTCGTCCGTTTTTTTATCATCGCTGGTAATAACGCTCACTTCATGATCCGCTTCAACTAACATTGTGGTAAGTGGTTTACTGATATTTCCTGTGGAGCCTGTGATTATAATTTTCATATATCTTTTTTAGAAATTTAAAAAAATGATTATTTGGTAGTTTTGGTATTATTGAATATGTAATGAGCGATTTTCCATTCGCCATTATCATTACGCAGCACAAACAATTCTTTATTTTCTAAAAGAATATTCTCTCCGCTGGCCTTAACAATTGTCTTAACCGTTGAGTTCGTTCTGGCGTAGGCATATTCACCGGTTACGATGATCTCATCTATGAGATATTGAATATGAATCTGGGCCATATTCAATAAAAATCCAAAAGCTTTAGATAATTGTTCGGTTCCCTGGGCTAAGGGTCCGTTATTGGGCATATTAATGCCGCCGGGGGTAAATGATGCCACTATTTTTGAAATATCTGCGGCATTAAAAGCATCGCTAAAAGAAAAGATTAGTTTTTCTATAGCAGATTGTTCTTGTGTTTGTTCCATTTTTCATCGAACACTTATTGTTAAGTGCAATGCAAAGGAACAGGTTGTAAAAACAAACAGCCAATAAACAAGGTTAAGAAATACCCTTAACCTAAGTTAAGCATAACTTATTTTTTGGAGCTAATCCGGCGGATCTTACTTAAAAATTCCGGTGTAATCCCTATATAGGATGCGATCTGCGTATTAGGTAGCCTGTTGGTTAATTTAGGATATTGTTCCAGGAATGAAAAATAGCGTTCTTCTGCTGTTGAACTGATGTTTTGTAATACCCTGTTTTGAAGTTCGTTATGTTTGTTTTCAACTATCACTCTAAATATCCGGTCAAATTTATGATAGTTATGATAAAGGTGGATCAGGTTTGTTTGATCGATTTGTAATATTACCGATGGTTCAATCGCTTCAATATAAAGCCGGCTTGCTTTTCCTGAGTGAAAGCTGCTGATATCTGTTATCCATTCATTTTCTGCAGCAAATTGAATAATGTGCTCTCCTCCTTCGTTATCAACTCCGTACATTTTAAAACAGCCTGAAACAACAAATGTATAATGCTTGCAAGCATCATTTTCCTGAAGGATAAACTGCCTGCGCTTTACTCTCCTTTCAACTACACGTTGCCTTAATTCGTTTTTTTCTATTTCCCTAAGTGGAATATAATGTGAAAAATGTTCAATGAGCTGATCTACCGACATGTTAGCGCCTTATCAATAATTTACAAAGTAACCGTTTTTTGCGCATGTTTTTGCTGAGGCAAATTCAGGGCAACCTAATTTTGATAACAGTTTGCATCATAATGCTATGTAAAAAAATAAAATTATAAATTCTTTGGTCAGGTTTGAAGATATACCGTTCTTCTGTAATCATTTAAAATTAAGCTAATTATTTCATGTTGGAATTTAAAACCTCATTCCATTTTTTGTTTTACCAATCCTCTAATCGCTCATAATATCCATCCCTTGTGCATTTACCAACATGGAGTACATGCGATGTTGAGAGGTGGTGCATCCCCCCTCCTATCAGCTGCATTTTGCCTTTGTTGATGGCACCAATAACAGCTGGCAATACAGCTTTATCTCCTTTACCCCAAATCATTGGTGGTGGCGGAGAACGTGTTCATATAGACGATTCCCAGGGCGTCGATTTCACTTTTGAGACAGCCTTTTTTTGTTTAGGCTATTTTCATAAAACTCCGTTTAGAGTGAACAAATAAGGATTTTTTGGTTCGAACACATTTAGGTTAACCCAAGCGGACAAAAAAAATTGCGATATGGTAATTGCTTGTTAATAAGTGTTTATTGTGAGCCTTTGGCTGGATGTATTTATACCCGTTCAAATTTGAATTGTATAAATCGGTTTGTTAGAAGATTCTGTTATTTATTTTGAAGATACTTCTTAAATTTATAAAATGTCGATGACAAGTAAGCACATCCCTACCTACGCATTGGATAATCTATCTGATCAACAGGATGCATCGCCTGATGTGCTGTTGTTGTTAGATCCAGTTAACAACGTAAGGGCGCCATTAATAGTTCCGCACCGTACCAATTATTATGGAATAGGCGTTTGTATAGGTGGCGAAGCTAAATTAACGGCCAACCTCGAAACCTATGATATCATCCCGGGTTGCCTCATCGCCATGTCGCCCCACATTATCAAACAGTGGCGTTATAAGTCGAATGATTTTCAATCATTTGCAATACTCTTCTCCAAAGATTATTTGATTGCAGCAGGCGGCACACCGCTCGACCGTTTTCCCTATTTTGAAAGTGTAGCCAGGCACATTTTTTTATTAACGCATGAACAAGCTGCTGCTTTAAAACAGTCGCTGCAATTTATAAAAGACAAACTCGAAGATAAGCACAAACACCAGGGCGAAATGTTACGGTCATTTATCAGTGGCCTTTTGCACGAAGTAGCCTCATTGTACGAACAATATAGTTGTTCCCTGGCCTCTGTACAAACGCGGAGCCAATTACTCGCCGCCGATTTTAAGAAACTGGTTAACCTGCACTTTCTGCATGAGCGCAGCGTTGGCTTTTATGCAGATAAGCTGTTTATCACCACCGGGCACCTTACCGAAACGGTGAGAGAGGTAACCGGCAAAACACCCGGAGAATGGATAGCCGAAGCGGTTGTGCTGGAAGCCAGCGTACTATTACAAAACCCTGCTTTAACGGTGGCGCAGGTTACCGATGCCCTGCATTTCCCCGATCAATCAGCCTTTGGCAAATACTTTAAAAACGTAAAAGGCCTCTCCCCGGCCGCTTACCGCGCAGCTAAATAGCTCATTTTCCACCTTTTTTACCAACCCGCCCATTGTCCTGACCTGTACATGCGTCTTATTTCGTCGCAACTTTGGTGTATCAAATTCAACGTTATGAAAACACCAAAAAAATGGAAAATGGCATTGATCACCTGGTTATGTATTTATCCGCTGCTCAATATCATTTTAATTACTGTGATGCCATTAATTGAAAGCTGGCACCCCTTACTAAAAACATTATTAACCACCATCATACTGGTTCCGCTGATGGGTATTTCAATTGATCTATTGCGCAAAAAAGTTGGGAACTGGCTATATAAATAATCATCAATCATGAAAAACACACAAGAAAAATTAAACTGGCGCTACGGCGTAAAACGCTACGACAGCGCTAAGAATGTACAGGTAGAAGATATGGAAAAATTGCGCGAAGCTATCCGCATGGCACCCTCATCATTCGGCTTGCAGCCCTTTAAGGTGCTGTTTATTGAAGACCCCGACCTGCGGGCCAAGCTCAGCGTAGCCTCATTCCATCAGCCGCAGGTAACTGAAGCAGCCTGTATCATTGTTTTCGCTATTGAAACCAACATCGACGAAGTATTTGTCGACGCTTATTTTGCAAATATCTGCAACACACGCGGCGTAAAACTGGAAGGCAGCCTCGAGGTGCACCGCAACTCGGTAGTTGGCTCCATCACCCATAAACAAGCCGCCGAAAAGCTTGCCTGGGCAACCCACCAGGCATACCTGGCGCTCGGGTTTATGTTGCTTACCGCTGCCGAACTTAGGATAGACGCCAACGCCATGGAGGGGTTTATGCCCGCCTGTTATGACGAAATATTAGGTTTAACACAAATGGGCCTGCATGCTGTAGTAATTGCCGCTGTGGGTTACCGCCACCCCGAAGACTTTTATCAGCACATGATAAAAGTTAGGAGGCCCGAGGACGAGATTTTTATAAAACTTTAAACTAAACATAAATTAACCATGAAAACTCCAAAAATATCAATAGGCATCATACTCATCACCCTGGTAGCCTTATGGTCAGCAGGCGGTTCTTATATTTTCGACTGGAACAATACCCACATTTATAACCCGCACTGGCCGCCGCACGCGAAGTTTCATAACGCGCAAACTATGCTTTTGGGCACTTTTATAGGTTGCTTTTCGCTATGGATGCTTTGGTTAGCAAAGCTAAAGGAGATTGACAAAGTACGCTTTGCTGTTATTTTGGCAAGCTTTTACTGGCTCACCCAGGTTGGTGCTATCTTTTTTCCCGGAACCGCCCTCGTTGATCCTGAATTTTCATATCCGGGAGAACCACCGCATCAGCTTATCGTAGATATCGTAATGCTGTCGCTCCTGATAATTGCATGGCCACTTGAAATGAGGAGAATCGGGAAATTAACCCACGATATAGGAAAATAGCAATTTAGGGCATTCTGTAAATATTTATTTGTACTATGTTGATAATGAGGATAATATTTTTAATATTTTATAAAATGGTTCGATAAGCACCCAGGTGGGCGCACTTTTGGGCTTGGTTTTTCTTGAAAAAAACCTTGATAAGCATTTAAGCTTCGGTTAACTATCCAACTATAACCAGCTTTAGGATTTGATACCTTTACAAATATTATTGATCTGTTCATCCAGTTCCAGCGCCGAGGATAACAAATAATCCAACAATTTATCTTTTTCTGTGTCCTCGGCTGAACCGCCTTTGATTAAATCAATGAGTGCTATAACATTTGCAAGCGGAGAACGAATGAGATGAGACTGTACCCAGGCAATCTCTTTCAACTGGCTGTTACGTAGTTCGATAGCTTCTATATGACCTACCTTTTCGGTAATATCCAAACAAGCACCTATCATCTCTACAGGCATGCCGTTTTGGTCGGTTTTTAATCTCGCCCAAGACCGTAAGTATCGCATCTCGCCGTCGGGGCGGATGATTCTCTCCTCAAATTCGGCGTCCTGCTTTGAGCTAATAACATTTTCGATAAGTTGATATACACGAGTTCTGTCTTCGGGGTATAAACGCTCCAGATAACCGGCAAACGTGGCCTTGAAATCTTTGGGATCAAGCCCATAGATCATATATAGTGCAGATGACCAACTCACTGTATCCGAATGAATATCCCAGCGCCAATTACCGAAGTGTGCTAATTCCTGGCTTTGCAACATCATTAAGTGGGCATCGCTGATGATATCCGTTTTTTGGCGGTTCTCCAGAATGACCCGCAACAGCGCGGTAGCCTTTTCCATTACCTGCAATTCTTCTTCGGTGGGTAAGTTAGGCTCACGGTAATACATAGAAACCGTGGCCATTACTTCGCCATCTGTATTGATCACAGGATTAGACCAACAGGCGTGTAATTGATGTTCCAATGCTATGGATTTGTATTTTTCCCATTTTGGATCGGTAGCGATATTGCCAACTATAACTTGCTGTTTGGTAGCCACAGCCTCACCACACGAGCCTTGGTTTTTGCCAATTGGAATACCTTCCATGGTTTCGAGATATTTGCGGGGAAGCGAGGGCGACAAACCATTGGTTAAACGATTATTCTTTACCCAGTGTATGCATGATAGCATTTTTGGAAAAAAGGCCTCCAATCCCTTCAGGTATGTATTCAGCACATCTCGCAGGGGAATGTTAATATTCGAATTTAACCTCAGCACATCACCCTCCAATCGTTCCATCTCCCTTAATCGTTGTGTAACAGTAATATCCTGCATAATACCCCGCAGCAGGAAAGGTTTACCTTCCCTATAAATAACAGAAACTTTATCCCTTACCCACGCTACAAGGCCATCCGCTTTAATGATCCGGTATTCAAACGAACGGCCTTTTGATTCATGGTTAGGCAGTGCCTTGTAATCTGTTGCCAATTGCCGGTCGTCGGGATGAATGTGAGTTTCCCAAAAAACCGGTTGACCCACCCAGTCTTTGGGCAAAAACCCTAAAATAGGTAATAGCTGATCGCTGATAAAAGTAATTCGACCGGTAAGGGCATCCGCCTCCCAAACTATCCCTTCTATTAATTGCAACACACTATAGGTTTCTTTTTGTTTATACCTCATTTATTACCAATAATCGGCTGAAACATAAAAGTAACTCAATTATGCACCAATTCAAAATGCTATAAATTCAACTCGAATTTTCATCCTTTACCCGCTTCCTTTTTTTCGCAAATCATTGTTGATCCGATAATTTATCCGAGCCTCATCATTCACCCGGTGGTTCGATGCACCAAACCGGATTTATCTTAAAATCTTAATTAATGAATATCCGTCTCTGTATTTGTATACGCTGGTGTTCTTAAAATAAACCAGGCATGAATCTCGATATTCGGGCCAGCAAATTATATACCGGATTTTACTGGTGTCTTTTTGTAGCAGTGGTATTATGTTTTGTGTTGAGCGGCCCTCGCTGATATTTTTCTTATTTATTCCGTACAAATTATTTATAAGCCCAACACTTTTATCATTAGTAAACAAAACATATAACGGATAATTTTTTGTCGTTATTAATGCTTGCTTAATAGTTGGGCGGGATAGATCACAATAGGCATAACAACTATAAATGAGTGAAGTGGCACAAATAATTATGACCGGGATATAAAATATTATCTTTTTGGAGTATGTGACGGTTGAAACTAAAACAAACAATAGAATGAGATAGTGCAAATAGAAAACTGCTCGTGTTAGCGGATAAAGCGCGTTTGTAAAAATATGTGCCGCAGCCATGAACAAAAAAGGCAGAAAGATTAATAAAACTAAAGTTGTTTTAATATTGGTTAGGTCTATCGCCCTGAAATTTATTTTCCGGATGTAAAAAAACGGTATAACTATACATAGTGTAATCAACAGCTTGAAATAGGTAATGATCCGAATAGGGCTTGCATCATTAAAAAATAAGCTCACCAGGTAATCGCGGTAGCTAAAATCAGAAAATATGCTTGATACAGTTCCATATTTAAACAAGCTAAAATTATTTATCCCAATTATGGAAGGGTCGTTCTCATTTACTATTTTCCCAACTTTATAAATATAAAACAGGAGCGCGAGTACAAAAAATGATAATAAAAAAGTATGAATGCTTTTTAAATGTTTTATTTTAAAAATACCAAAAACAATAAGTATGGAAAGGAAACCATACAAAAATGAGAATATAGACAAAGTAGAAATGGCGCCAAAAAAAACGATCAGGTATTCATATTTTACCTGCTGATCCTTAGTATATTTCAGCAAATAAAAAAAAGCCATGGCGAAACAACCAATAGCTAAAGCGTAACCACGGCCATAACTAAAGTAAAAGAAATATGGGGCTATAGTTAAAAAGATAATATAAAAATTATTTATTTTCAGGAGTTTAAGGATCCTTGAATTGGCTATAAAAAATAAAAGGAAACCAAGCAGGCTGAGCAGCCGGTAATACACCACATTAATAACATGCCCGTGTTGCAACAGCATGAAATATACGCTGTTTATTAAATGGCTATTTGCAAGCTTAAATTTACTATAAGTAAGCAGGTCCCAAAGGTTATTGTTTAGTACGCCCTTGTAAGAAGTAGATTCATCATAATTCCAATCATTGTAGCGTGCAAAAAAAACAAATGCGATCAAGAAGAAGAAAAATATATAAACCTCCATTCTAAGGGCTGCTGAGGATGAAAATTCCTTAATCCGATTTTTAAGCATCATAACAGGGTTGGCCATAAAACATTTAATTTTTTCAAATAAAAATACAATAACCAATCAAAAGATTGTCAATATTTTATAGGTTATTCAACTATAGTAATATTAGCCCAGCTAATTTCTGCAAATCATCTATAAAATGCTTCGAAAACACCCATTAGGGCGCAGCAAAGGGATTCGCGAGTTGCGAGTCACTTTTTCTATTTGATACCTGCTTGAGTTAAGCTATAATGTTCAGAAATAAAGAATAGCTGCGGGGGATAGTTCACCGGCTTTCGGGCGGCCCTAAATAGCTTGTTTTTTCGCCGCCTGCGTTGAGCACTATTTTTTGCAGAACCACACCGGGATCAACCATCCAGTATTTGATAATGTGCCTGCCCGGCCTGGTAATATGATGTTTGGATACCATTATTTTAATATTGTTGCTCACATCCCGGCCCCATGCTGCGGTGGATTCGTCGGCATTGATATTGATGAGCTGCGGCTGCTCATCATCAACCGATACCGCGTAATGCAAGCCGTTAGTATTAGTAAAATCGAGCGTTGGCGATAGGTAAGCCTCCACTTTTACCATGCCGGTATCAATCAGGCTCACTCTATACTCCAGGTGCGGGCTATCGCCGCCGGGCACCTGCGCCTTAGCGCTTACAGGCGATGGCATCATGCCCGATAGCGTGCGCCCGTAATCGGGTATCTCCATCCATTTTATGCCGTTATTATTTACCGCTTTGGTATAGTGCGCGGCTTCCATGCTTACATAGCCGTTATTTTCATTAAACCCGGTTGTATTTAGGGGTAATATTTTATGGATCATTGCATCAACAGTAACTGCAACACCATTGGGGCCGGAGATGGTTATCGGTATATTCCAAATGCTTTTGGGTACTTTTGCCCAGTTAACTGTTACCCAAACGCGCTGCCCGGTACTGATATTTCCGCTTTTTGGTTCGATACTGATATAGGGCGATGAGGCTGATGCCGTAAAGCTATACGATCCCTGCCCACGATTGAACACCTCTATATAATGCCCCGGTTCGCCGGGGTAAAAGCCCGGCAAAACGGCTTTACCTGGTTCTTGCGGCCACCATAGTTCCGAACCTTCAACGGCCACACCCATTTGCGGCGACGCCGGTAGTACGATAGTAGTTACTTTGGGCATTTTATCAACCTTAGGCTCCTGCCAGTAGGTATAGCCAATATGGGTTTGATCCATCATGTGATCCCATTTGCCATTGGCCATTACCTTATTATAGTAATGTGATATTGCCGAATCCCTTGCAAATAATTCCTTAACCCTATCGGCCATCGTATTGGTTGCGGCCCTGCCCTGCGCCGCGTACAATTTATTTTTAGCGGCAGCATAGTACAGCTCATTTAAGTTGGCGCAGGCTTGTACCGGGTGCAATACCAGTTGGTAAAAAGCATCGCGATATTTTGCGGGCATTATTTTGTACAGGCGCTGCGCTTTATCCTGCAATTTATCATAATCATCAACCACGGTTTCAAATTCGCGGTAGTTTACAAGGCTGTAAGTGTTCTGATCCAGTTGCTCGGGTTTGCGCCTGCCATTATATTTGGTGTATTGGTTTAAAATATCCGCAATTTCCGCAGCGTACTGGCCGCCGAACTGCTGTGCCGCCCATTGTTTTGTATAAGCATATAACCGGCTGGCAGGCCATTTATCGGGCGACCACGCGTAATCCAGGAAGAAACTGATCGGGAACTCCATTGGTTTCAGATCGCCTACATTTACTATCCATACCTGTTTAGCGTCATATTCGTAAGCCAGGTGCATTTGCTCCCAGGTTTTACTGATGGGGTTTGTGTTGAGCCACTTATAATTACGCGGATCGCCCACATAATCAAAGTGGTAATATATGCCGTAACCGCCTTTGCGTGCAGGCTCACCCAATTTTGGCAGTTTGCGGATGTTTCCCCAGTTATCATCGCATAGCAGCAGCGTAACATCATCGGGTACACGCATGCCTTTATCGTAATAATCCTGTACCTCTTTATACAGCGCCCACATTTGCGGAGTTTGTGCGGCATTCTTGCCGGTAACATCGGCAATTATACCGCGCTGATCGCTCACTATCTTTTCCAGCAGGGCTATATTGCTGCCTTCGGTCATGGGTTTATCGCCATCGCCGCGCATGCCTATGGTAACAATGGTTTCCTTGCTGCCCATGTTTTCGATCCCTTTTTTCCAGAAATCGCGCAGCTCGGCACCATTGGTATCGTAATCCCAGGCACCTGTACCATAGCGTTTCCATTCCTGCTGCGCCCTGTCCATTGGTTCGTGGTGCGATGTGCCCATTACAATGCCATATTCATCAGCCAGCACAGGGTCGAGCTTATCATCATCATTAAACGCGTTGCCCCACATGGCCGGCCACAGGTAATTGCCTTTTAAGCGCAATATCAACTCAAACATCTTCACATATAAGTTGTGGTTAACCCCGCCGAATTTCTCTTTTGCCCATCCCGAAAAAGATGGCGCTTCATCATTAATAAAAATACCCCTGTATTTTACCGCCGGGCCGCCATCTACATATTTACCGGGAATAACATATAGTGTTTTCTGCTTTTTTACAGGCACATCGGCCCACCAGTACCAGGGCGATACGCCTATTTGCGCCGATAGCTGATATATGCCATAAATTGTGCCCCGTTTATCGCTGCCTGCTATCACCAGCGCCTGCTTAATGCCCGGAATAGGATTATTAACAACCTGCGTTACGTGTGCCTCCCATTTACCGGCGATGGCGCTTATATCAATTTTATGCTGTGCCGCCAATTGATCTATCAGCGGGCTTTTGCCCAATGTGCCTATTAATACAATTTGTTTGGACGCGATGACGCCGCTATCAACTAATTGAGGCGAACTTTTTGTTACCGAATCTACATCAGCCTGCAAACTTTTTATGGCGATAATAACACCGGGATATTCCGTAGCGCCCGCATATACAACAGGTGCCACTTTACCATTTACAGCAAGCGGAAAATAGCCGTTTCCTGTTTTTGCGGCTATATAATTGCTATCTCCCGGTGCCTGGGCATAGGAACTTGCCGATATGATTAATAAGGTATAAATGAACGCGGCTAAACGGCAATATCTTTTCATACTAAATTATTTTAAACCTATGCATCATTAATTAAAATCAACTACGCTCCAGTAAGCTTTTTTTGGCTGCAGGTTTTCATCAAACAGCAGCGGATAATTTTTTCGGCCCATAACCGGGTACTCATCCAGCCAGGTACGTTTGTCGGATATGTTCCAGAAGGTAACACCGCTGATCACATCTTTATGATCCCTGAATATTTTGAATACTTGGGCATATTTATCAGCCTGCTTCTTTTCAAGTTCAGGCGTATAGGCATCAGATTCGCCCGGCCGCATAGCACGGCTGCTTTTTTCCCAGGGATAGATGGATACATCCAGCTCGGTTACCTGCACTTTCAGGCCAAGTGATGAAAACCGTTTAATAG
>Ga0302227_10000922_pt1 | contig 22656 bp, 18 predicted proteins | sample II_Palsa_N1_1_FD_193525 | JGI IMG/M metagenome (GOLD analysis project Ga0302227, IMG submission 193525) | Peat permafrost microbial communities from Stordalen Mire near Abisko, Sweden - II_Palsa_N1_1 | ecosystem: Environmental > Terrestrial > Soil > Palsa > Peat permafrost | place: Sweden... | reverse complement strand
TACTTTTGCGTATGCTGAAGTGCTTCGCCAATAATCCCTACCAGGAAAACACCTATATTTTGTACGATAATTCGGGCAAATGTGCCATAATCGACCCCGGTATGTACACCGCGAGCGAGCAAAACGCGGTGGTTAACTTCATCCGCGAGCATAGCCTTACACCGGTGCTGCTGCTCAACACGCATTGCCATATTGATCATGTGCTGGGTAACCGTTTCGTGTTTGATCAGTACGGCCTTAAACCGCAGTTTAACCAGGGCGAGCAGTGGATACTGGACGAGGTACCGGCTTACGCGCCGGCCATGGGTTTCAGGTATGAGCCCTCGCCCCTGCCCGAGGTGTATTTGCCCGAAACAGGAACAGTGGAGTTTGGCGATACGGTGCTGGAGCTGATCTTCGCGCCGGGGCATTCGCCCGCGCATTTGTGCTTCTATAACCGGGCGGACAACGTGCTGGTGGGCGGCGATGTGCTGTTCAAAGGCAGCATTGGCCGCACCGACCTGCCCGGCGGCGACCACGACCTGCTGATCCGCAACATTGAGCAGAAGCTGTTCACCCTGCCGGATGATTGCGTGGTATACCCCGGCCACGGCCCCGAAACTACGATAGGTTATGAGAAGGAAACCAATCCATTTTTTTAACTTAGCGGGATAGTGAACACTTCCATCTACATAGCCAAACGGTATCTTTTTGCGGGCAAGAAGATGAACGCCATCAACATCATTTCGGGCATATCCATGCTGGGGGTGTTTATCGGCAGCGCGGCGCTCATCATCATCCTGTCGGTTTTTAACGGCTTTGAGAAGGTGATACTGGCGCTGTACAGCAACTTTACGCCCGATATTAAGATAGAGGTGCGCCTGGGCAAAACGTTTGATCCGGGTACGCCCTATTTCGTAAGCCTGCGCAAGGACCCTAAGCTGTTCTCGTACACCGAGGTACTGCAGGAAAAGGCGCTGATGAGGTATGATAACAAGTCGTTCATTGGCACTATAAAGGGCGTAAGCGATGATTTTTTGAAGAACAAGCTGCTGGATAGCACTATTGAGGATGGATCGTTCACGCTGAAGGCCGATAGCCAGAACATGGCGGTGATAGGCGGCTCGGTAGCGGGCGCGCTAAGTGTAAACATCAACGACGCGCAAACACCGCTGCAAATTTACGCGGTTAACCGCAACAGCGTAAGCAGCAGCAACCCGCTAAGCGAGTTTGTGGTGCGGAATATCTACCCCTCGGGCATTTTTAGCATTCAGCAGGATTTTGACGACATTGTGGTAACGTCGATTGATTTCGCCCGCGATTTACTGGCGCAGCCCACCGAAGTAACCAGTATTGAACTCAACTACCAGAAGGGAACGGATATCAACGCCGCCCAAAACGCCATAATTAAGGGGGCGGGCAATAAATACACGGTAAAAAACCGCATTCAACAAAATACCGAATTGTATAAAACTTTAAACTATGAACGGTGGTTTATATTCATGATACTGGTTTTTGTGCTGATCATAGCCATATTCAACATCATCGGTTCGCTAACCATGCTGGTGATTGATAAGCGAAAGGACATAGCTATTTTAACCAGCCTGGGTGCCGGCAAGCGGATGATACAGGGCATCTTCTTTTTTGAGGGGATGATGATATCGGTGATAGGCTGCGTGGCCGGGATTGCGCTGGGGCTGGCATTTTGCTTGCTGCAGGAGCATTTTAAGTTCATTAAAATGGGCGGCAGCATGTCGGTTATTGATGCTTACCCGGTTGAGCTGCGGCTATCGGACTTTGGGCTGGTGTTTTTAACGGTGGGGATGATAGCGGTAATAGCATCGGGCATCAGCGCCAGGCTAAGCGTCAAGGGGCTTGACGAGGTTTAGCTTTTGGGGATGATACAAACAGGAACAGTAATTTGATATAATACGGTTTTGAGCTTTCAACTCAAATTGATAGCTTTAGACTTTCGGCTTTAACCTTTCAGCTTAAAAAAACATGGAATCAAAACGTCAGCAAAAATTCGCAGGGGTAATACAACAGGACCTGGCCACTATATTTCAGCGCGAAGGCAACAACTACCTGCCGGGCACTATGGTAACCATTACCAAAGTACGTGTAACGCCAGATCTGGCCATAGCGCGCATATTCCTGAGCTTTTTTAACAGCACCAATAACCAGGTGGCCTTGCAAACCATTAAGGTGCATGCTTCGGAAATACGCTACAAACTGGGCGCGCGCATTAAGGACCAGGTGCGCATTATTCCGCAGCTGGAGTTTTTTATTGATGATACCAGCGAATATGTGGACCGTATGGATAAGATATTCGATAAACTCAACAAGGAAGAACGCCAAAAGGACGTTAACGAGTAGCAATTTATGGATGCATCGGCACGGTTAAAGGCTTATGTACAGGCAAATCCCGGCGCTATTGGCAAGGTTATCGATCTGGAGGCTACCGACCGCCTGCTCACGCTTGATCTGACAGCGGCTAATACCGAACTAAACGCCGGAATTGTAAGCGATACAGCCAAATTCAGCGTCTGGATAGATCAGCAACTCAGTAAAGCCAATTGCCGCTACGGCATAGGCGGTTTTATGGAAAACCGTACCATTTACGCGGGCATCCCGCTGTTTGAACGCGAAGCGGAACCACGCCGCCTGCATTTAGGAGTTGATATATGGGGCGATGCTGATACACCGGTTTACGCCCCGCTGGATGGCACCGTACACAGCTTTAATGATAACGCTAACTTGGGCGACTACGGCCCGACCATCATTTTACAACACAACCTGGATGGCTTAACCCTGTACAGTTTATACGGGCACCTTAGTCGCAGAAATTTGGTGGGATTGAGTATCGGGCAGCCTATAAAACGCGATGAGCTGATAGCCGATTTAGGATCGGCAGATGAGAATGGCAACTGGCCGCCGCATTTACATTTTCAGCTGATGCTGGATATGGAAGGCATGAGCGGCGATTATCCCGGAGCATGCCGTTACTCTGAAAAGGAAAAGTACCTGAAAAATATCGCTGATCCGGGGTTGATATTAAACCCGCCAGAACCCTCCGTTCAAGGCTCATAAAGCCTCCCCTACCGGGGGAGATTTAGAGGGGGCTAATGAATAATATTGAACAGCCTGCTCCAGCGAATTTTACTAAAGAACGAGGCATTATCGTCCCAACTCATCCAAATGAATATGGCTTTGCCCACAATATGGTCTTCGGGCACAAAACCCCAAAAACGTGAATCGTCCGAATCGTGGCGGTTATCGCCCATCATCCAGTAGTAGTTCATTTTAAAGGTGTAGGTATCGGTTTTTTTGCCGTTTATGAAAATATCATTGCCTTTAACCTCCAGTTTATTGTGCTCATAAACGCTTATACAGCGCTCATATATGGGGTAGGTTGTGCTGTCTAACTTAACCGTCCAGCCTTTTTTAGGGATGATGATCGGTCCGTAATTATCCACGTTCCATTTGTAATCGGGCTGCCGGCCATTCAGCATCAGGTTTGCCGGGCCAACCGGGTGATTCTGATTGGTTGGGTAAACCGGGTTCAGTGGATCAGAATAACCTCTTGTAGTAAGGTGTGGCGCCAGGTTCTTCACATTCGAATATCCCTTTAAGGTATTGGCCGATGCGGCCGTCATGGTAGGCAAACCATTGTATTTGGATATGAACAGATCGGTATCAACCTGCGGGTTCACATCCTGGCCCACAGTGGTATAGGTATATTCCATCTGTTCGCCGGGCGGGTTGGGTGCCGCTTTTCCATTTACATATACCTGGGCATTAATTACGCTCAGGGTATCGCCGGCAACGCCCTGGCAGCGTTTTATATAGTTTTCCTGCTTATCCACCGGGCGAAAATAGGGCGAATCGGCATCCATCGGGTAATTGAATACTACCACATCGCCTTTTTTTACTTCGCTAAAACCGGGCAGGCGATAGTAAGGCAATTCGATGCCATCCCAATAGGCTTTGGTATTTAAAAGCGGCATAGTATGGTGCGCGAAAGGGAACGCGATAGGCGTCATCGGTGTGCGGGCGCCATAGTTAAGCTTGCTCACAAACAAAAAATCGCCAACCAGTAATGATCGCTCCATTGATGGGGTAGGTATGGTATAGGCCTCGATAAAAAAAGTGCGGATGAGCGTTGCAGCTATCACGGCAAATACAATGGCATCAACCCACTCGCGGGTAGCGCTTTTCTTTTTCTTTTTAACTGCCGTAGCCTTACTTTTTTTATTCCAGAATTTCCAGTTCATTTTTCAAATATTGGGAGGGGCAAATTACTTATTAAATACCAAAGTTAAACATGTCGTTTACAGAATGAAAGCCTTTTTGATCCTTCAGCCATTCGGCGGCAAGCACCGCGCCCAGGGCAAAACCATTGCGGTTATGGGCGGTGTGCTTTAGTTCAATGGTATCCACTTCCGAATCATAAATTACGGTATGGGTGCCCGGTACGCTATCAATCCGGTGCGATTCTACCAGCAATTCATCAGCTTTAATGTTATCATCAGTATTACTGTTCTCGTCGGCTATCAGCACATTAACCCAATCCTTTTTGGCATCAAGGTTATCAATAATACCTTCGGCAATAGTTATGGCGGTGCCGCTTGGCGAGTCGAGCTTTTGGGTATGGTGTATTTCCTCTACCTGCACATCGTAGTAAGGGTAGTTATTCATCAGTTTGGCCAATACCTTGTTAATATGGAAGAATATGTTTACGCCCACGCTAAAATTGGTGGCATAAAGCAGGGTGTTATCGCCGGCTTCGCAAAGTTCTTTTATTTCGGGCAGTTTATCATACCAGCCTGTGGTACCTACCACTATAGGCACACCTGCTGCAAAACAATGCTTTATATTGGTTAAAACCGATGAAGGGGTGGTGAACTCGATAGCCACATCAGCCTGCTGCAGGTTTTCGGCAGTGAGCTCGTGCATGTTATCATAATCAATTCGTAAAACTATCTCGTGCTTACGGTCGGTAGCGATCTTTTCAATGATCTTACCCATTTTTCCATAGCCTAACAATGCTATTTTCATCGGTGTAATAATTTTTTAAGAGTGATGAAGCTATTTTAATTGTGAAAACAGAACTTATCTGAGCACAAATGTAAGTTTTATACCCGGAATTACAGGGCCATCAACACTTTCGGCATACAAGGGCTGCTGATTCATGATGGTTGGGGCCACTTTAAAGGAAAAATCGGTATCCATAGTATAAGAATGCTGAAACTTGGCATCGATATAAGCATCAATCATTTGTATGCCCCAGGCACCTACAAAACCCATTATGCTAAGGTCGCGATCGCGGCGATAGCTGTTAACCAGGTCATATACGGTTTGCGCAGGCACGTTGTTTTCTACATAAGTTTCATACAAAGCGTACTGCGGCATGCCCTGCACCACATTGGTACCGTGCTCATAGTATTTTGCCACAATTAAATTTGGCGCATAATACCGCTCATTAAATGCGTAAGCATCGGCCAAAAGCCCCAAACCGGCGTATATGATGGGCACTTTCCACCATTGGTGATTATATAACTGCCCCCAGCCCGGTATTATTAACGAGTGCATAACCGCTTTACGGGGGCTGTGCAGGCTATCGGGGTGATACCTTTTTTCCTCTTTGGTTACTTTGGGCACAAAGCGCTTGGAAGTAATAGAATCGCGATGCAAATTTTGCTGATCCTTTTTAGTTTTTGTAGTATCGAGTCCCGACGTTTGGGCCGATGCCGCAAAAGCAAAACTGATGAGCAGGAAAACTATGAGCAGGTGTTTTTTATACATTTTACCAATCCAACATTTCAAGAATGCGGCCCAGGTCATCTTCAGATAAAAAGGGTATCTCAATGGTACCTTTTCCTTTACCGTCAACCTTAAGCTTAACCCTTGTACTAAATTTTGATGCCAGGTCACCCTCAATCTTTTGTAATTGGTATGACATAGCCTCGGGCTGTTTGCCTTCCTTCTTTACCGGTGCCTTTTGTATCTCGCGCACCAGTTCTTCAACCTTACGAACGGATAAACCATCCTTTATAATGTGCTGATGTATAAATAATTGTTTGGCAGGATCGTTTATGCTGATAAGCGCGCGCGCATGGCCCATACTCAGCTGCCCATCGCGGATGGAAGCCTGTATGCTTGGCGGTAATTTAAGCAGGCGCAGGTAGTTGGTAACGGTCGACCGGTTTTTGCTTACGCGATCGCCGAGCTCTTCCTGTTTCAGGTTGCACTCCTCTATCATCCGCTGAAAGCTTAGCGCAACTTCCATGGCGTTCAGGTTCTCGCGCTGAATGTTCTCTATCAGCGCCATTTCCAGCATTTGCTGGTCGTTAGCGGTACGAATGTAGGCTGGTATCTGCGTTAAGCCGGCTATTTTTGATGCCCGCAAACGGCGCTCGCCCGATATAAGCTGGTAGCTATGCGCGTTAATGCGCCTAACGGTAATGGGCTGTATAAGGCCCTGTAGTTTTATGGAGTCGGCCAGTTCACTAAGCGCCACCTCATCAAACTCCGTACGGGGCTGAAAAGGGTTAACCTCAATCTCGGCTATTCTAATTTCATTTACAGAACCCAGGCTGGTAACTTCAGGAGCATTAGCCGCGCTGTTTTTATCAGGATTTATATTTACAGAATCATTCAGCAGCGCGCTTAATCCTTTACCCAGTGCGTTTCTTTTTTCCGTACTCATTTTCAGGCTGTTTCTGTGGTTGCCGCTGTTTCGTCTTTTACTAAGCCATTTTTACGGATGATCTCCCTCGCGAGGTTCAAATAATTTATAGCGCCTTTGCAGGTAGCATCGTGCATAATTACCGATATGCCAAAACTCGGCGCCTCGCTTAAACGGGTGTTGCGCTGTATAATGGTATCAAACACCATATCCTCAAAATGATTGCGTACTTCCTCAACCACCTGGTTTGAAAGGCGCAGGCGAACATCATACATGGTTAGTAAAATGCCCTCAATTTTAAGCTCGGTGTTTAAGCGCGACTGTACAATTTTAATGGTATTCAGCAGTTTGCCCAAACCTTCCAAAGCAAAATACTCGCATTGTACGGGAATGATGACCGAATCGGCAGCGGTTAAAGCATTTATGGTGATGAGGCCTAATGATGGTGAGCAGTCGATGATAATAAAATCGTACTCATCGCGCAGGCTGTTAAGCACATGCTTCATTTTAAACTCCCGGTTCTCCAGGTTTATCATTTCTATCTCGGCTCCTACCAGGTCGATATGTGCGGGTAGCAGGTCGAGGTTGGGGGTATCGGTTGATTGTATAGCATCATGCGGGTCTATTTCATTGATGATGCACTCATAAATACTGTTTTTTATGGTACGCGGATCAAACCCGATTCCAGATGTGGAGTTGGCCTGCGGATCAGCGTCAACAAGCAAGGTTCTATATTCTAATACGGCTAAACTTGCGGCCAGGTTTATGGATGATGTAGTTTTTCCTACGCCACCTTTTTGGTTGGCTAAAGCAATAATTTTACTCATTGGGTATGTTAAAAATTTATAAATGGAGTTTTATAACAAACGAAAAAGAGAAACTTAAATTTCTAACTTCGTAAAGTTTTTTACCACGTGATAAAGATACAAAATTAATAATTGCTTGCGTTTGTGTGGTGCAGGCGGAGCCCTAAACAGCTATAATTTACTCACATTTTTTGCCTACTTACACACAATATTCGCGTTAGGGGGTTTGTTACGCATAAGTATTGTTTTTAACTATAAACAAATGGTCACCATTATATCATCAACCAACCGGGCAGGCAGCACAACACTTAAAGTGGCTGAATATTACCGTAAAAGGCTGCTCGAAAAGGGCACGGACGCCGGCTTATTATCATTAACCGAATTGCCGCCCAACCTGATTGAAACCGACCTTTACGGGCAAAGAAGCGCCGGCTTTGAACCCATACAGCAAATAATTACAAAAACAGACAAATTCATATTCATAATACCCGAATATAACGGGAGTTATCCCGGCGTTTTGAAAACCTTTATTGATGCCTGCGATTTCCCGGAAAGCTTTTATGAGAAAAAAGCGGCGCTGGTGGGCGTATCATCAGGCAAATACGGCAACATTAGGGGTATTGATCATTTTACAGGGGTGTGCCACTATATTAATTTGCACGTAATGCCGCTCAAGCTGCATATTGCCAATATAAAAAGCGAGCTTAACAGCGATGGCGACCTGTTTAAGCAAGATACCCTGCGTTTTACCGATGAACAGATAGATAAGTTTATTTTATTTTGATTTTTGGGATTTCAGCGATTGCATCAAAAAAACTCCAGTCTCCAAGTTCTAAACTAAAATCCTCCGTTTATTAGTTTAGCCATAATAAATGCCGCTGCAGCCGCCAATGCGCCTATTATCAGCACTTTTAGGGCACCGCTAAAGGCTGGCTGCCCGGTTACCTTGCTTTTAAAATACCCGAAAACAAACAGGCAAACCAACGTAACCGCGCATGAATAATATAAGGCTCTTTGCGAACTATCGGTAAAAAAATATGGCGAAAGCGGTATAATACCACCAACTACGTATGATGCGCCGATGGTTATGGCGCTTCGGGTGGCGCGGTTAGCCTCTGGTTTTTCAAGGCCCAACTCATAGCGCATCATAAAATCAACCCATTTATCGGTATCCTTTGCCATTTCATCGGCAACCTCCCGCTGCAATTTTGCAGGAAGGCCAAAGCCGGCAAATACTTCCATCACCTCAATTTTTTCCTGTTCGGGCACACGTTCCACCTCATCATATTCGCGTTTTAACTCGGCTGCATAATGATCTTCTTCTGTGCGCCCCGCTAAAAATCCTCCCAAACCCATAGCTATGGAACCCGCCACAATTTCGGCAATGCCAGCGGTAACCACAATTCCAGATGAGTTAACAGCCCCGCTTAATCCCGCTGCCAGCGCAAAGGGAACAGTAAGGCCATCAGACATGCCAATAACAATATCGCGTATGGTATCCGAGCTTTTTAAATGTTTTTCATCGTGATGCATAATTAAATGTACATGCTTATTAATGAATATTGTGTTTAAAAGGCAATTTGTTATTAGTCTTAATTATAATTTACATATTTTCACAGCTCTAAACCTTGATAAAAATGAAATACTTTTATCTGCCATTACTCTTACTGCTTTTATTCCCTTTTTTCGCCAGCGCTCAAAGCAACTATAAACCAGGCTATGTGGTTACATTACCCGACGATACTATACACGGTTTTATTGATTATAAGGAATGGGATAAAAATCCGGAAAAGATCAGTTTCAAAAAAAATTTGAATAACGATTCGGCGCAGATTTATACTGTCAAAAATGCCAGCGCATTTGCGGTAACCGGCTTCGAATACTTTAAACAATACACCATATCCATAAGCCAGGGGCAGGTTGATATGTCGAACCTTACACAGGGTGCTAATACCAGCAGCATTCAAAGCGCTGCTTTTTTACGTGTATTAACAACAGGGATAAATGTTGCACTTTTTAGCTATAGGGACGATATTAAGACAAGATATTATGTTCTGGAGAACACCGCAAATGAGCCGCGGGAACTAGTATACCGGGTATATTACAGCCCCGATAATGCCACTTACGTTCAAACGGATAATATTTACCGCGTTCAATTGCAAACCCTTGCCCAAAAATACAACGTGAACAATCCGAAACTACAGACAGATCTTTCGGACGCGCAATATTCTGAAACCGACCTGGTAAAAATTGTTCAGAAAATAAACGGCGATGCAAGCAAGCAATTTACACCGGCAAGTCGCTTAGGTACAAGGTGGTATGCAGGGCTGGCTGTTACGAACAATAACCTGGGATTTGCCAAAGCTATTGATTTTCCAAGTAAAAACAGTATTTATCCCGCTATAGCTTTGGGATTTGATCTGTTTCCTAATAAAAACACCCAAAAGCTTTTTTTTCGTATGGAATTGTCATTAACTGAAAATGAGCATTCGTTTTCGTATGGGCCGGATGCCATTGGTCATTCATATAGTGTGAATAATATAAACCAGCGTACAGCTGCTTTTATACCGCAAATAGTTTGTAATATTTATAATTCAAATAAGCTGTCAGTATTTATTGATGCTGGTGCCTCAATAAACATATCGTCATACAGCAATTATTATTTTGCAGAAAGTTTTAATGGTATAGCTAACCCGGCAATACAACAATTTCCTGAACTTCGCAGCTTTTGGCTCGCCCTTCCATTAAAGGCAGGCGTGGCATTAAATAAAAAAATTGAACTTTACGCCCGGTACACATTAAAAGTAGATTTAGCTAGCGATACCCTTCCCTATTCAGGAAATATTACCACCTACCAGGCTGGCATCAATTACTTATTTGGTATAAAATAAAATTTCACCTTAATCTATTATAACTTCATAATGAAACACTTTTACAAATTATTACTATCATTAATTATTCTGTTTCCTATCTGCTCAAAAGCACAAAGTAACTATGAACCAGGTTACGTTGTTACTTTAAGCGGCGATACCTTACATGGCTATATTGACTATAAAGAATGGGATAGTAATCCTCAAAAGATCAGCTTTAAGAAGGATATTGGCTCCAATGAAAAACAGGAATACTCTCCAAAAAATGCCGGGGCATTTGAAGTAACAGGGTTTGAAACCTATAAGCAGTTTGCAATATGGGTAAGCCAGGATAAATTAGATGTATCGGAATTATCAAAGGGCATCGATTCAACCAAAAAGCGGAATACGGTTTTTTTAAGAGTGCTCAATTCCGGAAAAAATGTAACACTTTATGCTTATAATGATGATTTAAAAGAAAGGTTTTATATACAAGAGGGTAATAATGAACCCTATGAATTGATATTACAATAAAATAGATATTTACCTGGGATATAACCCACCTGCGGCTTTAAGTGATAATATTAGTTATTCCATGATTCTTGCATCATACCAGGGCGGTATTAATTACTTATTTGGCGGCAAATAAGATTTATAATCGCATTCTGTTTTTATAGTTTTTTCCATACAACTCACTAACATAAATGAAACATCTTTATCCATTATTATTAATTGCATTTTTATTACCCGGTTTTTCACAAGCGCAAAGCAACTATAAACCAGGCTATGTGGTTACCCAGCGTGGCGATACCGTTAGAGGCTTTGTAGATTATGGCGAGTGGGATAAGAATCCTTCAAAAATTAATTTCAAGAAAACGCTTAATGCTAATAAGGAGCGTTATTCCGTTGCTGAAGCATCGGCTTTTGCTATAAACGGATTTGAAACATACAGGCGTTTTATTATATTGCTGAGCCAGGATCAGGTTGAGCTGTCAAACCTGTCGAGCGGGAAGGATACCACCAAAATGTTGGATACCGTTTTTTTGAAGGAGCTTAACACCGGTAAAAACATAACATTATATGCCTATACCGATAAAATAAAGCAAAGGCTTTTTATAAGCGACAATGGTGCAACCCCTGTTGAATTAACCTACCATGAATATATCGATCCATCAAATTCCCCCAATATATTAATCGATCATGCTTATAAACACCAGCTACAAATGCTTGCTGTTGAATATAACCTGAGTAATGAGGCTTTAATTAATGAGATACAAAATACAGATTATAAGGATTACGCTATTTCGAAAATCGTAAATAAAATAAATGGCATTACAAATATGAAACCCGCATCCGACGGTACCGGGATCCGCTTTTTTGCCGGCGCGGGCATTAACAGTTCAAGCATTAACGTTACAGGGAGCAGTGAGTTAAGCAATGCCAAATCATCAAGCCAGGTTTTCCCTAAAATTGATATTGGTGCCGATATCTACCTGAACAAAAACGTGGGCAGATTAATTTTCAGAACAGAATTATATTATACCGGCAATAATACCCAGTTCATTTATAATTATAATGGTGGGAGCTATACCGGCAGCGGTTCGGTAATTAACTATTCCGAAGTGCTAAAATTCAACACGTCCCGTATCGGTCTGGAACCGCAGATCATTTATAATATTTATAATTCCAATAACCTTAAATTTTATTTAGATGTTGGAGTGGCCTTTATTTATTGCGATTATACCAATAAGGTGTATAATCTTACTATCAGCTACACAACCGGCGGCGCGAGCGATCTGATAGCTCAGCCATTTCCGTATATGCATGCTATAATTTTTAACGTACCCGCCAAAATTGGGTTTTTAATAAATAACAGGTTTAATATTTATGCCGGTTATATGGCGCAAACCGCTTTAAACGAGAATAATTATTCACTGAATTTAACGCAATACGAGCTGGGTATAAACTATATTTTTGGCAAATAATACCTTACCTTACTATCAGCACCCAACCCGATATTTTGGGCGTATTATTTTTAAGATCCAACACATAGTAGTAGGTACCCGCAGGTAAAAATTCGCCGTTATATTTGCCGTTCCAGGGTTTGTTGTAGCCAATGCTGTGGTATACCTGCTGCCCGTAACGGTTAAAAACCGCAAGCACGCAATCAGGGTAGGTTATCAGGGCATCTATATCCCAATAATCATTAATGCCATCGTTATTGGGCGAAAAGGTATTGGGGATGGTTATTTTTTTATAAACTTTTACAAATACACTGCTGCTATCAATACCGCAATTATTGGTTGATGTTACGTGCAGCGTATAGGTAATATCATCCGTCGGATCGGCCATTGGCGTGAGTGAATTTGGGTCGGACAGTGCTGTGGTGGGTGTCCAGTAAAATATATTGCCATATTTTTCGCTGCCATTTAATTTTACCGATTGGCCCTCAAAAATAACCCTGTTGGGCCCGGCATTGGCAATAGCTTTTTTCAGCACATTTATAGTTAGCGTATCGGCCGTATAGCACCCATTATTGTTATATGCTTTTACAATGTAGGCGGTGGTATCGGTGGGTTTGGCGATAGGATTAGCCGAGGTAGAATCTGACAGGGTTTTGCCTGGCGACCATGAATAAGATGTACCACCCGACGCGCCTAACTGGATACTATCAGTGGAGCAAATGGTTACCCCATTATTAGTTAAAGCAACAACAGGCTTGGTGTATACCGTAACCTGGGTTGAATCGCTAACCGAGCAATATTGCCCTGATACTACAACTTTGTAGTTGCCCGAGTTAGCCGGGCTTAGATTTTTAATAGTTACAGGATTTTGGTTTGTAGCAGGCAAATTGGGGCCCGACCATTGATAACTTACCCCTCCCGAGGCCGAAAGCACCAGGCTATCGCCCGCGCATACCGATTGCGTGGGGTTAACACCACTTACTACAGGGTTGGCATACACATTTACGGTAAGTGGCGATGAATACGTACGGCAACTGGCCGAACCGTTACCCACACCCAAACGGTATTGATACGCGCCCGGAATAGCATTGGTAAAAGGAATAACCAGTGTATCGCCTGTTTGTTGGTTAATGTCCTGCCATCCGCTACCGGGATTTTGTTGCCATTGCAGGGTTGGTGTGGTACTGCTTTCAACCTGGGCTTTTAATGTATATGTCGCACTTTCGCCCTGGCACAAGGGCTGGTCGGTAGTGCCTGATATTGATCCGAAACCTGCTTCTATCACCGGGCCACAGGCCCTAAAGGTAATATCATCCAAAATCAAATCATTACCATTGCCGCCGGGCGCGTTATTGGTCATTTGCACAACTACCGATGTTACAGAATCGGGGGTGGTAAAAAACAGGCTCTTTTGTACCCAGGTAGGGCCGGCGGTAGGCTCGATAGTGCCCGTTGAATCTATAGCCAATACCTTGCCATCGGTTGTTAAAACCGAAAACGTGATATTCGGCTCGCTTACACCAGGGCCACTAGCTGCAAGCGTTATCAGATTCAGTATATAAGCCGAAAACTGGTAGGTGGTACCAGGGCATAAAACCGGGGCACTCTGCGTAAAAAAAATACTGGGCGAAACCGATGCGTTAACTATCATCATATACCCATTGGGGTTGCCTGTATGGTCGCTGGTTACGTTTTGCCAGGTATCGGGGTGGCAATTGCCGCTGCCGGTTAGGCTGTTGGCAATGGTATAATAGCCATCATTGGGGCAATTGCTATTAGTGTATATCATGTTGGTAATGCCGTTTGCCAATGGCGGCCCTGGGTTTGGCCCCGAACCAAAATCCTGGTTAATTACCGGGTCGCCTAAACTACCGTTGCAGGTTGGCGTACTTTGCGCGCTGGCATGTAAAGCAAACCCTATAAATAATACAGGTAGTAAAACAAATAAAATAATTGGGCGCATTAGGTATAACGGGGTAAAACTATAGCCGTCAAAAGTAATTTTTTTTACTTATACAAAATCCTGTTTAACATAATTCATTTGTTACAATTGGCAGCTTTTACAAAAAACAAAGCTGCTGGTAATAAGTTATTTACTTATGTTAATTATAAACGGCATTATCAGCAAACGTAATTTATGGCATTTAATTACTGCGGGGGCAATATTTGCAGGCTGTAACCAAAATAAGGTTAATTATAAGGATGCCGCTACAGTTACCGATTCGGCCAAACAGCAGGTTAATTTACCGGCGCCCTTCGAAACCAGATCCGTTCGTAATTATTGCAAAGTGATAGGCTGGCCCGCAGGCAAAACTCCCATTGCGCCAGCTGGTTTTAAAGTAAGCTTATTTGCCGGCGGGCTTGATAATCCGCGAAATATTCTCGTTGCCCCCAATGGCGATGTGCTTGTTTCCGAAGCCAATACCGAAATTAAGGGCCTCGAAAAAGTAGGCGCATCTATAATCGGTGCCACCAAATCTGAAGACCTGAATAAAAGCGCCAATAAGATCATCCTTTTCAGGGATATTAACGGCGATGGTATACCCGATATTAAAACCGTATTTCTTAGCGGATTAAACCAGCCGTTCGGTATGTTAATTTTGGGTAGTTCATTTTATGTGGCCAATACCGATGGTGTGTGGCAATATCCTTACAAAGCGGGCCAAACGCAGATCAGCGGGCCCGGCAAAAGGATTTTGATACTGCCGGCGGGCGGCTACAATAACCACTGGACACGCAACCTGCGTACCAATGCCGATAGCAGTAAAATATACGTTTCAGTAGGCTCCGGTACTAATGATGCCGAGCATGGTTTGGAAAATGAAGTGCGCCGTGCCGATATATTGGAGATCAACCCTGATGGATCGGGCGAGCGTATTTATGCATCCGGTTTGCGTAACCCCGCCGGTATTGATTTTCAGCCGCAAACGCATGTACTATATGCCGCGGTAAATGAGCGCGATACTTTTGGCGATGACCTGGTGCCCGATTATTTTACCAGTGTGAAAGAAGGAGGTTTTTATGGCTGGCCATACGCCTATTTCGGTCAGCATCCCGATCCAAAGCAAAAAGGCGCAAGGCCCGATATGGTTAAAAAGTCGATAGTACCTGATTTTACTTTGGGTTCGCACACGGCATCGCTGGGGCTGGCTTTTTATACGGGTAAACAGTTTCCGCAAAGGTATTGGGGCGGCGCCTTTATCGGCCAGCATGGCTCATGGAACAGCTCAAAACTGGTGGGTTATAAAGTAACCTTCATACCATTCGCGAATGGAAGGCCGCAGCCTAATATGGAAGATTTTTTAACCGGCTTTATTGCCGACCCGGTTAAGCAGGAAGTGTATGGCCGCCCGGTTGGCATAGCCGTTACCAAGGATGGTTCCATATTAGTTGCCGATGATTCGGGGAATAAGATATGGTTGGTGCAGGCCATGTAGATCTCTTATTTACAGGTTATTTTAAATAAACAATTGTATTTTTGTGTTACATTAAACTGCCTGTGATAAAAATTTACTTCACCTTCATTTTTATTTTATTGTTTGATGCTGTTGTATTGGCAAATAACATGCCCGATACCGCAAAACGCGACACCGCCAGGCATTTAAATGAGGTAATGGTAAGGGGCTATCTTTCTGATCAGCCTGTTCAAAGCGTACCGGCATCGGTTAGCGTTTTAAGTCCCGACCAGTTAAAAGTACAACCCGATAATTCTTTAGTATCATCTTTAAATACCGTTCCGGGTGTACGTATGGAAGAACGCTCGCCGGGCAGTTATCGTTTATCTATTCGCGGCAGCCTGTTACGCTCACCTTTTGGCATTCGCGATGTGAAGATCTATTACGATGATATCCCCCTAACCGATGCGGGCGGAAACACCTATTTAAATGCCATTGATTTTAATAGCATACAGGGTATCGAGGTATTAAAAGGCCCCGATGGCAGCCTTTTTGGCGCTAATTCAGGCGGCGTGGTGTTGGTTAACCCTGTTAACCGTTATAATGATAGCAGCTTTGTTTCGGCAGGGGTAGATGGTGGTTCCTACTCACTGTTTCATGAAAATGTAGCTTACCAGGATCATGATGCCAATAATCAGCTTAATATAAACCAGGCTTATGAAAGCTACGGGGGATATCGCCAAAACAGCAGCATGTACCGCAACTATTTTCAGGCGATTGATAAATGGACCTATGCCCCGCACGATGATTTGAAAGCCCTGGCCTTTTATTCCGATCTGAACTATTTAACACCCGGCGGCCTTACTTTAAGCCAGGAAGAAGCTGATCCCAGTTCTGCGCGGCCGCCTTCGGCTACCGTACCCGGTGCTGTGGAGCAAAAAAGCGGCATCATCCAAAAAATGCTCTTCGGCGGCCTGGTAAATGAAGTGCGCATAGCTGATAATTTCAGGAATGTACTCTCGGTTTATGGCACTTACGTTAATTTTACCAACCCTTTCCTTACCGATTACGAACAGCGCTACGAGGGCACCTATGGCATGCGCACCTATTTTGAGCTTACCGGTGCCCAACATGGGCAGTACGACTGGAAAGCCAACATTGGCCTGGAATGGCAGCAAACCAACTCCGATATTAACAACTATGGCAATAACCTGGGCGTTAGGGACACCGCGCAAACGCTGGATAAGATAAATACGAACCAGCATTTCATGTTCGCGCGGTATGTGGCCGATATTGCCAAAAAGCTGCATATCGAAACAGCCCTAAGCCTTAATTTTTATGATTATAAGTTCAGGAACGTGTATCCTAATGATGAATCGGCGTTTACCAACCGCCCCTTTACGCCTGAACTGATGCCACGGATAGCCTTATCCTACCAGATCACTGATGATTTTGCCTGGCGCGCCTCTGTTAGCAGGGGATATTCAACACCCACCACTGCCGAGATACGCCCTACCGATCATACCATCAACACCAGTTTGGATGCTGAATATGGCTGGAACTATGAAACTGGTTTCCGCCTGCGCAACAATGATGAAAGCATGTACCTGGATGCCTCGGTATTTTATTACAAGCTGAACGATGCCATAGTGAGCCATACCGATGCCAACGGCGAAGAATATTATCTTAACGAAGGCGGCACTAATCAACCCGGTTTCGAGCTTTATTTTACCGATTGGCTCATCCGGCAAAATACTTCATCATTTATCCGAGGTCTGCAGTTTAACGAATCGCTTACCCTGGATAGGTTTACCTTTAGTAGCAATGGCAATAAATTAACCGGCGTACCGGAGCAGGTGGTCATTTCGAGTGTGCAAATAAAGTTCCCGGCTAAACTGTTCCTGTTCGTGGAGCATAATTATACATCGAGCCTGCCGCTGAATGATGCCAATACCGCCTTTGCGCCGCACTATAATTTGCTATCGGCTAAAATTGGTTGGGAAAACACATTCGACAGCAAAACCAGGCTACAGATATATGCCGGGGCAGATAATATTTTAAATGAGACATACAGCCTGGGCGACGATCTGAACGCCGTGGGCAACCGTTATTATAACCCGGCAGCCTTGCGAAACTATTATATTGGGATTAAAGTTACCATCTGATTGGTTTTGCAACAGGCGCATCTCGCGACAAAGATGCGCCTATTGCTTTAGTTTGATGTAACTGGTTCTGAAACGTTGCTACCACGGCCCTTATTATCAAAAGCGCGGAACTTTACGCCTTTTTCAGTTATTGTAACAGCATCGTTATAAATTTTGCTTTTGTCGTCCGGGTCCTTACCATCGGTAGTATAGCGAATGATCAACCCGGGGAATTGTTCATTGGCCAGATATTTACCCCCCTGCAAAATAACACCCGGCTTGGGTATGCGGTAATCATAGCCGCCATTTAAATAATCCAGGCGCGGCAATTCTCTTTTACCAATTATATCCACAAAATTACTCCAGGCCTGCTGGTAAAGCATCTTGCTTTTGGCTGTATCAGGCTCGGTTGCCCAGGTTGGGTCCTGCGCCCAGTTGCGTTCTGCCAGGCCAAGTATGGATGGGAATATCATATACTCCATGCGCTCATTGGTTTTAATATTCTCGCCCCATAAGCAACCCTGCAAACCCAGTATATTGCTTTTACCGTAATCAGTTAAGCGTTGTTTGCCTATAAAAATGCTTTTATTAATAGGCAGGCCCTCTTTATCAACGCTGGTATTTTTAAAATAATCATAAGGGATAAACGAGAATGGCTTATCAATATCAACATAAGCGCCCCAGTAAAAGCCGGGCTCATCAAATGATTTATAGTGCGCCATATCGAAATACAAATTAGTAACCGATGATAACACCACCTTAAAACCACCGTTTGCCAGCTTATAAGCTAAATCTTCCTGCCCGCTGCCTATCGAGTTGTTCCATACCTCGGTTTGTAAATGCTCCGGCGTAAAATCCGGATTTGGCAGGTAATCGGGCTTGCCATCCAGCAGGGTTTTGCGCAGGCCCATTTCTTCCCAACCGGCAAGGGTAAGCCCCCTAACTTTAAGCAGGTCATTAATTCTGCCGTAAAAATAATACCACATATCGCCCGTGTTTTTTATTTCGGGGTGATTGGATTTTAAATATAAATAAGCGGGCGATTTTTCCCAAACATGCGCGGGCACTTCATCGCCGCCAAAATGTATGGTGGCTAAAGGCGCGCCGGCTTCCTTATAAATACCCACAATATCATTAATTACCGTTTCGAAAAAATTATAGGTTGATGGCAGCGATACATCTATCACATTATCGTTCCAGTACTGCACCGAGTTATAAACCGATGAATCTTTCAGATCGTGTAATAAATATTTTTGCGCCTCGGCCGGTTTGCCTTCGGCCATTAAACGGCGGTAACGTACATCCATCGATTTGATGGAAGCACGGGCGTGGCCGGGTGTTTCAATTTCAGGTATTACCCTGATGTGCCGGGCAGTGGCGTACTTTAATATTTCGATATAATCGGCGCGGCTATAAAAACCGCTGCCCGCCAACTGGCCAACATCCGGACCAGAGCCGTGTGATGCCGGTAAAAAGTTCCTGCTATCCAGCGTATGCCCGCGCTGCGAACCAACCTGGGTAAGTTCCGGCAGGGATGGCAGCTCTATACGCCAGCCCTCATCATCTGTTAAATGGAAATGAAATACATTCAGCTTATACAGCGCCATCGCGTCGAGCAGTTTTAATACCTGCTCCTTGGTTTGAAAATTACGCGCCACATCCAGCAAAAAAGCGCGGTACGGAAAACGAGGCTCGTCCTTTACTTCAACACAAGGTATAAGCACCATTTTTTGAGGGCCGACCATTGCCGATGCCGGAATTAATGTTTTTAAGGATTGTATGCCGTAAAAAATACCCGCTGTAGTCGTAGCCCTGATGGTGATGGTATTGGCTTGTACGCTTAATTCATATCCTTCATCAGCCAGCCCTGCTTTATAGGCCAGGTTAATGCTATTGGCTGTCGACCTGCTCATCAGCTTTTTGCTGAATAACATTTGCAGGTCGGCGGTTAATCCCTGGAACTCTTTAATAAACCTGCCATCAGCCATAAACTGCACATCGGGTTTCAACACGAAAAATCCGCCTGTTTCTTTATAGCTCATAGGGGTGGGGAAAACTTTGGTCAGTTGTGATTCAGGTACATCCTGTATAATTTTATTCTGATTGTAAATAACCGCCGGTGTAACCAAACCGGGATAGTTTGGCGAAAATGGTAACACGGTAAAAGCGCCGGTAGCATAACCTTTGGCGGGCTGCGCGTCCCAAACCAGGTAAATACCTTCGGGAGCATCGGTAAAATTGATCACCAGTTCCTCACTTATAAATTCAATACGAACGGAAGCGCCGGGTTTTAGATCGCCAAAAGTTGAGGTAGGGGTTATGGTGAACAGATCGCCGTTGAGTTTGGTAATAATAGCATTGCCGCTAACCGTAGCCGGAACTATTCCCCTTGCCGAATTGAAATATAATTTCCAGCCCGATGCTGGCAGCGTTTCATGCCCCCTATTGGTTATAATCAACGCGTTTAATGATTGCGCCTTGCCCTGGTAATTATTTTGAAGCGCCTGCCAGCCGATGCTCAGATCATGCGCGTTAAAGTTTGGAACACTGTTTTGAGCGGCAGTTCTACCGCAAAAAGCTATGGCAAATAGCAAAATAATCAGGGCACGCATATATTTGATATTAGTTTAATTGAAAACGAAAAACTAAAATACAAATTTTAAAATGATTGCAATACTTTTTAAAATATTTTAAAAAGAAAATTTTATCCAGCCATTTCCCTCGTTTCCAAAAGTGAATAATTTAGGATGGATGATCTCCGCCATTATCTCGATAGAATCAACAATTCGCGGGCCGGGGCGGTTAAAATATTGATTGCCATCGGCAATATAAAGGCGGTTGGCTTTCACTGCCCTCATAGCTGCAAATCCGGGCAGGTTAAGCAGCAGGTCTATCTCCCGCATGGTACGCTCGATTGAAAATCCGCAGGGCATCACTACAATAATTTCCGGGTCAGCATCTAAAATATCGTCCCATTGTACAAAGGGCGAGTGCTTGCCCGCCTCGGCCAATATGCTGCTACCGCCTGCTATGCTTACCAGTTCAGGCACCCAATTGCCCGATACCATTAGCGGTTCCAGCCATTCAATACAAGCTACGCTTGGCCTGCTTTCCACATATTTTAACTTATGGCGAATGATGTCGACGCGTTCCTGCAGATCCTCCATCAAAGTATCGCCCGCAGCCTCTGCATTTAAAGCAACGGCAACGGTTTTAATATCATTAAAAATATCGTCCAGTTTATTTGGTTGCAGCGATACAATGTGGGTTTGCTTATCGAGGTAATTATCCAGCGCTTCTTCCACTTCTTTTAGCGATACGGCGCAAACTTCGCATTGCGCCTGGGTGATCACCACATCGGGCGCGAGTTGTTTAATTACTTCGCGCTTAACGGTATAAACCGATAAGGCATCGGCCAGAATTTCCTTTACCTTAACATCAATAGCGGCGCTGCTTAAATTATCCGGGAAATTAGCTTCAGAACATACCGGCAGATGTTTAATAGTTTCGGGATAATCGCATTCGTGCGAGCGCCCAACCAGGTTTTGTTCAAGGCCAAGCGCGCAAACTATTTCGGTAGCGGCAGGGAGTAAGGAAACTATTTTTTTTGCAGGCATTTTGATGTGCGAATATGCAGATGTGCAAATGTGCGGATTTTTTCCTTCGTACGACAGGCTAAAAGTTTTACAAATAAGTATGCATCCAGGTAGAAATAACCTTCGGCGCTCAAAAATTCAGACTGGAATGTGCTTATTCCGCCTTTAAACTGATCACCGGGTTTGCTATTGCTGCTTTTATGGTTTTAAAAGCGATGGTACAAAAAGCGGTAGTAACGCCTGCCGACAGGGCCAGCACAAACATCCACCAGCTGATATTTACCCGGTATGGGAAGCTGCTTAGCCAGTTATTCATGTAATACCAGGCCAACGGCAGCGCTATGCAGTTGGCAATAAGCACCAGTTTGAAGTATTGTTTATAAAACAATAGCACAATGTTCGCTACGCTGGCACCAATAACTTTGCGGATGCCTATTTCCTTTGCCCGCTGCCCCAGCGAGTAAGTGATGAGGCCCAGCAGGCCCAGGCTGGAGATAAATATGGCAATAAACGTGAATGAACTTAACATTGCCTGCTCGTGCTCATCCTGCGCGTAATCCCAATTAAAAATATCATCTAAAAACCAGTTCACAAAAGGTGTTTCGGCATTCATTGTCCGCCATTTTTCAGCAGCGAATTGTATGGCCGGCGCGGCATTGGTTCCTTTAATTTTGGCAATGATTGTAGTGAAACGGTCGGGGTTTACCGGCATTATTCCAAATGGCCCTATCAATGTATGTAAGGACCAGTAATGATAATTTTTAACCACTCCCACTATCCGGTAGTTGTAAACAACCCCATTGTGCAAGTGCGAAACATATTTGCCTATGGCGGTATAGGGATCGAAACCAAGCACCTTTACCGCTTCTTCGTTCAATATCACCTGCCTGCCAATGTCGGTCGCCTCCATATCCTGCTGCACATCTTTATTGGCAAAGGCTACCGGGCTAAAATTACTGCCGGAAATGAAGCTAAGGCCCAGGGTTTTTACATAATTTCCATCCGCATAATTAAGGCTGATATCGTGCTTATCCGCTACCGTTTTTCCTTCGGGGTATAAGGTCATATCGTCCGAAACTAAGGCTCCTGTTGCGCCTGTTACCGATTGGTACAAAGCGTTACCGCTAAGCTGATCGATAAAATAAGCGCTGTTTTTTTGCGATTGCGGGGTGTTTAAGCTAAATATCAATTGCTGATCCTGCTTAAAGCCGGGATTGGCATTCAGCATAAAATGC
>Ga0302227_10000918_pt1 | contig 22699 bp, 23 predicted proteins | sample II_Palsa_N1_1_FD_193525 | JGI IMG/M metagenome (GOLD analysis project Ga0302227, IMG submission 193525) | Peat permafrost microbial communities from Stordalen Mire near Abisko, Sweden - II_Palsa_N1_1 | ecosystem: Environmental > Terrestrial > Soil > Palsa > Peat permafrost | place: Sweden... | reverse complement strand
CTCTGAGCGTACTTAGCAGTTCCGTTACAAAACAGACCGGAGACATGGTTTACATCGGAGCGTGACAGTTACGGATGCTTGGTATTGGGGCACGCACGACGATGTTGTATGCCCTGGAAAGAGAGTCGGATCATGGATCAACGCTTGCAGTTCTTGTCGAGTTATCAGAAGGAAGAGATGTAGGTAGCGGACCTGTGCCGCGCGTATGGGATCTCCCGCCCGACGGCCTACCGCTGGATCAATCGCTACAACGAGACAGGACCGGAAGGCCTCGTGGATCGAAGCAGTCGCCCGCACAGCTGCTCGCACGCGACCCTGGAGCCGATCGAGAACACCATCCTCGTGCTACGGGCCAAACACCCGTCTTGGGGTGCGCGCAAGCTCAAGGCGAGGCTGGAGATGCTACAGCCGGAAGTGGTGTGGCCTGCGGCTAGTACATTCGGCAACATCCTGAGCCGTGCAGGCCTGACCAGTCCTCAGAAGAAGAGAAAACGCACTACGCCATGCTCAGAGCCATTCTCGCTGGTCACGGGTCCAAATCAGCTGTGGTGCATGGATTTCAAGGGTTATTTCGCCACCGGCGACAGCAAACGCTGCGATCCATTCACCATCACGGACGCGCATAGCCGTTACTTGATTCGCTGCCAAATCGTTTCGCGCATGGATCTGAGCCAAGTTTGAGCAATCTGCAAAGCAGCCATGCACGAGTACGGGATGCCAGCAAGGGTCAGGACCGACAACGGCGCACCGTTTGCGGGCACCGGACTGTTGGGGCTGTCGAAGCTCTCGCTCGGATGGATGAAGCTCGGTATCGTGCATGAGCACATTCAAGCAGGTCGACCGCAACAAAACGGCCGCCATGAACGGATGCATCGCACACTGAAGGAGGACACGACAAAACCGCCTGCGGCATCCCTTCGTGCACAGCAGAGCCGCTTTGATAACTTCCGCTACGTGTTCAACAACGAACGCCCGCACGAGGGCCTGAACAATCAAGTTCCCGCAAGTCTCTACATCCCCAGCTCGATCCGACTGCCGCGCAAGTTGCCAGAGTTCAGGTACCCGAAGGGTCTCCAGTTGCGACGAGTCAACAATAGCGGCGACATTAGCTGGCACAAGAACAGAATCTTCATCAGCGAAGTATTCCGTTTCGAAGAGTTGGGAGTTGAGTTGATCACACCGGGACTATACAGACTCTTCTTTCGAGACATGGAGATTGGAGAACTCAATTCCGAAGAACTTCGCTTCAGAGCTGCGCGACGAGTGGTCTGAGCCTGCCGATAAGTGCGTTAACGACTATCGAAAACGAAATGTGCATGGAACTGGGCGTCGGTTTCTTCCGTATGGCGTAAAGGAGTTCCTCTAACATGCCCCCAGTCCTGCTGCTTCTCGTTGTCCTAACGTCCATATCCACCGTCCAGCCTGCATGGGCCGTCCCGCCTGACTTCCATTTGCAGGCCGTCACGGCCCGCGCGGGGGCCTTAACCGATGCTTCACTCGAACCGTATGGCCGGCCCCAGCAGCTTGTCGACATCGGAGGCCGGCGGCTGAACCTCTACTGCCAAGGCCACGGCACTCCAACGGTTATTCTTGAGGGCGGCTTGGAATCGTCGACGATCGCCTGGCGCAAGGTGCATGCCGAGCTCGCTAAAACGACTCGCGTGTGCGCCTACGACCGCGCGGGATGTGGGTTCAGCGACCCGGGCCCGCTGCCGCGCGACACACGAAGCCTCGCCGATGATCTGGCCGCCCTGACGAAAGCAGCGCGGCTGCGGCCGCCGTACGTGCTGGTGGGTGCCTCGCTCGGGGGCGGAATCGTGCGGCTCTATGCCGACACTCACCTGGCCGATGTTGGTGGCATGGTGCTCGTCGATCCTCATACTGAGCACGAAGAGAACCGCCTCGAAGCCGTCTCGCCGGGTTTCCTTCAGAGAATAAAGAAGGGAAACGATTCGTTGCGCGCGTGCTTGACCGCGGTCGAGGCGGGTGTTCCCGCGCCAGGGTCAAAGGCCGCTGAAGATTGCGTTGACGATCCGGATCCCGAGTTCCCGGCCACCGTCAACGACCACTTTGCGCAGCTGTCGAGCCATGCGCCGTTCTACCGGGATGCGTTGTCGGAATCCGAGTCGGAACTTGGCTCTGGGGCGGACCAAGTGGAGGCCTCAAAGCGGTCTTATGGAGCACTTCCGCTGATCGTTCTGACGTCGACGACGCCTGAATCACCGGACCCGAACCATCCCGATGTTTATTTTGAGGCGCGGACCAAGGTGGTGATTGCGATGCACGAGGAAACAGCGCGCCTATCGACACGCGGAGTCAACCGCACTATTCCGGGCGCAACGCATCACATTATGCTCAGCGTACCTCAGGCGGTGATCGACGCCGTCAATGAAGTAGTCGCCGAGGTGCGCAAGGATCGAACTGCGGCACGGCCACAGCATTGATTCTTTACCGCTCGGCCACGTACGCTATACCGTCGCGTGGATTAATCAGATGCACTCATTGAGCAACGATTACAATAAGCGGTCGTGGCGGGTGCGGTGTATTGGGCGACGTGGCGTAGCCGATTTATCTAGGTCGCCGGACAAAACAGGCCATGGAAATGACAGAGTATGGAAAGCATGGAAAGCCATGAAGCCGGCTTCCCACCCTTCCCACACTCTTTGGAAATCCCTTCGGGATTCCCACATTCCCACGACCTCGACGACTGGAGATATATGTCTTCGCGTGCCCCTCAACTGAAGCGTTGCTGCCGCGAGGGGCTTGTAACGGATGTCTCAGGTCCACAGCGTAACGCATGTCCCGGTACACTCACCTCAGCGAGGCTTGTCTTCCTTATTGCGTGCCGAACGTACGCTCACTCAGGGTCGCGTTGCGACAGGGAACAGGCCGCAGAGGGGGTCGCGGAAGACGCGCAGCGACTGCAGGCAGGCGAGTAGTGGCTCATACGGGAGATGAACAAATCCAACACATTCGGGCACTTCTGCATCCGATGGCCTGAGCTGTTTGCTGGTCACGCATGACTATGTCGGCTAGAGCACCAAGTCGCATCTTTTCCAGAGCTTGCACGATCCGAAGATGGAGAAGACTGTGGAAGCGGATATAGTCCAAGGACTACGTGCCAAACTCGACATTGCCGCCGAGGCTTTACGAAAAGCTGAGGAACGTGCGCTAGCGGGTCAATTCGCTTGAAGTAATGCACGAGATTCGGAACCCGCTGGAAGCAGTCGGCTATCTCATCCATCTGGCAAATCAGGAAGACGATCCGAACACAATTCATGAGCATTTGCATCAGGCCAACGAGCAGATGGTAACGGTGCACCAGATCGCGGCCCAGACGCTTGGCTTTGCCCGAATAGTGTCGACGGTTCAGGAAGTGGACTTGATCGAACTTGCAGAAGCCGCGCTCCGCATCCACCATCGGCGGATCACGTCTCAGAAGATTCACTTGGTACGTGACTTCTCAAAAGATGCCGTCGCGGAGATCTATTCGGGAGAGATCTTGCAGGTCGTATCAAATTTACTGGCGAACGCGCTGGATGCACTTCCTGAAGGCGGAACCATTTCGCTTCGGTTGCGCAAGCGCGACTCCCACGTGCAACTGCTCGTTGCAGATAACGGTCACGGTATGGGACCTGACCACGTCGCGCGCTTGTTCGAACCGTTTTTCACCACGAAAAACGACAGGGGGACGGGGCTTGGCTTGGCTCTCTCAAAGAAGATTATCGAGCGTCACGATGGGACAATCTCGGCACGAAGCAGTGCTCTGCCACGCAGAAACGGAACCGCCTTTAAGATCTCTCTGCCGACGAAACGTCCAACACGAGCCGCCACATCTGAGCTTTGATTGCTGAAGGCTAGTTTGTCGGTTTGTATCGCAGATATCTCTAGGAAGCGAACTTGCCTGCCAAGTCGTGGCGCTAAAAGCAAAGCTACTTTTCGCTGTACTTGAGCGCAAGCAGCTCTCGGACCCGTTCGGATAACGCAGTCAGCTCGGTAAACGCCTGCTCAATGTACCCTTGCGAATCCGGACCACCTTGGCGAGCCAGGAACACCGTATTCGTGAGGCTCTGGAGAGGATTATTGATCTGGTGTGCCATCTCGTTCGCGCGAGCAGCGGATGCTTCAGCCCTGCCGATGTCTTTTGCTTTGATGTCTGCGGCCTGTTGTCTCAGAATGATGGCAACGAAGTCAGCGAGACTGCGGAGCAGTTCATAGTCTTGCGGGTCAAACGCGCGATCTGAACTGTGAGACACCGCCCAAATCGTGCCACGCATATCATCGGCCTCCCAAGGAATCAGCATGCCGTCCGAGATTGGATCAGCTGTGACCCCAAGAAAGTCGTAATAAGGTTTTGTGACTCGGTATAGTTGCGCACGACCCCGATCAATGCAGGTACCGCATGGGCTAAAAAACCTTGGGGTTCTACCTCCAAGATACGGTTTAAAGCTCCCGGCAATGGCAATCCAACGAAACGTCGGGTCGCCGGCCTCATTCGGTTCCATAAGGCTGATGCCAGCACTTTCGGCGCCGCAGCAGCTTACGGCGACGTTCAAAAGCTCCTGCAAAACGCCTTCGGGGTGTTCTGAGAAGACTTGGGTTATGCGGCGAAGCGCGTCGAATGGTTGGTGGTAGTCGCGTTTCTTACCCGCTCGGGACGCGAACTCCGAATCATTCAGGAGATCACGCAATTCCATGCCAACATCGCGCACGTCTGCACCGAGCATTTGGATTCTCCTTTTCCTGATCCTACGCCAATATGGTGAACAGGCGAGCAAATCAGGTGGAACGCTCTCTGCAGGGAGGTCTGGCAGCCGTCCGGTCGCAAGCCGCTGTGCCTGTCCCGGGTAAAGCAAGCGCAACTCGATCATCAGACATGCGAAGAGTTGCCGCGAAACGAAGATATGTTTTCGTAACAGGCACAAACAGGCCGCTAGAGACAGGCGCAACCCGCCGCACGAGGCTGAAGCGCGGGAAGAGAGATCGTTCCAAAGGCTCGAACTACGCGGCAATCTGATGAACGTAGTACGGCAGTTCCTTATCCGAGAGGATCTGCTGTAACCGCTTCTTGGTCAACGCGCTTGGTGACAGCCACTCGGAAAGATAGCGCTCCTGAATGGTGATGATGGTGCGCTGGTGCCCGGTCGCGGCGACCTCGGGCGTAGGCTCGTCGGTGATGGCCGCAAACGAATCGAGGCTGGGCTTACCTGGCTGCGTCCAGTGATCCCAAAGACACGCGACGAGCATATCGCCCGCGGGCTTCGGATCGAACTCCAAGACGAGGTTCTTCTCTTTTTCGTCGGGCGCGAGTTCACGATGCTCGTACAGGTGCTCGGGAACGTTCTCGTAAAAGCCGCTGATGACCATGACCGCATGGCTACGTCCATAGACTGAACGCCAGTAGTCATCCAGGCTGTCTCTGCGTGCGTTGTAGATGCCTGGGAATCGCTTCTCCACGTCGGCTGGCTTCCCGGAGAGGCGACAGGTGTAGCGCATCGGCTTGATGATGGTACGTCCTTCTTCTGCAATGAGCACTGGAGCGAAGCTTAGCGGAAAGATGCGAGCATCCTCGCTGTTGGGTTCAGTGCGACGAAGATCGGCAAGCCGATCGAGGTGATCCTGCGCCTTCTTCGTGCCGATGCGAATGTCTTCCCGCGCCTTCTTGGTTTCGCGTTTCGCGAGCGATTCTTCTGCCTCGGCGACACGGCGACGCTGTGCGAAGATTTCCTTTTCCCAGTCGTCGCGTTTCGCTTTGAGGTAGTGACCGATGTATGCGGCGGTGCGCCGCTCGACATCTGTTTCCGGGTGCTGGAAGTTCCGTTGGAGGTCGCGTGAAGCACGAATATCTTCTCCGTCCGCTCGCCGACGATAAAGCTCCTCGAACGCTGCCCAATCGACCTCGGCCTCATAGCGGCGGGAGAGGTGTTTGAGATTTTGCCGGACTCGCGCTGAGAAGCACATAGACCTCTATTCTAGGCTTTTGCTGCAATTTCCTGCGATTCTGAGGCCATTCCGTTAGGTCTCTCGGACGACCTTGCGAGAATCTTTGTCGTCCCGCAAAGCGACGAACTTCGTGTGCCGAAGATGGTCGGCGCCAGTCCATTCGAGGAAGTCGATCCGGGCTACGGCTTCCGGGCGAAGCCAGAGGCACTCTTTCATCTTGTCGGCAGTCAAACCCTGTCCCCAGCGGCCAGCCTGCTTCTCAGGTAGGTTAGCAAAGGGGCACTTCGTTGTCGTGAGGTCTTTGATCTTCGCGAAGACCTCTCGGCGGGTCGCGGGGATAAAGCCGGCGCGAACACGCGCCGCGTAGCGGAGTTCTTTGCCCACGTAGAAGCCAACGATCAGCGCATCGAGACCGTGCGTTCCTGGCGTGTACCCGCCGACAACGAACTCCTGACCGAGATTGATTCTGTGTTTCGACCAGACTCCCGTTCTCATGCCGGGCTGGTACACACCGTCGGCGCGTTTGGCAACGATTCCCTCTAAACCGTGGGAGCGGACAAAGCTGAGCATTTGGGACGCGGTCTGGTCGGAAACCTCCGACAACGCGAGATGCTCTGAGGGTTTGATCACGGAATGTAGGATTTTGCGGCGTCCGGACAGCGGGAGCAGGGTAAGGTCTTTGCCTTTGTGGACGAGAACGTCAAAGGCGTAGTACGTGATGTGGGATTCGGCAGAGCGAAAGTTTTGAAGCAGATTGAAGTTCGGGCGGCCGTCTTGCCCCATTGCTACCAACTCCCCGTCGATGACGGTATCTTCCGGCAAAGAGTTGAGAGCGGAGACGATGTAGGGAAACTTCTGATTCAGGATGTTCCTACGGCGTGAATACAGCGTCGTTTCGCCACCTGCCCGCACAGCTTCAAGCCGGTAGCCGTCCAGTTTGAGCTCTTCTGTGGCGCATATCGTTATGTGGCGCTGCCATTCCAACGTGGCTTATTAAGCACATCACCTTTGTTGCGGCGCCACATAATCTGATCAAAGAGCTCCCAGGAATTTCATCAGGGAAATATCCTCTTTCCAATGCTTCAGCCGAATAGTTTCACGGATCTCGCAAGTTGCGAGAGCCTTGGCCCTCATTTCCAAATCGACTTCCGCATAAATGTTTGTGGTATTCAGTGAAACATGACCCAGCCAGGCCCGGATGGTGTTAATGTCGACGCCGGCACGGAGAAGATGGGTCGCCGTTGTATGACGAATAGTATGAGGACTGACGCGCTTTGTCGCAAGCGAAGGTATCCGACCCACGATTCGTTGAACGTATCTCTCCACTGTCGTGTGGACGCCGAAGCGGGTTATGGGCCGACCACATCTGTTCAGAAACACATAATCCGTTGAAGGCCGGCTTCCAATCAACGATGAAAGCTCAATCACGGTTTGCGGCCACAAAGGACAACGTCGCAGTTTGTTCCCTTTGCCCCGAATCTCCGCGAGTGAATGGTCCCGATTAGAGTGGGCAAAGAGGAGATCCGCTATCTTTATCTGCGCGGCCTCGTCAGCTCGTGCACCCGTGTTGTACAAAAATAGCAAGAGAGCATGGTCTCGACATCCCTGCTGCGTCGATTGATCAGGCGCATTCAACAACGCATCCATTTCCGACTTTTCCAAATAAGTGATGCTCGGTCGCGGGGCCCGCTTAAGCGGGATGTTGCGGAGTTGGCCGTACCACTCCACGTACTCTGGGCAATATAATCCGACAAAGCGGGCCAAAGAACGGACTGCGGCCAATCGTTGATTCCGCGTAGATGCGATGCTTTTGCGACCTTCTTCTAGATACCGTAAGAAGAGCCGAACTAGGTCCGGTGAAAGATCAAACACTGCAATCTGGTCGACCTGTTTATGTGTTTGTCGACCCACAAAGGGAAGAAGGAGTTTGAGCGTATCCCTGTAGCTACGCTGGGTATTTCGCGCCAAGTTCCGCTCGCTTACCAAGTATTCGAGCAAAAAGCGCCGGACCCATGGTCCGAGAAGACTCGTCTTAGTCATTGCAACACCTCCTGCATTGCGTAACGCTCAAACCGCTGATTTGCCTCATGCAAAAGATCAGGCGTCATCGAGAGATACACCTGTGTAGCCGCCAAAGTCGAATGCCCCATGTAGACACATAGTTGAGGCAAAAGCGTCTGTACGTCCTTGCCTTCTCGATACCATTTGACTAACCGGTGGACCGCCGATGTATGGCGCAGGTCATGAAGGCGAGGCTGGTTACGTGAACCACCTTCGCGGCGCAGCCCCGCATGGTTTCGAATTTGAATGTAAGCCCTCTCAAACATGTGAATCGGGATTTGCTTCGAGCTTCGCCCAACAAAGAAGAAATCATTCGGTCCCCGTCGCTGTAAACTCCGAGGATCGACATAATCGGTGAGGAGTCGAACAGTCTTCGATCCGAGGGGGACTAGCCGACTCTTGAAGAATTTCGAATCTCTGATCGTCAGGACGGCTCCGGCAAGGTCAGCGTCGCATATCTTTAACGACAGTGCCTCTGAAGTTCGCAAAGCTGTGCCATACATCAGAAGAATAAGAGTCCGTAATGCAGATGTGCCGAGTTCACTGCGAGGACGGGGACACGATTCTACCGACTCCAGAATTCGCCGTAGTTCATCGACGGAATAGATGTAGGGCCGGAATGTCGCCGAAAGCTTTGGAACCGTAAGCGGCAAAGGAGAATTGCTGATAAACCCGCGACTGATCGCATATCTATAAAAACCAAGTAGCGCATTATGTCTCACTTGCCAAGTGGTGGTGAGCGGACCGTTGCCGTTGAGAAAGGTATTTACCTTCTCAGGTGAGACCGCCGCGATATCAATATCTGATCCCATCGCCAGACAAAAGGCTTTGACGTAGCGCCCATTGGTTACAAAACGCTCGCCAAGAGCCTTTTGGAAAACAGCATACTGTTGGCAAACCAAGTTGAGTTTCATATCACCTCTCCCAGGTCGAAGGTAGCCACCTCACGGAGCCGTAGGAGATCTACTTTGGCGTAGATCCGGGTTACTTCCGGATCGCGATGCCCAAGGTGATCACCTATTTCCTTCAAAGTCAGCCCTTGATTTAGCAAACGGGTAGCGCAAGCATGCCGAAGGGAATGTGGTCCGAAATGGCGAAGCAAGGGTGCTCGCTCTCGCAATCGCCGACTAACGGCAAACCAAATCGCGCCACCCGAGAGTGGACCAATCGGGGCATACCTCGTCAGAAAAATCTTCCGAAGAGAGGAGTTTGGCCTTGCTTCTTTGATGTAACGGATGATTGCAGCACCGACCGTCGGGGGTAGCGGAAACTCATCTCTTCGAGCTCCCTTCGAACGGGTAAAGACTATTCTGTCGCGATCCCAGTCAATATCAGAGAACTGCAAACGAGCGACTTCTCTGGAGCGAACGCCATAGATAGCAAACAACATCAAGATTGCGTGATCGCGAATCTCGGTGGGATCGTCGCCGGCCGTGACATCCAGAAGTTCTTGCACGATGTTCCACGATGGCCCAGAGGGGAGCGTTTCGTGCTGGAAAACGCGAGGCGCCATAATCGACCCAGCGATACCGACAGGACACCACCCTCGTATTTCGGCGTATCGAAAGAATGACCGGAGCGATGAAGCATAGCTCCGAATGCTAATGCGAGCATAATGATGTTTTTTCGCCTTCTGCGCGAGAAGCGAGTCCACGTCGGAGACAGTGATCGTCATAAAAGACCGTTCTCCCTCAAGCATCTGCTCAAGGAATGGTCTAACGGAGTTGCAACGGTACTGAACAGTGGTTGGAGAGAGCCCTCGATCATTTTTCATGAAGCTGCTGAATTCGGCTAACATACTGTCACAAACGCTTACCTGTTTGGGTATAGTTCGGAGGCGATCAAGAAGCCGCAGCCAATCAAGCGCTTGGGTTATGAACTCCGCTCTCGACAACCTCGCATACGAACTCTTTGACGATGGTCGGTTATGGGTTAACCATCGATTTGCCGCTCTCTCGATTTCCGGGAAAGCGATTCTATCGGTGGGGCGTTCAGCCAATCTCAGATACTTCGTGATTGACAGTAAAAATCGCGCTTTCACGCGTAGGGTGCACAGAGTCATTCCTTGCGCCGCACATTGAGCTAAATATTGCCGACGTTCATCAACGAGCGGTGCCGAAAGGTGACGAGTTAAAGCATCAGATCGAAAAAATAATTGTTCAAGCATTGAGTCGAACTCCTTTGCAGGGATGGAAAGCGATCCGACTATACATCGTTGCCTCGGAGATCGTCCGAATGACATGAAGAGCAGCCGGCCTTACACTGGCCAACGCGGGTGTGTGAACACGTGCCCAATTCAACCGTTGCCGGTTTCGCGCCCGAAGACTATATTGCTCGTCGTGGTTGACGACAAGCGTTTTCAAACGCGGCCCGACGTAGGGGGGACCCGTAGGCCAGATAACGTGGAAAGAAGCCGGGCGTCTGTAGTACTGAGTCATCGTTCGTGCGACGACAGTCCCACTTCATCTCAGGTGAAAATGAGCTAATGGGTCCAGAATATGGATTCTGATTCTGATAACCATTCTTTGACGAGCTGTTTTCCGGCTGGCTCGCATGCGAAGAACCCCAGACGCGAGCCTCAGCGCTTAAGCGCTGTTTCCAGCACCTTCACTTCTCTTTGGCATTGTCATTCGCCGGGTTCAGCTCCAGCGACTGCTTATAGTCGTCGATCGCCAACTGCTTCTGTCCGGCCTTCTGTATGCCTCGCCGAGGCTGTCGTAGGCCTTCCAAGAGCCCGAAAACACCTGCACGTTCAACTTGAATAGATCGGTCGCCTCAGGCAGGTGATTCTTCTCCATCAGGTCGTAAGCCCATGGGCGTCTCTTCCAGCTTGAAATCCGGCTGGTCCTTCAGCAGTGCGGGATAGATCGCCGGAGCATGATCGAAGCCCTGCCGTCTCAGTTCTGCGCGAAATGACTCAAGCGATGCTGGTATCCCCTTTGCGGCTCGAAAATCTACATTCGGCAAATGCGATGGCGCACCGTTCTCCGCTGGCGTCTTCTTAATAAAGGCGAGTGCAGTCGAGTCATGCTTGAGGTATGCGTCCAGGAACTCGGCCGTATAGTGCGAAACCCAGGCGTAGCCAATGATTCCATCTTCGCGGCTGTAATCTCCCTTCTGCACCTGGTCATATTCCTTGCGGATATCTTCGTTTCGTTGAAACATCGAGCTGTCTTCCGTGTGTGTTAAAGAGCAAAATCGTGGACGATGATAAGGTCGCCATGCGTTTACGCGTTCAGAACGTGGGGGCCCGTCTGCAAAGGGCCAGAATGATTTCGTTCGATATTTTCAAGCGAGATCTCACCTTGCGTAAAGAACTAAAGAACAGCAGCGGAAGAGTCATGTCCGCAGGGTGCACCTCTCCCGACTCCTTGATGAGTACAGGGAAGTAGCGCATCGAACCGTCGGTGCCACAAGCGCATCAATCCGCGAATCTCGAGCAGCGGCAGAGAGATTTGAGATCCCTCCCCAGGAAAAACCTGCTACTGCAATCCGTTGCAATTCGATTCATCCTGCTGCCATCCGTACGCCCATGTAGACGGTCGCTCTCTATTGCGCAGAACAGGGGTGGAGCCGCCCTTTGGATCGCGTCGAACCGTTTGTTTGGCTTTCTTGCCGCCCGGAACACAAGATCCACAAATTCACTCAGCTGTTTGATCGACTCGAACAGGCGATGTGCTCATTGTCACGAATCGAACACCTCATCGGCATATTCCGGAGGACTGCCAAATAGAGGATGGCGCGATATCTGCGCTGATCCGGCCACATCTGGAACAGTTGGGTTCAGTCGGGAGGCCTTATGAAGGCAGGTCAGCTTCTACTTGCGACAGTATGCATTTAAAGACTGCATCTACACTCTCCGTTATTGATTCCTCGTGTGTGTTGAGACGAATGGCGGGGGCGAGAGGTTCTTCATAAGGATCATCGATTCCGGTAAACTGCGGAATTTCGCCAGCACGGGCTCTTTTATATAGGCCCTTTGGATCTCTTCTCTCGCATACCTCGAGTGGAGCATGAACATGTACCTCTATAAATCTGCTAATCATCTTCCGTATTCTCTCGCGTGCTGCGCGATAGGGAGAAATTGCTGCGACCAGAACGATGACATCATGACGAGTTAGGAGGTCTGCTATGAATCCGATGCGTTGAACATTTTCATCACGATCCTCCTTGGAGAATCCAAGATCGCGACTGATATGTTGGCGTAATGAATCGGCGTCGAGAACTTGCGCCCGCATCCCCCGGGCGAGAAGCTCTTTATAGAGAGCTTGGACTATGGTAGTTTTGCCCGCTCCACTTAATCCAGTTAGCCATACGGTAGCACCTCGGTGCTGCCCTTCCATCTTTTGCATGGAGGCGGTGCCCCCATCATATGGTTGCGGCAAAACTTCCACAATTAGACCCGCCGCCACTGTGTTGTTATCTTCAGGATCTATCAGGATGAAGCTTCCTGTCGTACGATTTTTAGAATAGAGATCACACAATATTGGACGATGTGTTTCTAGTTGTACTAACCCAATCTCGTTGAGTTCAAGTGTTTCCGAAGGGGCTTGTTCAAATGATTCGATATCGACTTTATGAATTAGCCGCGAGATGCTCCCCGAAAGCGACTTTGTCGTGTGTTGGACCAGATAGGTAGTATTCAAACGCAATGGTAACCGGGACATCCAGATTAGATTTGCAGTAATTCGGTTCGCTACTACTGCTACATTGTCTGGAGTCGTCAGCATGTCCCCTCTTCTCAAAGCGAGGTGATCGAACGTCGTCAAGACGACCGCCTGCGGCGACGACGCTTGATCCAGCTCCCTGTCATATATGGATACTTGACTTATGTTAGTTCTCTGGTACGAAGGCATGGCGATCACCTCCATTCCGGGCCTTATAACTCCAGCCACTACACGGCCCGCATAACCTCGATAGTCCTGGTTGGGGCGGATCACGCTCTGTACAACAAATCGAAGGCCGATAGAAGCCTGTGGATCCCCGATCGGGATCAATTCGAGAAGATTGAGGAGGGGAGGGCCGTCGTACCAAGGCATCCGTTCGCTCCGTGAGACAACATTGTCTCCTGCAAGAGCAGAGATCGGAATAAAGTGGACCTCTAGCGAGTCGAGAGAAGAGATAGCACGTTTGTAGTCATCGCAAAGTGCCAAATAAACAGAGCGGTCTAAGCGAATTAAATCCATCTTATTGATGCATACGACAATGCGTCGAATGCCAAGTAACCAGGCAACATAAGTGTGTCTGAGAGTCTGTTCCAAGACCCCTTTTCTCGCGTCGATCAAGACTACTGCCAGATCAGCCGTGGATGCTCCGGTAACCATGTTGCGCGTGAACTGGGTGTGCCCCGGAACATCCGCAATGATGAAATTCCTACGCGGGGTTGAAAAGTAGCGATAGGCAACATCGATGGTAATGGATTGATCTCGTTCTGCTCGTAAACCATCCGTTACGAGGGAAAGATCTAACCGCATACCTTTTTTACTGGAAGCTTGCTGAACCGAAGCAAGCTGGTCGTCATAGATCCCTCCCCCATCGTATAGAAGTCTACCTATAAGAGTGGATTTTCCATCGTCTACACTCCCCGCTGTCAGGAAGCGCAGCAACCCTTTTTGATAAGGCATCACTAGAAGTATCCTTCTATTTTTTTTAATTCCATAGAAGCTTCGTGATCGTGATCAATCACGCGATTTTGTCTTTCTGATTTTCTGACGCTTTTTAGTTCTTCAATGATCTCTTCAACGTTTCTAGCGTTAGAACGGACCGCACCCGTGCAAAATGTGCATCCTAAAGATCGCATCCGGCACATGACATTTTGTGGTTTTTCTCCTGGAAGGAGATTAATAGCATGCTCGAAAGGAATCAAAAAATCGCCTCGTACAAGCATGGCCCGCTCTTCTGCGTAATAAAGCGGTACAACCGATATTTTTTCTCGCAGAATATATTCCCAAACGTCTAGCTCTGTCCAGTTGGAAAGAGGAAAGATACGCATGCTTTGGCCGCGCTTCAGTCGCGTGTTATACAAACTCCATATCTCAGGACGCTGGTTTTCCGGCTCCCATCGTCCATTGGTGTCGCGCACTGAAAAGATCCGTTCCTTTGAACGCGATTTCTCTTCGTCACGGCGTGCGCCACCTACTGCAGCATCGATTTGATTTTCTTGTAACGCATTCAGCAGTGACTTTGTCTTTAGCAGTGCACAACATTCAGTGGTTCCTGACTTGAAGGGATTCGTGCCTAGCTTGATAGCATCATAATTCGTATGAACGAGCAACTTCATATTGAGCTCTCGGCAAACGCGATCTCGAAATGCAATCATCTCTGCAAACTTGTAGGTCGTGTCAATGTGGAGAAGAGTAAAGGGAGATTTGGCGGGGAAAAACGCTTTTTGAGCAAGCCGTAAGAGAACGGAAGAGTCCTTGCCTATTGAATACAGTATCGCAGGGTTGGCGAATTCAGCCGCAACCTCTCTCATGATATATATGCTTTCCGCCTCGAGTAGGTCCAGGTGACTCAGGTGAATGCTTTTCAAGCAAAACCTTCCGATGTTAGCCCGCACGGGCATTATAATCCCATCATCGTCAGTGTCAATTTAGAGCAAACTGCGAGGGCCGTTGCTAAAAGATAGAGCAGACGTGAACGTACCGCGGTCACACTTCCGCGTTGTAATCATCGGAGGAGGTTTTTCGGGAACCGCGTTGGCAATTCAACTACTGCGCCAGATGATAGGCGATCTCTCGATTGCTGTCATTAATCGCGCGGGCCTGCCTGGTAGAGGCGTAGCTTACGGGACTAAATGCGAAGAGCATTTATTAAATGTTAATGCCGGAAACATGAGTGTAATACCGGACGAGCATGCTCATTTTTTGCATTGGCTGAGGTCGAAGGTATCAAAAGCTGTGCGACCTGAAGATTTTGTTGTTCGGCAACTGTACGGGGAGTACATGGAGGACACCCTAAGCCACGCGTTAATGCGCCGTCCTTCAGTCATCTTTTCATGGTTCCATGAAGACGCAATTTCGATATCCTTAGAAGGGAATAAGCCGTCTGTCACACTAAGCGGAGGATTTGCTCTACGGTCAGAGGTTGTAATCCTCGCAACCGGGAATTCCCCTCCGAGCGATCCACCCGAAGTTCGGGCGATTAAGAGGCGGTATTATTCCCCCAATGCATGGGCTCATGATGCGTTGGATGGAATACCAAATTCAGGTTCAGTGCTTCTTCTCGGGAGTGGTCTTACAGCGGTGGACCAGATACTCGCGCTACGCACGCGAAAGTTTTGTGGGCGAGTCGTTGTGCTATCCAGGCGAGGGCTACTTCCATCCGCCCATTCCGCGCCCGCGTTGTGGCCTTCCGATTGGTCTGATATGGTGCCGAATACGGTCTGCGCGATGTTAAAGGCGGTGCGCGAACAGATCAAGCTTGCATCAGGCAGCGGAGTCGACTTTCAAGCGGTCATCGATTCGCTGCGGTCGGCTTCACCAAATATCTGGCGCCGATGGCCCATTAAAGAACGAGACAGGTTTTTGCGTCATCTCAGGGTTCATTGGGATGCTTCGCGCCATCGTATTCCAACTAAGACTCATCAAACGCTCAAAGGGTGTATCGCCGATGGTAGTTTATGCCTTATTGCAGGACGCTTACTCAACGCCGTCGAACGTAACCACCAACTTGAAGCCGTTATCCGCGATCGCGGAACCCATCGAATTCAGGTTCTAAAAATCGATCGCATCGTCAATTGTACCGGCTCTACAGGCCCACAATTTGTCTATGACAAACTCACCATGGATTTAGTGGAGTCCGGATTAGCTAGAATAGACCCTTTGCGAATAGGAGTCGATACCGGTTATGATGGCGCGCTGCTATCCAGATGCGGTGAACCAAACCATTCCATATTCACGATGGGACAGCTGCGGAAAGCTTGTTCTTGGGAAACGACTGCCGTGAGAGAGATCAGGCAACAAGCAGCCCAACTCGCATGTCTAGTCTCAAACCGCCTGAACGGTGAGAAACAATTATCATGAGTCGATTTGATTCCCGGAACGTGAGTCAACCTGTTCTTTCGACGATTCTTGCAACAGTAAATCGCATCACTAGCCATAAGGCGCCATTGAATTCTCTTTTTTGCAGACAGGTGAGAACGGCGTGCGATGTATGCCATTATTGGGGACACTGAATGCGCGAAACGGTCGGAAAGTTCAAATGTTTGATAGAGCCAGATGGGAAAACGGAAGATCGAGAGTCTCGGGGACTATTACTGGACGAGACTCCGCGGTGAGCATTTTAAAAAGTTTGCAAAGACGACCAGATCATCACGACGCAAGGACAGTCCTTTTTCAAGTGCCAAACGGCATCGGACTTGGCCATCTTAATCGAGCGAGCGCGATTGCGCTCGCAATGCGCAAGGTTACACCGCATCTTCGTGCAATCTTTGCTGTGGACGGGACTTCGCATGGGCTCCTAGAAGCGTGCGACTTGCCGTATATCGCAATGCCGCGCCCAGGAATGTTAGCAATGCCACAGACGGGAGGCCTTTGGACAAAAACCGATGATGCCAATCTTGGAGACAAAATCGCAGGAGCCATTCTTCAAACGCTAGCGCCTGCATTAGTCGTCTATGATTGTTTTCCGAATCCGTATTTCGTCGATGCTGTACTGGACCTGAAAATTGCGACCATACTTTGTTTGCGCGATATGTTAGACCCAGAGATCTACGCGCAAAAAAAAGAAGTAGCTAAGGTGTTGGAATCCTGCCTGTCGATCATCGTGCCGCACGATCGAGAAGAGACAACCCTTCCAACGTCAGCCATACACAAGGCCGTCTACGTTGGGAACATCGTTCGCGATCTGCCTGCGAACCCTGTGCCGGTTCATGTCCGCTTCAACCTTCCATCGACCTGTACCATCGTTGTTACGGCCGGAGGAGGTGGCCATGAATCGGCATTGATATTTTTGAATCGGTGCATCCGCGCTGTTGAGACTGTTCGTCGCAACCGGATAGAGATCTTTGTTGTCGTTATACCGGGTCCACTATTTAACAAATGGGAGGAGCTCGTCACTATTCCAGCTATGAGAGTCATCCCCTTCTGTCCCGATTTCATGGATATCTGTGCAACTGCAAGTCTTGTGCTGGCACAGGCTGGTTACAATTCTCTTAATGAACTCATCTGCCTCGGCACGCCCACAATTACCATACCCGCGGCGAGAAGATTTGATGATCAATTCAAACGGGCAAGGCGATTAGGAGAAAACTGGGCAAACATCCATATGGGTGCACTGGACCCTTTTGAAAAGCTGTGCGAGCAAATCGAACTGCTTGTTCAAGAGGGGTCGCCGCGCATCCGTCGGGAGACACCAAACGGTGCCTACCGAGCTGCACATCATATTGATCAATCTATGAAGCATTCGTAGATTAGGAAAACGTTGTTCTGAGCAGAGATCTTGAACAATATGCTGCTGCAAGATTATCTATATCGCTTGAGGTGGATAATGTATCGCTATGAAGAGATCCGTACGGTTCACCTTGAGCTAAGCACCAAATGCAATGCCAGTTGCCCTCAATGTCCGAGAAATGTTGAAGGCGGTCCTCTCAACCCGTATCTTCCGCTAGGGGAATTATCACTAAGTGATGTGAAGAAAATATTCCCTGAACCCTTCGTGAAACAACTTTCAACGATCAATATGTGCGGGAACTATGGGGATCCGATACTGTGTTCTGACCTTCATGAGATTTCTCGCTATTTTCGTTCAGCCAATCCAGATCTAGAACTAACGATGCACACCAATGGCGGGGCCCGCAATGTCGAATGGTGGGCTAAGCTTGCATCCCTCGTGACGGAATGTACATTTGGAATCGACGGATTGGAGGGCACGAACCACATCTATCGTCGAAATACCCGGTGGAAGGCCGTGACAGATAACGCCCAGGCTTTCATAAATGCGGGCGGAATGGCGACTTGGAATTATCTGGTTTTTGAACACAATCAGCATGAGGTCATGGCTGCAGTCGAGGTGGCTAGGCGAATGGGTTTTCAGCGATTCTTCATCAAGAAGACAAGCAGATTTCTCAAGGGCAACGAAATACTCAATGAGACACCGATCCGCAATTCAAAGGGAAGAATCGTGCGCCAACTTAAACTGGCTACCGATCCAAGCTTCATCAATTTAGAAACTATAGAGATCAGTAAACAGTATTCAACAAAAGACCGATATATCTCATTTCTCAATCAGACACCCATTCAATGCAAGGCAGTCACACAAAAAAGTATTTTTGTTAGTGCCCAAGGCTTTATCATCCCATGTTGTTGGTTGGGCAGCATCTATTCAAAACCGATCAAGGGCGGCCGGGTCGATCAATTCAAGGTCTTGGTAGAGCGATCAGAAGAAAGCTTTTTCAATCTGAGTGCTCTCCACCGAACCATAAAAGAGATCGTGGAAGGACCACTGTTCCAGACAGAAATTCCCTCTGCATGGTCGCCCAATTCGCCAGATCGACTGAAAACCTGCTCGCTTCATTGTGGAGCACATAAAATCTCACGAGGTCAAAAAAATGCTTCTCTTATATGAGATGACACGATTTTAGACAAGACGGAGAAATGGGGTTTCGAGACCCGCCTAGAGGCATTCTTCCAGCGGAAGAATCTCGCAGACTCTACGGTCGACTGACGGATTTAGCACTCTGAAAAAATTACGTAAAACCTCTTGACACGTCGGGCATGGTCAACATAACCTTCTCCTGCTCTAGCGCTCGTCATGTGCTAAGGCATGAAATTTGGTTGGTGCTGTTCCTGCTGTGGACAAAATTTATGTTTTGTGACTGAGGAGAGCTATCGATGCATGTCATAAGCCGTCGCGATATCGTGCGATCTTCTGCATTCCTTATGGGAAGTCCAATTCTTCTTTCCTTATCGGCAACAACAATCGCTCAGTCGGATACTTCACCAAGCACTTCGCACGGCCTTCCAGTTAACAACGACCTAGTTAAGTACCTGGTGGATCGACACGCCTCGTATGTGGCGCATCAAATAAAAAATGGACCGAGTGCAATCAATCACAGAGTGATTTCGGACCATTGGAGACTCTTGGCTTCCCACCTAGAGGACATTGATTTCGATTCCCAGCTTCGAACCGTTTTGCCAAGTTTGATTCAGCGCGGTGCTTTCACACAGATAACCGAATCGTCCTATGGTCCCGCTATTGACATGGCAACGAGTAGCGTCGCTCGATACGGCGCATCCCTGTCGAGGAGTGAAATACTCGGCGCAACTGGCGCGTTTCCCAGCGGTGATATGACCAATGCAGTCCAGTCTGCGGTGAATGACGGTATCAGTACTTATTGTCGCAAGGTAGCTGACGTATTCAGGTACGTGGCAACTAACGATAGTGTGATTACTCCGTCGGCATTTAGTGGTAGTTCGGATGTCGCTCGCCTTATACGCGTCAGCTGCTGGAAAGGCCAAACTAAACAAGAGCAATATACGAGCTGTCAAATAGGCGAAACAGCAATCGCCAGCATCATTTTAGGGGTAGGGGCGGCGGCATGCATAGCCATCGCTGCATGTGCAGCAGCTCTAGCTGCGGAGAGTGCTTTCTCATTGGGAGTAGGAGCATTCGCTACTGTTGGGGCATTGGCCACATGGCTTATCTCGTACTATTGCAATCCCATATTGAGTTAGCGTTTGCATAAAAAACTTGACATTTTCATTTGAGGTCGAACATGGAACAAATCTTACCTTCCCCTCTTTTGCGGAGCCGTTTGTCTCAAAGTGCGATGAAGTTTTTTGGTCCGTCAACAGGAGTACTCGGAGTCTGGATACTTATTAAAACGTTCAAAGGAGTGGGGCCCGGAGGCTGGCCACTTGTCTTGTTCCAATCCGGAGCTCTGTTCAGCTTAGGATTAGTTTATTTCGGCGTTCATCGTCTTACTCAAGCCGTAGAAGTCAAAGCTGATTCCGCTCCTTGGATAGATCGCTTTTTTGCACTGATTATTGGTGGCGCTACATGCGCATATATAGCAATGGCAATACAGCTAATGTTCCTCATACGATGACGTCTAGTTTTGCTTGCTGTCGAGGGGAAACGTACTTACCCATGGCCTCGTGATTGATTTCTTTAATTTGATCTCAACTATTGGAGGAAAATGATGGATCTTTCACGCCGAAAGATGATTACCCTAAGCAGCGCGGTTCTCGTCCCTGCTCTACTCACGAGAGCAGGACAAGCCGGTACAGATATTTCTCTGTCAACATCTGATCGTGAGGTGTCTGCTGTATCGTCTTCAGACAATGGATTTGGCGTGGCGCTGGATTCGTTATATCCAGGTCTCAGTGCTGATCCAATATTTCAAAAGATTGCCCCCCTGTCTATTCTCATTACCCACAAACGGGGCCCGGCAGTTCGGGCATTCACCATATCGTGGAAGGTTACTTCTGCAAACGGAACATTCGAAACGAAGCTATTTTCATATGTTTCGCCTGGCTCAGCCCTGAAAGGCCAATCGACCAATACTCTGAGATCAGCTCGTCGCCCTGTTTTGAAACTGGGCCAATCTCGACTGATAACTCCCTTTTTCAGCTGGACTCCGACTTATTACAAGTCAAACCCAGAACCAGCTTGGGGCAAACTTTTACAACAAGCTGAGCCTGGTTCGTTCCTTGTTTCTGAGCTTTCTAACGCTAGCGCCGTCGAAATTGAGATCGACGGATTGGTGTTTTCAGATTGGAAAATAGTTGGACCCGACAAACATGATCTCACCAGAAGACTCAGATCGAGAAGAAACGCTGAGCATGATGAGGGTTTAGTCGTCTTTAGACTCATGAAGTTGGGTGCATCAGACAGCGAAATCAAAAGGGTTTTACTCGCGCACGGAGCAGCCCAGAGGTCAACTAAGAAAACTTCGCCGGGGAGGTGGTATGAACAATCGCGACGGTTTCAAGCGCAGTTTTTACTCCGCGCTTTTGTGGATGCCGACCGTGCGTCATTTAGTAAAGCTCTAAATCGCTTGGTGTCGCAGAAATCCACATCAATAACAAGAGCTAGCCTTTAGATCTTATTATTATTAGTGAATCACCGAAAACGAGACTAACTATGAGAGAAGAGCTGAAAGCGGAACTCAATATTGAGGAAAAGGTACCTGTGGCGGCAGACCCAAGCAGGATTACGAACCGAGTTGACGACAGTATTCTGGCGGCTAATAACAGCCGACAGATCATGTCAGCTCCAACTATGGTGGCTGCCGTCGCCGCTTTGGCTCTTCCCCTGATAAAAGTGAAAAGCGCAGAAGCTTTAATTTGTACTGGAGATCCTACCCTGCAACAAGAGATGGGAGACCCCGGAGATTGCGCCGATTGCAATGAAAGTGCCGTACCTACAGACTGCTCTGAATCTCCTGACGGTGATGGTTCAAACGATGGCGGCGGATACGTAACACACGACTGGGGCTCATAGGTATGACCCGTTCAGCGGTGCATTTCTGAAAATGTCTAACGAACTCCCCTGATCATCTTGATTCTATCGTCGATCGTCCTCCGACTCTCAATTGTCGTCAATGGGGGGCCTTGTTCTTTGGGACCGCCGCCCAGCACTTATCAATGATTTAGACACACTTTCTTCTAAATGAAAGCGCACCTTTACGGAGAGCCTCAAAATGGAGTTCGATCTCGAATGGTTGCTGTACCCAGTGTTGCCTGATTCATTTTCCGGAGAGTATTGGGGGAATCTTCCATTGCGAATCGACAGAAGCTCTAATTACTATTCCGACTTGCTTTCAGAAAGTGAAATTGAATTCGCTATCTACAGGGCATCCATGGATTCCAATGCCCTGGAGTTGCTGAGTGAACACGAGACGCCGGAAATGTGCAAGTCGCATTCACACGCAATAGAAGGCTTTCGTAAGGGAAAATCTCTACGGATTGATTCAACGATACTCGTCTCAAATCACCATCCTTTCCAGAAATCTGGAGAGGGTCACTAATTGTCCCACCAACGTAAATTTGTACCTGTCGCCTGGTTCCGGGAAAAAAGCGCTGGATCGTCATTACGATACCCATGACGTCTTCGTACTTCAGATCAGTGGCAATAAGACTTGGCGAATCTATGACAAACCATTCCTTTCGCCTCTCGAATTCCTCCCATTGCAGCGGCACGAATCAATCAAAATGATGAAGAGGTTTCGCTTAGGCTACGATCTAAGCGCCAAGAATTCTTGCGACCTCGCAGAGGAATTTACACTGAAAGCAGGCGATTGTCTTTATCTGCCCAGAGGGGTCTGGCATGAAGCGGAGAGCAAGCCCGATGAAGTCTCCTGCCATCTGACGGTGGGTATCCAGCCGTTTACATATCTTGATGTGATCAGTCTCGCAATAGCCAAGTCGGCGTTTTCCGATCGTAGCCTTCGGGAGAGTCTCCCGTTCGGTTTTGCCACAGATCCATCGTCGGCGAGTACGGTGGCGAAAAAAATTAGCAAAATAGTTGACGAACTCCCTAGCAATCTAGAGCCGGAAATAGCTCTTAAGGAGCTCACTGGCCATTTTCTTCGGATGCGGAGAACGAGTTTCGAGAATGATCTTTTGCGCCGGCCTGAAAGCACTTCAGCTCTAACTTTGGCGGAAGATAGTCTGATACGAGTCAGAAAGGGAATGATTTGCACCGTTCTAGCTGGTGCGCCGCTTGTCCTAATGGCTTTCGGCGGCAAAGA
>Ga0302227_10000915_pt1 | contig 22760 bp, 13 predicted proteins | sample II_Palsa_N1_1_FD_193525 | JGI IMG/M metagenome (GOLD analysis project Ga0302227, IMG submission 193525) | Peat permafrost microbial communities from Stordalen Mire near Abisko, Sweden - II_Palsa_N1_1 | ecosystem: Environmental > Terrestrial > Soil > Palsa > Peat permafrost | place: Sweden... | reverse complement strand
GCTTTTTTATATGCAGATGCCTACCGGGCGGCCGGTTCGTAATATCGATTTGTCACACCCTCCACAAACGTCCAAAGAGCGCTTCACGTCCAGGTATATCGATGAGCAGAACACGGGTCTCTACCCCTTTGGGTGGGGGCTCTCGTATACGACGTTTGTTTATTCGCAGGTGAAGGTAGAGCGACAGGGCGATGCATCGTGTGTTGTGACAGCCCATGTCAAAAATACGGGGTCACGAACCGGAACTGATGTGGCGCAGCTTTACTTGGGAAGTACGGGTACCAGCGTTGAGCAACCGATGCGGCTCCTCAAAGGGTTTCAGCGCCTCACATTATCGGCGGGAGAAGAGCGCGAAATTCAATTTCCGCTCAGTGCTCAAGATATGTCTTTTTACAATGCCGCATTGAAACGCGTAGTAGAACCCGTTCTTTACGATGTATGGGTGGGTGGAAATTCGCTCGCCCAAGAACACGCACAAATCGATCTGAGAGGCACAAAAGAGGTCTTGCTCAATCGGTGAGACCCAATTCGGCAGTACAGGAAAATCACAACGAAATACTGTGGTATACCGGCATTGATTCTCGCTGGGATCAGGCATTAATACCTAATGCAGAGCAACTCAAATCGATGAAAAGAGTTATACAAATGCGCTTTCAACTTCTAAAGAACATTTGCGTTGCTATTACTGGTATGTCTTTGGGATTAGCTGCGTTTGCGCAGACGCCTTTCAAAAATACCCTGATGCCGCAACCGAGCAAACTCACCACGCTGACCGGCGGCCTATCTATCACAGACCATCTGCGGGTTTCAGTTCGGGGGCCACACGACACCCTGTTGCAGAAGGCTGCGTTGCGAATGATCGTAAGGATGGAACGTCAGACTAGTCTGCAATTAGATCACACAGTGGCTAGTGACGAAAACGCGACCATCGAGATCAATGTTACAGATCACACAATACAACGACCTAGTGAAGGAATCGACGAATCCTACACGCTTGATATCCATGAAGGTTCCGCCAGACTGAACGCCGCAACGGACTTCGGAGCGCTCCACGGAATGGAGACGGTTCTACAATTGGTGCAGCAAGAGAGGCACGGGTATATCCTGCCTGCCGTTCACATCGAAGACGCACCGCGTTTTCCTTGGCGCGGTCTACTTCTCGATCCGGGTCGTCATTTTCTTCCAGTTGCGAACATTCTTCGGACCCTGGATGCGATGGCCGTTGTGAAGATGAATGTGCTGCATTTGCATCTCACCGAAGATCAGGGGTTTCGTATTGAAAGCAAGCGGTTCCCCAAATTGCAGGAGCTGGGCTCCGAGGGCCAATACTATACGCAGGATGAAGTGAAGGAGATCGTTGAGTACGCGACGGAACGTGGCGTCCGCATTGTGCCCGAGTTCGATATGCCAGGCCATTCCACTACTTGGATGATTGGTTATCCGGAACTTGCTAGCGCCCCCGGCCCTTATCAGGTTGAACATACTAACGGCGTCAAGAACGCTGCTATTGATCCGACACGCGAAAGTACGTATCACTTTCTCGACAGTTTCATCGAGGAAATGACTACTCTGTTTCCCGACGAATACATTCATATTGGTGGCGACGAAAGCAATGGTAAGGACTGGTTGAGTAATCCAGCAATTGTGCGTTTCATGCATCAGCACAACATGCAGGCAGCAAGCGACCTGCAGGCTTATTTCAACGAACGCATACAAGCGCTTCTGCTGAAACATCATCGCCGTATGGTTGGATGGGATGAGATATTGCAGCCTAACCTCTCACAGCAAGTGGTGGTTCAAAATTGGCACGGGATAGAATTTCTCATCAACTCGGCCCGGCTAGGGCATTCGGGCATCCTCTCTAGCCCATACTATCTGGATCACAACTATTCGGCCGCAGAGATGTATGCAGCTGATCCCATTCCTTCAACCAACAACTTGAACTCTGACCAAGAGAAACTTATCCTTGGAGGCGAAGCATGTATGTGGGGCGAGCAGGTTGACTCGTATACGGTCGACTCGCGCATTTGGCCGCGGACGGCTGCTGTTGCAGAACGTTTTTGGTCGCCAGCATCCGTTCGTGATACGGAAGACATGTATCGTCGACTTGCCACAATGTCGCTTAGACTAGATGCTCTTGGCGTCACACATATCTCGAACCCTCAACGAGGCCTACGTGCGATCACCGAAGGAGACTCTTCTGCGCTCGAGGTTTTATCGTCCGTTGTTCAGCCAGTTGACTTTGGAGAACGGTACAAAGAGCAACGTACGTCATCTTTGACGCCGATGACCAATGTAGTCGACTTTACCGTGCCCGATCCTCTGTCGCGCAACGCATTTGCTCTAGAGGTTTCTGCCTATTTGCACAGCGCAAATGAACCCTATAGCAGAGAACATGCTGCCGATCGAGCATTGCTGGAGAAGACATTCAACGCATGGATTACGGCGGCATTGGATATCAGCGCTCAATCAGCGACTAACCAGCGATTGGCGTCTATCGCAACGCGACGCAATCAATTATTGCTACTAGCGACCCTCGGCCTACAGACAATGGCGCATATTGAATCTCATCAAGCCGCACAGGATTCGTGGCTGAACGCGCAGGAAGCGTTGGTTAAAGAATGTGCAAAGCCACAAGAATTGCTTGATTTCGTCGTGTTGAAACCTCTTAATGACCTCCTAAAAGCCACTTCGTTAGGAACCGCAAACTGAAACATTAAAGGATATTCAAATAGCGATCGCGGGGTGCGAACTCGGTTTTCAAGATAAGGTGCCTCCTGAATAAAAATTATCTACCGAGGGGAGACCTTGGTGGTGGTGGCCCGGCGGTATCTTCTGAGCTTTACCTAACAATAAGAGACCGGTCACATAGACGCTCGTCACGATGACTGCGTGGCCTAGTCCGAGAGCGAACAAAAGCCTCTTATCCAAGCTGATCGGGAACGTGTTTCGAACTCGAGAAACGGCCTTCGAGTTCTTGAATTACCTCGGCGCAGTCTTTACCGTGGATGATTTGACCATGGATGGTTGCATTGCGTCGCTCCATCGAAGCAAATGAGATTCATCCATGAGCAAAAACCGCTCAAGGCTTAGCATCAATTCCTCCAACCTGTTATGCAGGTGCTTTCGCATTGCCGCATCCGCAATCTCTTCGGAGCCTTCGGCGAGGGAACGAGCCAATTGTTCGTGCCAGTGTCCAGGGAGCTTTCTGCCACCATAAAGCTGGTGATCGTAGAACCAGTTGAAGACCAGCAGCTGATTCTTCTCGATCTGTTGCGCAAGAAATGGCAGCTTGGTGCATTCAGCAATTCGTGTGTGGAACTGCATATGAGCGCAGCGCCATTGATAGAGAGCCTTCGCGTCCGGTTCTTCGGAGCTTGTCGTAGATTCGTGCATGATGTCCAGCTGCTTTGCCAGTTCGATGACTTCTCTGCGCTCCTTCTCACTCGTCATGCGGACATACAGTCTTGCCGCTTGCGTCTCAAGCCCTTCCCTCACTGCCCAAAATCCTCGTATGTCCTGTGGTGTAGGCGTCCTGACCTTGGTTCCTACCCGAGGTGTGTTCTCGATCAGGTATTCCCCCTCAAGACGACTGATTGCTTCATTGACGGGGACCAGGCTCATGCCGAACTCCGCTGCAAGGTCGCGACGCGAGATGACAGTACCGAAAACGTATTCACCCTTCAAAATCCGCTCGCGGATCCGTTGGTACGCCTGCTCGGATAGCTCGTTGCGCTGCTCGATTTTCTCAGGTGGGATCATAATATTGATAACTTTAGCATGGGCGAGGCAAATCTGATATGTTATTTATGAATTGTGAAATATCATCGTGGTTTACCTGGAGCTTCACACTTATGTTATGACGTAGTAGACGTTCCTGTAGCCCATACCCTTCTGTAGTGGTCCCCTATGGTCCATTGGTCTTGAACCCATTTACAGCGGTCAAAATTGTTCGGTGAAACAGTGAACCCAGCGTTGGGATTAGCGATCGTATTGTTCAGCGGGATGCTAACTGCGAGCTTTGCCGCTCCAATGAAGTCGTCGCGTTGCTGGAAGTGGGAGAACACATGGCTCGTCTATGCCACGTTTGCCCTGGTGCTCATGCCGTTTGCGCTCGTGGCCTGGGCTATTCCTCATCCTTTTGCTTTTTTTAGCTCTATTTCTTTAGGGATGATGTTGCCGGCGCTTCTATTCGGTTTTTGCTGGGGCATCGCGCAGGTTACCTTCGGCCTGTCTATTGCCAGGGTGGGTATGGCGATGGCTTTTGCCATCGTGATTGGTCTGAGTTCGCTTCTGGGCAGTGTCATTCCTCTTGCCGTCTTTCATCCGGGTGATCTGGTGGGCCGTGCAGGGCTTGCGCTTCTTGTCAGTGCGATCCTTCTCGTGATCGGTCTTGTGCATTATGTGCAGGCGGGCCGCGAACGCGAAGTCAATAAGGTGGTCGCTGATACTCACGGCAGAGAATTTCGCACCGGCGTTCTGCTCTGCATCTTCACAGGGTGCTTCGGATCCATGATCAATATGGGTTTCGTATTCGGCGCCCCTATCGCGCAACGCGCTGTTCAATTGGGTGTTAAGCCTTGGAGCGCCACGCTGAGTGTATGGCTGGTCGTGCTTGTCGCGGGATATTTACCGAATCTGGCCTACACGCTTTTCCTGCTTAACAGAAATGGAACTGCGAGGCTCTTTCGAAATCAATGGGCGCGAGAGTCAATGCTGTCCGTGGCCGCAGCCGTGCTGTGGCTGTTCGGCATGCTGGGCTATGGGATTGGTGCCGGTGTGATGGGGAAATACGGCAACTCACTTGGATTTGCGGTCTGCATGGCGGCTTTATTGTTGTGGTCCAGCGTGCTTGGCTTGATGGCCGGAGAGTGGAACGCGGCTCTTCCGGCTACACGTAAACGCATGTATGCAGCTCTGGTATTTATCGTTCTTTCCGTCATCGTTCTTAGCTTCAGCACACTCCTTCGAAAATAACCACGAGGAAATATGCGCATTAAAAAAGTCTATGCAGAGCTCTATCAGATCCCAGTGCATCGCGAGATGCACGACGCTATTCGCCACTTCAGCAAAATGGATGTTATCTTCGCTCACGTCGAAACCGACGATGGCCTGATCGGTCACGGCTTCAGCTATAGCATCATCCCTCATGGCGCGCGTGAGGTATGTTCCGTCATCAACCGGAGCTTCGACGACTTGATTCGTGGAATGGATCCGCGCGACCACGAACTCGTCTGGTCGAAGATGTGGCGCGGGGTTGATTGGGTGGGTCGTGGCGGCATCGCTGTCCTGGCAGTCGCGGCAGTCGATATCGCCATCTGGGATATCAAAGCAAAACTCTCCGGTATGCCTCTCTACCGGATGCTTGGTGGCTCCCGCAATCGCGTTCCTGTTTACAACACCGATGGTGGCTGGCTTAACCACAGCATAGATCAACTCGTCACCGAGACACAGAAGATCGTCGATGCTGGTTTCCGTGGAACGAAGATCAAGGTGGGCAAAGACGATCCTGCAGAAGATACCGAACGTATTGCCGCCGTCCGTGACGTGCTCGGACCACATCGGAACCTGATGGTGGATGCGAATGAGCGTTTCACATCTGCAGAGGCCATCAAGCGCGCGCGCATGTGGGAGCCCTACAATCTCTTCTGGTTCGAAGAACCTCTGCCTGCTGAAGACCTGCTCGGTCACGCCAGCTTGCGAGCGCACACGTCTATCCCTATTGCAATTGGAGAATCTTTATTTACTCGCTTCCAGTTTCGTGATTACATCGCCACTGGCGGCGTCTCCATCATTCAGGCCGATGCCTGCCGCTGCGGAGGCATAACCGAGTGGCTCAAGATCGCGCACATGGCCGACTGCCACAACATGCAGGTGAGCCCACATTTCGTAATGGAGTTGCACCTTCCTCTGGTCGCTGCCATCCCCAATGGTCTCTTTGTCGAATACATTCCTTCGCTCGATCCTATCCTCACCGAGCCACTTAAATTGGTGGACGGTTGCTTTCAAGTGAAGGAAGATCCGGGCCTCGGCATTTCCATCGACTGGGAACGGCTCCAGCAATTCAAGGTGCCTCATGAGAATTGATGGGCACCAACATTTCTGGCGCGTCGAGCGCGGTGACTATCACTGGATGGATGCGAACGTCCCCGTATTGTGCCGCGACTATTTGCCGGACGATCTGCGTCCGTTGCTTATGAAACACGCTATTGATAGCACGATTCTTGTGCAGGCCGCGCAGACCGTTGCTGAAACTGACTTCCTTCTGGAGCTTGCCGCGGAGAATGAGTTTATTGCAGGTGTCGTGGGTTGGCTCGATATGGATAGCGAGGATTTTCCGAGCCAGTTTGCGCGCTACCGAAAGAATCCAAAGTTCATAGGTTTGCGACCCATGCTGCAAGACCTGGAAGATGATGGCTGGATTTTGCGTCCGAAGGTTTTGAAATCGCTGCAATTAATTGCCGATGCCGACTTTCCTTTTGAATTTCTTACATACACACGGCATCTTCCTTATGTTTTGAATGCTCTCGAAAAGGTTCGACCAATGCGAGCAGTTATCGATCACGTTTCGAAGCCTGAGATTCGTTCGCAGAAACTAGAGCCGTGGAAGACGTATATAACGCAACTTGCGCAGCACCGGAACCTCTGCTGCAAACTCTCCGGGATGATTACTGAGGCTGACCACGAGAACTGGTCCGCTGAATCGCTTCGGCCCTATATCAGCCATGTTGTCGATTCCTTCGGATGGGACCGAGTTATCTTTGGCAGCGACTGGCCTGTTTGTCTGCTTGGCGGGAGTTACGATCAGGTGGTCCAGGTACTCACAGACGCACTCGGCACGCACATGGGAGAGATGGAAGAGCGCAAACTTTTCGGCGAGAACGCCGCGCGTTTTTACAAGTTGAATGCTGGAGGCGAGTGATGCGCAGTCAGGTTGGAATAGCCTTCGTCGGCGCTGGAATCGTCGCCGAGATGCATGGCCGTGGAGTCGCCGCTAATCGGAGCGCGAGATTGGTCGGCGTCTACGATCTAGACGCCGACAAGGCTGCGGCAATTGCAACGAAGTTCGATGGGCAGGTCTTTGCCACTCTTGAGGATTTGCTTGCTGACCCGTCTGTTGATGCCGTGCATATTCTTACGCCCATACAGAACCATGTGTCGACTGCCGTTGCCTGCCTCAATGCAGGTAAGCATGTGCTGATTGAGAAGCCTGTCGCCTCAAGTCGCGATGAGATCGGCATATTACAGGAGGCGGCGAAACGTTCCGGCTGCGTCTGCATGCCTGCGCATAACTATATTTATGTGCCGTCCCTGCAGAGAGCCAAGCGCCTCATTGAAAGTGGAAAGCTGGGGAAAATCGCCAGCCTCTGGGTGCTCTACAACATCTTCCATACGGAAGAAGTCGCCGCAATCTATGGTGGCGTGTTGCGCGAGGTCTGTACGCATCATGTCTATTCTCTGCTTTATCTTCTAGGCCGCCCCCGCCGATTGTCGTGCATAACCTCCCGCGTTCACTACGAAAAACTTCAATGCGAAGACCAGGCGATGATTACCTGCGAGATGGCTGACGGTGCAATTGCTAACCTCTGGTGTAGTTTTGCCGCCAGCGATCCTACCAATGATCCGTGGACGGTTATCTACAAAATTCTCGGTACAAAAGGCGCAATCAACTACTCTTGGAATGAAGCGCAATTTGAAGACAATGGCGGCCCGGCATGGGGCATGCCGTGTTATGAAGAAGGGTTTGTCGAAGAGATCGAATACTTCATTACGCAATGCATCCTGGAGGGTAAGCCGCCGCTTTCTACCCTTGAAGACGCCGGCGATGCACTCTCGATTCTGGAGGCGGCCGAGCGTTCCACCAGTGATGCTTCGACATTTGAAACCGTTACGTACCAATAATTAATACTCATTGGAGACCAATATGCGACTCGTTCAACTCAAACAAGCTAATCGACGCCATGTTGCACTGGTTGAAGAGCCACATCTTCGTTTGTTGTCGAGTCTTGATTCCATCTATGCACTTGCGAATCAAGCAATCCGTGATGGCCAGGCATTTTCTGATCTCGTTCACCAATACCTCACTTCAGAGACGCTCGATTACAACGCCGTCTACGCTGGCACATCGCAATGGGGTCTTCTTCCACCTGTGGATCATCCTGAGGAAGTCGCCCGTTGTCTTGTCTCCGGTACTGGTCTTACTCACTTAGGCAGTGCTCGCGACCGCAATGCTATGCATGATCTCAAAGAGGACGAACTTACTGACAGCATGCGTATTTTTCAATGGGGGATTGCATCGGGAAAGCCTTCTCCCGGCGTCGTCGGAGTGGCTCCGGAGTGGTTCTACAAGGGCAATGGTTCGATCGTCCGTGCTCATGGTGAAACACTTGTTGTTCCTTCGTATGCAGAAGACGGCGGCGAAGAGGCGGAAATCGCCGCCTGTTATCTCATCGGTCCTGATGGGGAACCGTATCGCCTTGGAATGACGACCGGAAATGAGTTCTCGGATCATGTCTTCGAGAAGAAGAATTACCTCAATCTCGCTGGATCCAAGCTACGGGCATGTTCGCTCGGTCCTGAGCTTGTCGTCGATCCAGAGTTTGGATCGATTGGAGGGACGGTAAGTTTGAAGCGTGACAGCAACATTCTTTGGTCGAAAACGATTCGCACGGGAGAAGCAGAAATGTGCCACAGCCTTGGGAATATTGAACATCATCATTTCAAGTTCGACATCAATCGCCGTCCCGGAGATGTGCATGTGCACTATCTCGGAGCCAGCCAGTTGAGCTTTGGTGAAGGTATACGTCTCCAAGACGGAGACGTCATGGAGATACAGTTTGATGGGTTTGGAAGACCGCTTAGCAATACGGTACAAGCGGTTGCATCGACGGAAAACCGGATTGTGAAGGTTCAGCCGCTTTCATAACATGTTTTCGTTGTTGGTCGGCACCAGTCCTGGCCATGAACTACAGACAGAGCTTCACACTCACAAGATGCTCTGGGCATGGGCAGATCGCAGGAGAATTTATGGAAACAGCTCGGATATTGATCGGCGGTACATGGCGAGCATCGCAAAGCGATAAGACGTTTCAAGCGGAGAATCCGGCTACGGGAGAGACTCTACCCAGCGTCTTCCCGTTAAGTACATGGCCCGATTGCGATGCTGCTCTTACCGCGGCATCGCAGGCGGCAAATACTCTTCGTACTTTGAACGGGGAACAACTAGGCGCTTTTCTTGAAGCCTATGCCCGAAATATTGAGTCAGCTGCCGATGCAATTATTCAAGCGGCCGCAGAAGAAACGGCACTTCCGGTTGTTCCTCGCTTGAGGGATGTTGAGCTGCCTCGCACAACAGACCAACTGCGGCAGGCCTCGGCTGCGGCGCGGGAAGGTTCCTGGAGGCGAGTGACGCTGGATCTCAAGCGAAATATCCGCTCCTGCTTCGCACCAATCGGCCCAGTTATCGTCTTTGGACCAAACAACTTTCCGTTTGCTTTCAATGGTGTTAGCGGCGGAGATTTTGCGGCGGCTATCGCGGCAGGGAATCCGGTGATTGCCAAAGCACATCCCTTGCATCCGAACACGAGCCGCCTCCTGGCAGAAGAGGCGCGGAAGGCCGCAGAGGCAACGGGCATGCCGGCCGGTACAGTACAGATGATCTATCACCTCAATAATGAAGATGGCCTTCGGCTTGTCAGTGATCCAAGAGTTGGAGCCATCGGATTCACGGGCAGCCGCGCAGCCGGAATGCAGCTCAAGCGAGCTGCGGAAGATGCCGGCAAACCGATCTATCTGGAAATGTCCAGCATCAATCCGGTCATACTTCTTCCGGGCGCGCTCGCTGAGCGTGGAGATGAACTCGCGAGAGAACTAGCTGATAGCTGCCTGGCTGGTTCAGGACAGTTCTGCACCAGTCCGAACCTCATTGTGACTCTTGAGGGTGCGCCGACAGAGCGAATGATTCAAGCTGTCGCAAAGATTTTTAATGACCGTCCAATGCAGCCATTGCTCTCTGCATCAGGCCGCGAACACCTGCACCAGGGAGTCATTGCGCTGCAGCAGGCGGGCGCTGAATTGGTATGCGGCGGGAATGCTGTTGAGGGCTCGGGTTACCGGCATGCAAATACTCTCTTACGCACTACGGGAGCCCAGGTTATTGCATCGCCGACAGATTTACAGCGTGAAACCTTTGGCAACTCCACGCTTATCGTCGTCGCGAAAGACGCAGAGGAACTGGAAGATGTAGTCCACCTCATGGAAGGCAGTCTAACGGGCAGTATTTATTCCGCCAGCTCGGGAGGGGCGGACGATGCAATTTATAGCAGAATAGAACCTTTGTTGCGGGAAAAAACCGGTCGTTTGCTAAACGATAAGATGCCCACCGGCGTCGCCGTTAGCCCTGCAATGAATCATGGCGGCCCATATCCTGCGACATCGCATCCGGGCTTTACCTCGGTGGGCATTCCATACGCTATGACGCGCTTCGCTGTCCTCCATTGCTACGACGGCGTGCGACAGGAGCGTCTTCCCGATATTTTGAAAGACGCGATTTCAAATCAGCACACATGGCGGTCTATCGATGGCGCCTGGATTCAAGGATAAGTGGTGAAGAATTAGGAAATGAATCGCTAGTGTCACTCGAAAGCAAAGGAGTAAAGATGAACAGAAGAACATTCAACAAATTAGCAAGTTTTGTCGCGATGGCGGCTTTGACGGAAAACGTGGAGATGAACGCCGAGCAAGCCGCTTCAGTCACTGGAGAAGTTGTTTTGCAGGACAGCGAGTTCCTGGTGGCATTCGACCCCGTCACGGGCGCTCTCACGCGCATGGAACATAAGCCGACGCATTGGACAGTGGAACGGCGACCGGCACTTGGGGATTCGTTCCGGATGCTTGTTCCTATCCCTGGCCGCCGTGCCAACTTTGTGCTCGGACAGAAGCAGAAAGCTGTAAGTGTCCAAAAAATTGCGGACAACCAAGTGCAGCTGCAATGGAAGGATCTGGAGAGTGAACATGGCGGCGTATTGCCCATTACGTTTACCGCGGTCGTCACTCTCAAGAACGGCAAGCTGACCTTTGATAGCACCCTCGACAACAAATCCTCCTATCCGGTGGAGACGGTCGATTATCCCTACTTTGGTGATTTGAATCCGCCCAATAGCAACTCTACCCTGGCAGCCCGGACTATGTGGTATGGCAATCTCGGTGGAGACGAGATCTATCCCAACTTCGGTAATGCGAAGGGGTACTGGGGGGTTGATTTTCCAACCAAGACTTATGGCTCGCATCGCAGTTTATTTTGCCTGCTCCAGGCACAGACCGAGGGGATCTACGTGGAGATATCGGATTCCACGCTGCCCTATCACCTGGAATACACCTTTGAACAGCACCCTGGTGTGGTGCATGGCAGCGTTGTGCCAAGGGCAGATGAGTTCTCAGGGTTCCCAGTGCATCTGGAATTCCGTACCTGCCACTTCGTCTTTGCACATCCCGGATCTGAGGTTAAGCTGACTCCGATCGTTATGCGTGGCTATAAGGGCGACTGGCACGCGGGCGTTGATGTTTATAAGGAATGGCGCAATACCTGGTTCAAGAAACCGCATCTTCCCGATTGGGCGAAGGACGTCCACTCGTGGACCATGCTGCGGATGAACACACCGGAAGAGGACTACACAATTTCGTATAAGAAGTTCGTCGAGTATGGCGAGGAGTATGCCAAGTATGGCGTAAAGGCGGTGCAGCTTATCGGCTGGAATATCGGCGGCCAGGACCGCGACGACCCTTCGCAAGACACCGACCCGAACCTTGGCACATGGCAGGATTTCCATGACGCGATTGCCAAGGTGCAGTCGCTGGGCGTGAACGTGATTCTGTTCGGCAAGCTGAACTGGGCCGATCTGACGAGCAAGTGGTATAAGGATGAACTCTACAAATACGAAGCCAAGGACCCGTATGGCATCCCTTATACCCACGGCGGCTACAGCTACCTGACTCCCACACAACTGGCGGACATCAACACGCGCCGCCGTGCGGTGATGGATTTTGCGGATCCCAGCTATCGCGAGATCGCTGAAAAGGAGTTCGGGAAGATCCTGGCGCTTGGTTCCACAGGCTGGCTCTGGGATGAAATCTGCCACCACGCGAATGTGCTTTACAACTTTGCGCCGGGTCATGGATATAACCCGCCTGGATATATTTATGGTGGCGATCTACCGCTCTCGGCGGCCCTCCGCGACGCAGCTGACAAGGTCAGCGCCGACTTCCTCTTTGCCGGTGAAGGTCCGCAGGATTGGCTGATGCAGTATTTTCCGGTCTCCGAAGCCGGCTTGAGCGCATCGCCAATCTGTCAATACCTCGACACTCAGAACTCGTTGATGATTGCAGGCGTTAGCGGCTTCGATGATCGTGAGCAATTGAACACGATCATGCTCAAGCGTTGTGTGATCCAGTATGAACCCTTCCTGTACAAAGGCCACCTGCACGACTTTCCCATGACGATGGCTTATGGAAAGAAAATCGATGACCTGCGCCGTAAGTACAGGGCCTATCTCTGGGATGGCGCCTTCCGCGACAATCTAGGCGCGGAGGTAAGTGCAAATGCGCCGCATCAGTATTCTGTTTTCCTCGCAGAGAATGGTAAGCGCGCCGTCGTCGTGGTCAATCCCGGCTCCAATAGCGCCATTACTGCCAAGGTGAGCCTGCCGAACCCAGGAAGCCTCAGGGTCGTGACACCGGAACAACCCGACGGCAAGCCAACGAATGGAGCGGTGGAAGTTCCAGCCCGTTCAGTTGCTGTGGTGATTGAAGTCTGAAACGCTATTGCACTTCTGTGTTCAGATGGTTTGCAGGGTGGGGTTGAAGGCGGGATCGATGTCTGCCGTTGTCTCGCCGCTTGCAGTGCCGTGGAGCAGGATGCGATACCCAACTGGCAAAAGAGGGCATGCGGCGCGATGGGGTTCGATGTCGCACGCCTCTGATTGTCTATATCGGATTGGCGTATATGTGCCGGGCAGAGGCGTTGGAGCGTCAGTTGCCAGGATCGGCGACGTTCACAGACTCGATCCTTGAGACTTAGACAATTGATTTGCCCGGTCGCGAATGAACGCTGTATTCGCGACGTGATGTACGTAACAATTGCCAACCCATCCTGCTCAGTATCACCAGTGGAAGATCGATGGCGACCTCTCGGCTCGGTGATAGCGCGCAATATCAAGCTGCGTCAGCTACTTGCAATCCAGCCTGCAAGTAAGCGCTGTCCGCTCACTTGCTGATGATTGCCAGATACATTAGTACGGAGATAGCGACTACCGTAATTAAGTTTTCTGACATTTGACATCGTCATTCTGACAATGTTAGAGTTCGCCTCGAATAAATCAGTAGTGTTTGGAGGGATATTTCCTGGGTTCAATACCGGGAAGGCCCATTCCAAGTTGCGGATTCTATGTGCATTTGTTGGTAGATGGAAGGCCGTTGGCATCGTAGAAGCGGCGAACCTGATGAGCTTAGAGATTGAAATCAGGTAATTTAGATTGCTTCGCATGGCAAAACGGGAAGAATTTCGCACGAAAGATATCAACGCTACAAGCTAGTTTCAGGTGGCAATTAAATAAAGGAGAGTTCATGGTTTACGCGAAATCGATTGCGATCAATTATTTGGGCCGTATCGAGCCTGACAGCGCTCCCAGCCGCTTCGAACGTTTTCAAAAAAGGTCGCCCCCTCCAAGAAGACGGTTATTTTCCCTGTCTGTGCCGCTGCGCTCGTTCTCTTCGCAACCTATCCGCTGCTCGCTCAGCTGTCATCGGGTGGAATTGCCGGAACTGTCAAAGACTCAACTGGCGCTGTGGTGAGAGGAGCGCAGATCACGCTAACCAATCAAGCAATCAGGTCACTCAGAAGACAGCAATTCTTGGAGGCAGGGAGAATCCATGACTTACATAGAATCGATTGCGATCAATAGTGATTTGGAGTGTACCGAGTCTGACGTAACGCCAGGCCGTTTCAATGGCTGCCGAAGAGCGCTCGTCGAACTCAATTCGAGAACACGGTCTCTTCAAATCGTGATTATTGAGTTTCTGTACATGCTCCCACCGAGCTTTAGATGGAACTTTTTTTCATTCAAGCAATTTGATATCAATAATCTACAGAAATTACTTCATGGACGAATGGATAACTTAAATAGATAAATACCGGTATCTTGACATACTTTGCTTTTGCCACCTATAGTTTTCGTCAATCTACATTGCTGAAATCCGGAAACCTCTTTGGTAACGACCACGAGGGATGAATAGTGAATTACGGTAATTCGCAAGTTAGCGATGGATGGTTCTATGCAGCTTTTGATTGCCGGGTTGACAGGCCAGCAGGAACGAGATGCAAAACGTTCGAGCGTAATTCTGCTAATTCAATGCAAAAGCAAGAAAGACATTTCACAATTTTCGGGTCGGAAGGTAGCGTAATGAATACATACATTGTTAGGTCTTTGGGGCGGCGCTTGAGCTCGCTCGTAGCCGTCTCGATTGTCATAGCTTTGCCATTCGTCGTCGGATGCAACGGCGGTTCGATTACCTATGCAACGCCAATTTCCGTCACGATCACCCCTGCGAGCGGTACGACCGTTGGGACTGGCGAACCGCTGGCCGTTTCCGCCACCAGTAGCGCAACAGGCGGAGTGACCTGGACCCTCAGCGGCTCGAGCTGCACGGGCGCAGCATGCGGCACTCTGAGCAACCCCACATCAAGCAGTGTGCTCTATGTGGCTCCGACTTCCATCCCGAGCGCCAGCATGAGCGTGTCAATCATAGCAACGGCAACGATAGCAGTCGGTCCGTCTTTGTCGACCGCGACGACCAACGTCACTGTTGTTCCAACCACTGTGACCATTACTCCATCAACCCCTCCGCTCGTATCTCCGGGGAAAACCCTCGCACTGACGGCATCGGTCTCTTACGACGTCAACAACCTGGGCGTGACATGGTCCTTGTCCGGCTTGACCTGTTCCGGTGCGTCCTGTGGCACGCTTACGCAGGCAACGACGACATCGGTTGTTTACACTGCACCCCAGGGCAATGGCCTGCAAGTGTCGATCGCCGCGACTTCGATTGCAGATGCGAGCGTGAGCACCTCGGTGCCAGTATCTTTACCTGTTGAAGCCAGCCCAGTCGCATTATCTCCCACATCTGTTCTGCCTACGTCCATCGTTGGGGAACCGTACTCCGCCACTATCTCGGCTTCCGGCGGCTCGGCTCCTTATGTCTTCCAGGAGCTAAACCTACCGTCTTGGGTCACGGTCACCACTACATACGACTCGGTAACATTCTCGGGTACGCCGACCGCCCCCGGAACACTCGATGCACAGGTAACGGTCACAGATACATCGAAACCGTCGACCGAGACGGCTATTGGCTATTACCCACTTACAACCTATGCCGCTCCCGCTGCGAACAACGCCCTGCTAAAGGGGTCATACGCATTTTACGGCCTCGGCGCGCAGGACGGCACCAGCAGTAACACTGTCGCGACCGAGCCTCCTATCGCATATATCGGATCGCTCACCGCGGATGGCAACGGAAACATTACGGGCGGAGAGATAGACATTAATACTTACATGGGCCTAACCAGCTATAAGGCTCTTACCGGGACATACAACATCGGGCCGAACCAACTCGGCACTGTCACGCTTGTACCGCCGGTCGCCGGCGTCAACCCCATCACGTTGGTCGTGGGTCTTAGTGGCATCAGCAGCAATGTTGCTACGCAAGGAAGCTTTATTGAATATGACGACTCCACCGGCATAGGCGCCGCGCTCACCGCAGGTTCAACAGGAATCCGGGTCAACGGCTTGCTGGCCCAGCAAACAACCTCCTCACTCAGTTCCACCACGAGCCCACTTACCGGTAGCTATGCCTTCGGCATGGGAGGAAGCAACCCAAGCTCCTTGCAGCCCTCTACTCCATCCTGCCAGGTCGTCACCTCCGGAAAAACATACTATTACTGCGGCCCTGTATCGCTTGCCGGCGCAATGACCATGGGCACGGGCGGCGCGATTACGACCGGCGATGAGGACGTCAATCAAGCGCAGGAAACAGCACCACTCGTTACGCTCACCGGTACATTCAGCAATTCCGGAAATACCGATGCTTCCGGCCGGATCACAGCCTCTATTACCGCAAAGAATCCGACCGCGACAATCCCGCTCAACGCGTGGCCGTCGGACTTCATCGTCTACGTCGTCAATCCGAAAACGTTTTACATCATGTCTTCAGACTCCTACGCTTCCAACACGCTTTTGGCGGGTGAGGCAATGCAGCAAAACCTGGCTGATATTGCAGCCACGCCGTTCAGCGCTACGGTCCCCATCGTCGGGTATTCGAACACTCTCTCTTCGGAAGATTTCCCCAACAACGAGGGAAACCTCAGAACAGAAATGGAATTTTTAACTGCCACACCAACGAGCGCAACAGCAGGATCCATGGTCGGCACGACGTTTGCCAACGGTGCAGGAACCATCTCGGCCGGTGCTCCCGCAGCGATCGCCAAATTCACATACACCGTTACGTCCAACGGCAGGGTAAAGCCCTCCGCCTCTGGCATACCGACCATGTATTTGGTAGACACAGGCACTGGATTTGGAACGAATTGGGACCCAGCCGTCACCAGTGCTGTAACCGCAGGAACCTGGATCATTCAGCAGCAGACAAGTACCGCTCTCAACGCCGGCACGTACGTCATGAGTCAACCCTTTCCGAATTCTAACGTGGCTCCTTTAGAGACGGGCTCCATCGTCATCCCAGCCGGAGGAGTACCAGCCACCGGAACGAGTATTCCTTTTATGGGCAACGTATACGCCAGCTACTCCGAGCCAACCGCTGAAGAATCCAACCCCGCCAGTGCGCTTCTGTACAGCGAGCCGATCACGGGAACGATTTCGAACACGACTGGAGTCATCCCGATTAACGGGATGACTACGTCCACCGGAGTAATGGTTTGCAACAGCGGAGGCGGTTACGTCATCTCGCCGACGGAGTTTGCCTGCCTTAGTGGCACTTCAGGCATAGGTTATGCGCAAGTCTACGTTTTTCAACAATAGGCAGGGTGGCCAGCATCTCGCATCCGCACAATGTGGACGGGAAATTACACGCGTCCAGTAATTCAGAAGGCAGCCGTTCTTGGAGGCAGGAAAAATTTATGACTTACAGACAATCAATTGCGATCAATAGTGATTTGGAGTGCACCGAGTCTAACGTAATGCCATGCCGTTTCAAGAGTTGTCGAATCGCGCTTGCTGGACTCAAAAAAGCGGCTGTTTTCCTTATTTGTATTGCTATGCTCGCGGGCTTCCCACCCCGTCAACTTTGCGCCCAGACCACTGCGGGCGGAATTGCCGGAACTGTCAAAGACTCAACTGGCGCTGTGGTGAGAGGAGCGCAGATCACGCTGACCAATCAAGCAACCCAGGTCAGCCAGAAAACGGTTTCGACGTCGACCGGCACATATACCTTTGGGGACGTCCCTATCGGCACCTATATGCTCAAGGTAACCGCTCGTGGCTTCAGAACCTATGAAGACAAGGGTATTGAGATTCACATGCAAAATACCGTCACCGCCGACATTCCACTGGTGCCAGGTACCGTGCAGGAGGTCGTGACGGTCACTGCGGCTGCGCCACTGTTGCAAGCGCAGGATGCATCTCTCGGGCAAACCATTGGCACACAAGAGATTAACGATCTGCCGCTGAATGGCCGCTCCTGGCTCTCTCTGGCGGGAATCGCAGCCGGCAGCTATGCTTTGGGAGCGCCAGGCAGTGGCAGTTCCACTGCGATCTTTATCAACTCGGCGGAGCCCGGCCAGGTTGATTTCCGGCTGAATGGGGTAGACGACAACAACAATGTGTTTGGCGGAGCGAATGTGGCTCCCGTTCCGGATGCAATGCAGGAGTTCAAGATCCAGTCCGGCAATAACAGCGCCCAGTTCGGTCAGTTTGCCGGGGCTGTGATCAATGCCCAGCTAAAAGCCGGCACAAACCTCGTACACGGAGATGTGTGGGAGTACTGGCGCGGCCAGCAGCTCGAAGCAAACAACTACTTTAGCAAACTGAACAATATCGCCATTCCACTGTATCGCTACAATAATTATGGTGGAACGATTGGAGGCCCGGTTGTTATTCCTCATGTTTATAACGGGCGAGACAAGACATTCTTCTTCTTCGACTACCAGCACCAGGGTATTACGCAATCGAACCTTTATACAGAAACCGTACCGACCAGTTCCATGCAAAGCAGCGGGTTCACGAACCTTCAGGATTTGATCAACTACAACAGCGGAACGAATACGGATTTGTTAGGACGCATCTTTTCCCATGGTACGGTTCTGGACCCTGCGACGACGCGTGGTGTGGCATGGTTAGCAACCGACCCCATTTCGGGTTTCACAAACAACAATACGGTCGCAAATCCTGCCATGGCAACTGCGTACGTCCGGGATCCGTTTTATAGCGGCGGAAGTATTGCCGGAATCAAGAATTTTACTGCGCTGACTTCCGAACTAAACATCCTTCCGCAAAACCGGCTCGATCCCAATGCGGTTGCCTTGCTGAGCCTGTATCCGGCTGCAACCATTCCCGGGCAGCTTACGAACGACTTCTTCACGGCCTCTCCAAACACCCAGCATACCGACCAATACGACCTAAGAATCGATGAGAACATCAGCCAAAAAGACCGTATCTGGGGTGCCTATACGCACAGTAATCATGTGGCCTCCTCTGTGCAGCCATTCCCGGGGGCCATCGGAGAAGATCTCGGCAGCCAGGGCGGTACCGCCCCCAGCTATCAGGGGTCGTTGCACTACATCCATGTCTTTTCGATGTCGCTGGAAAATGACGCGACCGTCGGGTATAACCACGAGCTAGGCGTATCGGAAGGGCCGGAGGCGAACGTTTTAGGTATACCCGCGCAGTATGGCATCCAGGGCATTCCACAGTTTCCTGGCAATGGAGGTCTTCCAACCTTCACCATCAGTGGGCTTTCCGCCATTGGGGGGCATGGTTTCAGACCCTCGCTCAATGCCGACACCGGGTTTCAGGTTCAGGACAACCTGATGAAGATCCACGCGAATCAGGTCTTCAATATCGGGTTCAACTTCTCTCATGTTCGAGGAAATATTACTCAGCCTTCGGCCAGCAGGGGTACTTTCTCCTTCAGCGGAGCCTATTCGGACATCCCCAATAAGGGTGCGAGTCTAAACGGCATTTCCGACATGTTGATCGTGCCGGGGGTATCCAGTATCAAAGCATCTACCGGCGTCAGCCCGATCAATAACAACGGCGGCCCGTCAGCTTTTACGGGTTCCGATTATGGGAAGTCCCTCTATTACGCCAACTATTATGCGGGCTATGTGCAGGACGACTGGAGACCTACAGCGAATCTGACCTTCAATCTTGGGGTGCGTGTTGAAAACTTCACGCCCTACGGAGAATCGAGGGGTGAACAAGCGAATCTGGTTATGAGCGGCAATGGAAATGAACTGCCAGCCACTTACTATATTCCGGAAAAAGGCTGCCAGACGATGCGATCGGCGCAGTTCGATACATTACTGATTGCGAGCGGAGCGTCGATCCAATGCGTTCCCGGTAATACCGTCAACAAGACGCCAGGAGCAACTGTAGCGCCACGCCTCGGGCTCGCATACCGCATTCCGGGCCACAGAATCGTGGTGCGTGGCGGCTTCGGCATCTCCTACGGTGCATTTGACAGCGTTGGCTATGGCGGTACCCTGGGAGCCAATTATCCATTCCAATATACGATCAGCTCTTCCAGCACAAGCTCGCAGGATCCTGAGGTCCTGCCCAACGGTGCCACAACGGTCACGATGGAGGATGCATTCGCCGCAGTCAACCTAAACGATCCGGCTCTGGTAAGCATTCAGAACCTGGTGTTGTACGGTAAGCAATTCCACTATCAGATACCTAGAGTGACAAGCGTCAATGTTACCGTTCAAGACCAGTTCACCAATCGGGATTCCATTCAGGTTGGTTTTGTGGGATCGTTCGGAAGGCATCTCGATGCATTCGGAAACTTCAATTCTGCCTCCGAAATGCTGACGGTAGGCAGCGTTGTGCAAGCTGTACCGTACATTCCCATGCCGGACTTTGCCAGGAACTCTCAATATCTGCAGAGCATCGCGATCACCAACTATAACTCCATGCAGGCTGTCTACGAACACCAGTTCCATCAAGGCCTCAATCTGCTAGTGAACTATACCTATGGCAAATGTATGTCGGACGATGAAGGGAAAGCGGGGCTCGACTCCACTGCCTATCGGGCAGAATGGCTCCCGGGATTCGGTATCGAGCGCGACTATGCCTTATGCACAGGGGACGCCACCAACCTAATCCATGTAGCGGGCGAAACAAGGCTGCCCTTCGGACGTGGCCAGCACTTCTTCGGCAATCCCAACCGGATAACAAATGCGTTTATCGGAGGATGGCAGGTCAACTACATCTTTAGCGCTCAGACAGGCCAGCCTATCGGCATCGGATGTGCTACGGCGACATCCGGGGATTTTGGCTGCAATGCAAATCTGGTCCCAGGACAAAATCCCAATTCCGGTCCGCACAATCGACTTGATTGGTTCAATATCAAAGCATTCGCAACTCCCCCGGTTGTAACAGTGGACGGGCAAACCGACTTTTCTCCGCTCGGCAGCGCCCCCTACCAGGTACGTGGCCCGGGATTTTACAATCTCGACGCCTCCCTCTTCAAAAGCTTCCACACCGGCAAAGAAACTCGATTGGAGTTCCGTGCGGAGTATTTCAACGCCCTCAATCATACGCAGCTAAGCAATCCAGGCCAGTTGAATTACACCAATGCTAACCAATTCAGCACCATTACATCCACGCGGCAAACGGCTCGAGAAGGGCAGCTTGCGCTGAAGCTGTTCTATTAATAAAAACGCACAGCGTATAGCGATGATGGGAGAGCATTCGCTTTCTTCCATCATCGCCATCCAACATTGACGGTGGCCGAACTAAAAGAGACTTTGGAATGAAACTCATGATGTGTCAGTTGAAATTCATACTGATGGCTTTGCATTGGGCAGCGCGGAGTACATGGTGCTAACGAATGGCGAAATTCATGCTGCCGAAAAGAAAGAGTAATGGGCCTTCAAACACGAATACTGTTGTTTGAACGTAGGAAAGGGAATTATGATGCCTCGTATCCTCGGTTGCATTTTGTTGGTCAGTCTAGTTTGTGATCCTTTGCATGCTAAGGGACAATCGGAACCAGCGCAGCCTGCCTACAGCCTTCACACGAGCACAAATCTTGTGGTTGAAGATGTCGTAGTGACCGATACACACGGCAACCCGATACAGAATCTGACCGCATCCGATTTCACGATTCTGGAAGATGGTAGTCCGCAGAAGGTCAAGGTGTTTCGAGAGCATATAGCGGATATGCCAGCGCCCCTGTCTCCGATACCCCAACTCCCGCCTGGGACTTTTACAAACGAATCCGTCGCCCCTACTGAGGGCGCGCTCAATATCCTTCTACTCGACAAACTGAATACCCCGTTAGATGCGCAAAGCACCGTTGTCAATCAAGTGCTGAAGTATTTGAAAGAACCACGCACGGATTCGCGCATCGCCATCTTCGCCCTGACAACCCAACTTAAATTATTGCAAGGATTCACCTCCGATCCTGCTGTACTTCGCGCACTGGTAGAAGGCAAGAAGGCGCTTCCGGGCGGATCGGTAGTGAGCACCAACTCTATGTCTGCGGACGAACCAGGTGCTGACACTTCGATGACGACGACGGCTGCCGATGCTATGGGTAACTCACCCGATGCGGCCACGATGTTGTCGAGCTTGGACGATTTGAAGTCGGAGCAAAAATCTTTCCAACTGATGCTGCGTGCGCGCTATACCCTGGATGCTTTTAACCAACTGGCGCGTTATTTGAGTGCTCTGCCCGGGCGCAAAAATATCATCTGGTTTTCCGGCGGGTTTCCTATCAGCGTCATGCCGGACGGTGGTCTCCAAGATCCCTTTGCTGCTGTTGCTTCTGCTGAGGATGAGTATAGGGACACGGTAAATTTGCTCGCTCGCAGCGAGGTCGCGGTTTATCCCGTCGACGCTCGAGGGCTTATGGCGGAACCGATGTTGAGTGCGGCAAACTCGAACCACAACTATGTGAAGGATCCAACGGCGCTCGCCAACAGTCAACAGAAGTTCTTTCAGGGCACAACTACCCAACACGCCATGATGAGCCAGATGGCGGAAGAAACAGGAGGCGCGGCCTTCGTGGATACCAACGACCTGAAAACGGCCATCGGCAAAGCGATCGAAGAAGGTTCTAATTATTATACGATCACGTATGCGCCCACCAACCATGACCAGAAGGTGGACTATCGGAAGATCGAGATCAAGCTCGACCGCGCTGGCGCGAAACTTTCCTATAGGCGTGGCTACTATACGGATAAGCCGGTAGCCGCGCATCACGAGGATGCGAATAACAGCAAAAGCGATTTACCACCCTATAGCTATATCCGGTCGGCTATGCTGCACGGCGCTCCTGATCCAGTAGAGATGGTTTTTGTGGCCAATATCAGGCCCAGCATTGCAACCACGGAGACAGAACTTGCACAGGGCAATCAAGGGAATCCCAAAGTATCCGGTCCCTACCGCCGCTACACGGTCACGTTTGTCACCAATCCGAGAGGATTGGATTGTGCGGTCACAGATGATGGCACCCATCATTGCGTCTTG
>Ga0302227_10000908_pt1 | contig 22849 bp, 20 predicted proteins | sample II_Palsa_N1_1_FD_193525 | JGI IMG/M metagenome (GOLD analysis project Ga0302227, IMG submission 193525) | Peat permafrost microbial communities from Stordalen Mire near Abisko, Sweden - II_Palsa_N1_1 | ecosystem: Environmental > Terrestrial > Soil > Palsa > Peat permafrost | place: Sweden... | reverse complement strand
CTGCTGTATTTTTCTTCTATCAGTATATTAGCCGTTTTAATAGCGTTAGCATTAAAAGCACCTGCCAAACCACGGTTAGAGTTCACCACTATTATCAGCACCTTGTTAGGCTCGCGCTCTGCCAGATAGGGCGAAGAACCATCCTCCAAACTTGCCGATAGATTTGCCAGCAATTCCTTTAGCTTACCGGCATACGGGCGCAGGGCCACTATGGCATTGGTAGCGCGCTTTAACTTGGCAGCCGAAACCATTTTCATGGCCTTGGTGATCTGCTGCGTTGAGCTTACTGATGCTATCCTGTTTCTTACTTCTTTTAAATTAGCCATTCTTTTTTGAGTATCAAGTAATTAGTATCAGGTATCAAGATTATTTGATAGCTGTACTAAGTTTGAGTATCAGTTTTTCGAGTATCAAGTAATTAGTATCAATATCAAGTAGCAAGTACAGTAAAAAAGTAAATCTTGCTACTTGATACTAACTACTTGATACTAAATTAATATTTTGCCGACAGTTCCTTAGCCATTGTTTCCAATACGCCGGTGATGGAATCATCCAGTTTACCTGCTTTCAGGGCAGCTAATACTTCCGGATGGCGTTCTTCCAGCTGGGTTGTAAATTCCTTTTCAAAAGCACGTATCTCTTTAACAGGTACATTACGCATCAGGTTTTTGGTGCCGAGGTAAACCATAGCCACTTGTTTTTCAACAGTTACCGGTGAGTACTGGCCTTGTTTCAGTATCTCCACGTTACGGGCGCCTTTATCCAACACGTTTTTGGTTGAAGCGTCCAGATCGGAACCGAATTTAGAGAAAGCCTCTAACTCGCGGTATTGTGCCTGGTCGAGTTTCAATGTACCGGCCACTTTTTTCATTGATTTGATCTGCGCGTTACCACCCACACGTGATACCGAAATACCTACGTTAATAGCCGGGCGAACACCCGCGTTAAACAGGTTCGATTCCAGGAATATCTGCCCATCGGTAATAGAGATCACGTTGGTAGGGATATAAGCCGATACGTCGCCCGCTTGTGTTTCGATAATAGGAAGCGCGGTTAATGAACCACCACCTTTTACTATTTCTCTTAACGACTCAGGAAGATCATTCATATCCTTAGCGATAGAATCGTTCTGGTTGATTTTAGCGGCACGCTCTAATAAGCGGCTGTGCAGGTAAAATACGTCCCCCGGATAAGCCTCGCGGCCCGGTGGGCGGCGTAACAATAACGACACCTCGCGATAAGCAACCGCTTGTTTCGATAAGTCATCATAAACTATCAGGGCAGGCCTTCCGGTATCGCGGAAAAACTCGCCGATAGCGGCACCTGCAAAGGGCGCGAAGAACTGCATAGGAGCAGGGTCGGCAGCGCTGGCAGCTACAATGATGGAATAAGGCATAGCGCCGTTTTCTTCCAGCGTGCGTACAATGTTCGCAACGGTTGAAGCTTTTTGGCCGCAAGCCACATATATACAATAAACCGGTTTGCCGGCTGCATAAAATTCTTTCTGGTTAATGATGGTATCAATAACAACAGCGGTTTTACCGGTCTGCCTGTCGCCAATTACCAGCTCACGTTGCCCACGGCCAATAGGGATCATGGCATCGATAGCCTTTATACCTGTTTGCAAAGGCTCGGTTACCGGCTGGCGGTAAATTACACCCGGCGCTTTACGCTCGATAGGCATTTCATAAGTTTTACCGGTTATCGGTCCCTTACCGTCAATTGGCTCACCCAAAGTGTTCACCACGCGGCCAAGCATGCCTTCACCAACATTTATCGAAGCAATTTTGCTGGTACGTTTTACCGTATCGCCTTCCTTAATGTTATCGCTCTGCCCTAGTAATACAACACCTACGTTGTCTTCTTCAAGGTTAAGCACTATACCCTGCAAGCCGCTCACAAACTCCACCAACTCGCCTGATTGTACTTTGGTTAACCCATAAACACGGGCAATACCATCACCCACCTGGAGCACGGTACCTACTTCTTCTAATTCAGATTCTGACTTGAAGCCCGACAATTGCTGGCGCAATATTGCTGATACTTCATCTGGTCTTACCTCTACCATTTTTTGATTTTTATTTTAGAGTTATTTTTTACTTATTAAGCCACGCTGTGGGCAAATTCTTTTTTCAGTTTAGCTAAGCTGCTGCTTATGCTGGTATCTATCTGCTTATCGCCAACGGTTAGTATAAAACCGCCAATTAATGATGGGTCAACCCTGGCAGTCAGTTTAACTGTACCGCCTGTCGAAGCCACAATTTCGGCAATTATTGTTTTTTTGTTTGCTTCGGATAAAGCGGTGGCCGATACTACGGTAGCCGAGGTGATGTTCTTTTTAACATCGTACTGATTAATAAATTCCGTTGCGGCGGTATATAATACATCGGCACGGCTTTTATTTATCATCAGGTTCAAAAAGCCGATGGTCAGTTTATTTACCTTGCCGGTAAATATCTGGTCGAGTATTTTTACCTTTTTATCGTGGTATATGATAGGGTTGGCCAAAACCGCGTTCAATTGCGGGTTTTCCTTTAAAGTACGCAAAAACAATTCCATATCTTTATTCACCTCTTCCAAAACGTTTTGTTCTGCTGCAAGGTCGATAATGGCTTTGGCGTACCTGATTGCTACCGTTATTTCTGACATATTTTTATTTGGTGAAAGCTGAAAGGTAAAAGGTGAAAGGTAGCGCAACTTAGCTTTTACCTTTACCCTTAACCTTTTACCTTTTTACAATTTTACTTCTTTTAATAATTCAGTAACCAGGGCATCCTGCTTTTTGGCGTCTTCAAACTGCTTGCGAAGTACTTTTTCGGCAATTTCTAATGAGAGCGAAGCAACCTGGTTCTTAACATCGGCCATAGCGATGGCTTTTTGGCTGTTAATTTCAATACGTGCCTTCTCAATCATGCGCGAACCTTCGGTTTGCGCGGCTTCTTTAGCATCGTTTATGATCTGCTCCTTCACTTTGCGGGCTTCCTGTAAAATTATATCGCGCTCGGCACGTGCCTGTTTCAGCAGGTTTTCGTTTTCGTTGGTTAAACGCGCCATTTCTTCTTTCAAAGCTTCTGCTTTTAACAGCGCGCTTTCAATCGAATCTTCACGCTCCTTAACGGCAGCTAAAATAGGCTTCCAGGCGTATTTACCCAGTATATATAATAGTATCGCAAAACAAAGTGTAGTCCAAAAAACTAAACCAATGTGAGGGGTAACTAAATCCATAATTCAGAGAATATCTTTAATAATTAATAAATCATTTTAAAAACAACCCGGTGCCAATCGCGCCGGGTTATTTTCAGGCTTCATTCAGTGCCTTTCGACTAAAAGAATGCTGCAACAACCACCGCGAATAAAGCAACACCTTCTACAAGGGCGGCAGCGATGATCATGTTAAGTTGGATTTTAGAAATAGCTTCAGGCTGGCGGGCAATAGCTTCAACAGCTTTACCACCTATCTGGCCAATACCAATACCGGCACCTATAGCTGCTAAACCAGCGCCAAGGCCACCAAGGCTACCATGTACTCCTACAGTTGCCTGAGCTAAAACCATACCCATGGTTCCAATCATTCCAATCATTGTTTGTTAAATTTAAACGTGTATATATAAGATAATTAATTACAAAATTATTAGATCACTTCCTGCTCATGATCGTGATGCTCTTCAATAGCCATACCTATGAACAATGCCCCAAGCAGCGTAAAAATATACGCCTGCAAAAAAGCCACCAGCAACTCTATAGCATCCATAAATACCACAAAAACAATTGATACAGGCGAAACCCATAATGTTTTGAAGATGAATATTAATGATATTAAGCTTAGTATTAAAATGTGGCCGGCAGTAATGTTAGCAAATAAACGTATCATTAAAGCTATTGGCTTGGTAAATATACCCACAATTTCAACCGGTATCATGATGAAGAATAACCACCATGGGTTTGGTACGAAAATGTGTTTCCAGTAATGTTTGTTACCGTTAAGGTTAACCACAAAAAATATGATAACCGATAATACCGCTGTTACCGCTATATTGCCCGTAAGGTTATAACCACCCGGAAAAAACGGAACCATACCTAAAAGGTTGTTCAGCAATATGAAAAAGAATATGGTAAGCAGCAAAGGCATAAACCTTACGTACCTTATACCAATATTAGGCATGGCAATATCATCGCGCACAAATAGTATCAGCGGCTCCAAAAAGCTTTGCAAGCCTTTAGGTGCTTTGCCAACACTCTTTTTGTACGATCCGGCCACACTTAAAAATATGATGAGCAATATGGCTATGGCCATAAACATACAGGCCACATCACGTGTAATGGAAAAGTCCATTACTTTTTTCGAAGCCGCTTCATCTATTGTGCCGGCTGCATCAACAATCTTTACGGTTTCGCCATCAAGTATGTAATTGTGATTGGCAGCATGGTATATGGTGCCTTTTGGCATCAGGTTGCCCGATGAAAATACTTCTAATCCTTTATCGGTATAAAGTATTATAGGCAGCGGCAGCATTCTTTCTTCTACCAATGGAATTGCTAAAGGCCAGGAGTGCGAATCGCTGATATGTTCAAGTATTATTTCTTTTGGCTCAAATGGTTTTTCGGGGCCCGTAGCGGCCTTTTCCTGGCCGTAAGCTGAATTTGAAAATGTGCCTGCGAGTAAAAAAAACGCACAAATTAACGAAATGCTGAAAAGTTTTAAGTTCAAAATCGAGCTCTTATCCATCTAAATGAAGTTTTCTACCTTAAATTTTTGTGCCGCAAGTTACGCAACAAAACATAAATTTCAAAGGCAGTATTTAATAAATATATATAAATAAAATCCGCCAAAAAAACATGCTTATTTGTGGCGTTCCGGGCCACAAAAACAAATATGAATATTAAACTGGATAGTAATTTAATGGTGGTGCCGCCCAAAAAAGCCGCGGTAAAATACTCCTGGTTCTGTTCTTTTACCACCAGCATTCCAATTACCAGCAAAAAAGTAAGCACCGACATAAAGATGAATGTAACCCAGAAATTATTTGACAGTAAACCGGTATTGCCGGTATATTGAAGTACGGCAGGCGGCAAGGCAATAATAATGATGAACAACAGGAAGGAAAAAATAGAAGGCAAGATTTTCATTTATAATATTTTTGTTTGAATCACAGATTTTACTGATTTTCTTTGTCTGAATCACTGATTTGAACTGATTAAGCTGATTTCACAGATCTTTTAAAGGATCCGTGTAATCTGATAAATTAGCAAAATCAGTGATCAACTTATTAAAAACATCTGTGTAATCCAATAAATCAGCAAAAATCAGTGATCAGCTTTTAACAGACCGTATAACAAGGTACAAAGATATAAAAACCCCTGTAAGTGAAAGTACCGCCGTTACCCATTTGGTAGTATGATGGGCACCTTCGTCAATTTTGAACCCTACGTAGGTAAATACACCAATAACAGCTATCATCTGGAAAGCCATTCCACTGTATTTTAGGTAAGCGTTACCCTCGTCGCCATCGTCGTTCTGTTCATTTTTAGCCATCTGCAAATTTATTAAACCTATTGCATACTATTTAGTAATTTAGCAAAGCTATTTATAAATGGGTTCACTTTGAAGCAAGTTTCCGCATCTTACGTATTTAAAAATTCTAAATTTTTGCTTTTTATCCTCCCGATAGCTATCGGGAGTATTGTGATGTTTATTTACGGCTGCTCTACCGAAAAACCTACCGGTTTTAACCGCAGCATGCAAAATTTAACGGCGCACTATAATATATTATTTGATGCCAACCAGATACTACAGCAAAAGCAGGATGACTACGCGCTGGGATTTATTGATTCTTACTCGGAGCTATTAAATGTTTACCAGGATACTGTAGCGAAAACCACTACGCCCGATAAGGATCTGCAGGCCGTTATTGATAAGGCCTACAAGATAATTAATTTTAAAGATCAGAGCCATTATATTGGCGATGCCTACCTGGTTATGGGTAAGGCCAATTACCTGCGTGCCAGTTATTTTGATGCCTCCGAATATTTTTCGTACGTGGTGCGCACCTATCCCAAACGAACCGACCTGGTGCAGGAAGCATTAATATGGAAGGCACGCACCTTATTGTACCTGGATCAGCCGCAGCTGGCGAAGCTGGTGCTGGATACCGTTTTGCTAAACATTAACCCTAAAAAGGCAAAGGCGCTTGATGCCGGTGCCTACGCTGCCAAACTGCAATACGATATTAATGTGCAGGATTACACCGATGGCGAAGAGATGGCTAAGCAGGCTATCAGCTTTTGTAATGATAAAAAACTGCGCCTTCGCTGGACGTTCATCCTGGCCCAGTTGCAGGAACTTAATAATAAAAATGATGATGCCATTATTAACTACGGCCACATAGCCAAAAGCAATGCCGACTTTGAAATGGCCTTTAATGCCCAGCTTAACCGCATACGTATTGAAGACATGCGCAACGGAATTAATGTAAGCCCTATACAAAGGCTGCAGGACCTGCTGAAAAACCCCAACAACAAGGAGTTTAAAGATCAGATATATTACCAGGTGGGGCAAATACTATTGGTTAATAAGGATATTGATAACGCTATAAAAAACTATAAGCTATCCATACGCAACAGCGTTAAAAATCAAAATCAAAAAGGATTGTCGTATTTACGTATTGCCGATATTAACTTCAATATCAAAGCCGATTATGTAACTGCCAAAAAGTATTATGATAGTACTTTAACCACGCTATCGCCCAATTACCCCGGCTACCAGCAGATACAGAAGAAAACCAATAACCTGCAGCTGCTTACCGATAGGCTACAGATAATAGCCCGCGAAGATACCCTGCAAATGCTGGCCAAACTGGATGATAAAACCCGCCAGGCCCGTATTGATGCCATGGTAACCAACGAGATTTTGCAGCAGCAAAATGCCGCGAATAATGCCGCCGCCGCCTTAAACAATACTACGAGTAATGCGCCCGGTACCGTATTTGGCGGCTCGGGCACCAGCAATTTTTATTTTTATAATTCAACTGCGGTAAGCCAGGGATATAATGATTTTAAGAAAGCCTGGGGTAACCGGAAGCTGGAAGATAACTGGCGCCGCAGTAACCGCTCCACCTCCGATCAAACTAACAGCAGTGTAAATCCATCGCATAATGTTAATGGTACCAGTTCCCTGGGCGATCCATTTGCTAAAAGTGCTACATCGGTAACGGCCGCCAATTACCGCCAGCAATTGGTGCAAAACCTGCCCTTAACGCCCGATCTGCTGGCGCAATCAAACCTGCGTATTTATAATGCTTATTTTGATATAGCCAATTTTTACCGCGACATACTGGATGATAAAAAAGAAGCCATAGCCACCTTTGAAAAAATACTGGCCCGTTTCCCCAATAACCCCAACCAGCCGGCCATTTATTACAGTTTGTATCGCCTGTACTCGGAACTTAATGACCCCAAAGCCGATATGTATAAAAACCTGCTGCTAAAAAACTATCCGGAAACCGCGTTTGCCAAAGTGATACTCGATCCGGACTTCGGCAAGAAATTGGGCGATAAGGATGCCGAATTTAACGCGTTTTACAGCCAGGCTTATGACCTGTATGCCCATAAAAAATATAGCGAAGTTATTAAACAGGTGGATACGGTATTAAAACAATATCCGGCAAGTAATTATGCGGCACAACTGTATTACCTGCGCGCCATAGCCGCCGGCCACCAGGAACCTTTGGCGCCATTCCAAAAGGATCTGCAGCAGATAGCTACCAATTACCCGAACGACAGGCTGATAACCCCGCTGGTTCAGCAGCATTTAAATTATATCAACGCCAATTTGGTCGATATGTCGGCCAGGCATTACGCGCTCATGAACAGTGATACTTCGGAAGTGCCATTCTCACCGCCGATGATCGACCAGGAGAAAACACCTTACCTGCGCCCCGGCTATCACCCTTATTTTGCAACCGTGGCCGATGTTAGAAAGCCCGAACCCAAAGTGGATACTGTAAAAAAGGATTCTGTTAAAAAAGTGGTTGATCCGCTTTTAATGGTAAAAAAACCGGTTAATAAGCCATCGGTTCCATCAACGCTGTTCTCCATGCGCGATAGCACCAATTATTATTTTGTTATAAATATCAGTAATGATAATACTAATCTGGCTTCCTCACGTTTTGGTATTGGGCAGTTTAACCGGGCTAACTTTCAAAACATGAGCATAAAACACCTGATGATGGATGTGGGCGATAATAACCGGCTGATATATGTGGGCAAGTTTAACAGCCTGGAGGCCGTTAAAGTTTACGCGCGGGCCATTATTCCTATAATGCCCGAAATTATGAAGGTGGAGAAGGATAAATACAGTTTTTTTATAATAACTAAGGGAAATCTGGATAAATTAGCCGACAAGAAAACATTGGATAGTTATATCGACTACTATCAGAACAATTATTGATATGCAAAAAAAGAAGGACGATAAGCTTTCGCCACAGGATATAAAAAGATACAACTGGCTGATATGGAAAATAGCCATTGGCTGTGTGGTATTTTTTGCTTTGCTGATAACGTTTACCGCTTTTGGCTTATTCGGGGCATTGCCGCTTTTCCGCGATCTGGAAAACCCAAAGAGTAAAGAGGCATCGGAGATCATCTCATCCGATAAGCAAATTTTAGGTACTTACTACGTTCAAAATCGTTCGCCGGTTACTTATAAGGAGTTATCGCCCAATGTGATTAACGCTTTGGTAGCTACCGAAGACAGCCGCTTTTATGATCACTCCGGTATTGATTTTGAACGATCATTCAGCATCATTTTTTATAACCTGCTGGGTAAGCCGCAGGGCGGCAGTACCATAACACAACAACTGGCAAAAAACCTGTACAATGGCGGCGGCAGTCATAATCCCTTTGTGCGCATCACCCAAAAGCTAAAGGAACTGATTATTGCTGTAAAGCTGGAAAGGCATTATACCAAGCAGGAAATACTGACCATGTACTTAAACACGGTTGATTTCGGCGCTTATAATACCTATGGTATCAAATCGGCCGCGCGCACCTACTTTAATACTACACCTGATAAATTGGCTCCTGAGCAAGCCGCCTTATTAATAGGTATGCTGAACGCGCCAAGTAAATATTCGCCCATCAATCACCCGCAAAAAGCACTGGAACGCCGTAATTTAGTGTTGGACAGGATGGAAAAACAAGACTTTTTAAGCAGCGGGCAAGCCGATGAGCTAAAGCAAAAACCATTGGACCTCGATTTTACCCGTATTGACCATAATGAAGGGCTCGCCCAGTATTTCAGGTCGGTACTAAAAAAGGAGATACAGAAGATCATGATAGATAAGTCTATCACCAAACCCGACGGCACCCCTTATGACCTCGACCGCGACGGCCTTAAAATATATACTACTATTGATGCCACCATGCAGGGTTATGCCGAAGATGCGCAGCGTACCTACATGCGTTCGCTACAGGCGCAGTTTAACGATCACTGGCACGGGCACAACCTTTGGAAAGAGATACCAACCTTTAAATCGTTAATTGATAAGGGCATGCGCCACTCCGACAGGTGGAAGGAACTGGCGGAGGAAGGAAAATCTGACGATGAAATCATCGATAATTTTAATACGCCTGATACGCTGAACCTGTTTACCTGGCACGGCGATACCGATACGGTGATGAAACCCATCGACTCCGTTGTGTACTGCAAGCTGCTGCTGCGCAATTCATTAATGAGCATGGACCCCACAACCGGCTATATAAAGGCATGGGTAGGCGGTATAAATTTTGAACATTTTAAGTACGACCAGGTGCATGATGGTTCGCGGCAGGTGGGCTCAACGGCCAAACCGTTTACATATTCGGTGGCTATTGAGGGCGGATATTCACCATGTATGCAGGTGGATAATGTGCCTGATACCAATTACACGGTTACCCCCGCCTGGTGCCCGCACTCCGGCAAAGCCGAAACCATACCCGGCATGTTAACCCTGCGCCAGGCATTGGCGCACTCCCAAAACTGGATAACCGCACATATTATGAAGCAAATTGGCCCGGTACCTGTGGTTGACCTGATTAGACGAATGGGCGTAACCAGCACCGATCTGGAAGCTGTGCCATCTATTTGCATAGGCAGTTTTGATGCCAGTGTATTTGATATGACCGGCGCTTACGGCGTTTTCGCGAACCACGGGATCTGGACGGAACCAACCTTTTTATTGCGCATAGAGGATAAGAACGGTAATGTGCTGTATACCAACCACACCCAGGTAAAACAGGCCATGAACGAGCAAACCGCTTATGTAATGACCTATATGTTAAAAGGTGTGATAGAAGACGGTACAGGTTCGAGGCTACAGTTTAAGTACAAATTATATAACCCTATAGCCGGTAAAACCGGTACCACCAATGATAATTCGGACGGGTGGTTCATAGGTGTTACCCCGCAACTGGTAACCGGCGTTTGGACCGGCTGCGAAGATCGCGATATACATTTCAGAACCGAGCAGCTTGGCGAGGGCGCAAATACGGCGCTGCCCATTTTCGCGCTGTATATGCAAAAGGTGTATGCCAACCCGGCGCTGGGCATCAAAAAGAACGTCGACTTTGATCCGCCGAAATCAGGCGTGGGCATTACTATAGATTGCGGGCAATACAACCAGCAGCAAAAAGGCACTAATGAGGTGGATAAGAAGCTGGAGTTTTAGGGATAGTTCATCGGTTCACTTGTTCATTAGTTCATTGGTGCATGGTTGGATAGCTGAACAACCAGTTGTGTTAAGTAGTTAATAACTTGCTTATGAGTTACTATAATCTTGAAGAATTGGAGGTTTATCAACTCGCTGAAAGTTTTAGCGATGAGATATGGTTTATTGTAATCAAATGGGACTATTTTGCCAAAGATACTATTGAAAAGCAAATCGTTCGCTCGGCCGATTCCATTGGAGCCAATATAGCTGAAGGATATGGAAGATATCATTATAAAGAAAATGGGAATTTCTGTTACTTTAGCAGAGGGTCGATTATCGAGACAAAGGTTTGGTTGAAGAAGGCACGAACAAGAGAGCTTGTAACAGAAGATGCTTTCAATACGTTATTCGAAAAACTTCAAACCATCCATCTTAAACTAAATGCTTACTTAAAATTTATTGGTAAGGCTAATCTAATTAAGCCTGAAAAGACCGTTTAATTGAGACGGAAACAGGCTATTCAGCAATTGCACCAATGAACCAATGAACAAGTGAACCAATAAACCAATGAGTGAAAAGTTCGATTATCGTTTAGCCTTAAAAAACGTGCCCCATAAACCCGGTATTTACCAGTTTTGGGATAGCGAAAAGGAGCTGATATATATTGGCAAGGCCAAGGATTTGCGCAACCGGGTAACATCGTACTTTAATAACCCGAATGTAAATGCTAAAACAAGGGTTCTGGTTTCCAAAATACGCGATATTACTTTTACCATTGTTGATACCGAGGTTGATGCCTGGCTGCTGGAAAACAGCCTGATCAAAAAGCATCAGCCACGCTATAACGTGATGCTGAAGGATGATAAAACCTACCCCTGGATCATCATTAAGAACGAAAACTATCCCCGCATTTTCTGGACGCGGCGCATCATACGCGATGGTTCAAAATACCTGGGGCCGTATGCTTCGGTAAGTATGATGCACAATATTTTAGGCCTCATTAAAGAAACTTACCCGCTGCGCACCTGTAACCTGCCGCTTACCCGCCAGAATATTGAGAAAGGCAAATTTAAGGTTTGCCTGGAGTACCAGTTAGGTAATTGCAAAGGACCCTGCCAGGATTACCAAACCGAGGCCGACTACAGCCACAACATTGGCGAAATAACAGATATCCTCAACGGCAAAATAGGAGCGGTGCTACGGGGATTAAAAAACGATATGGATGCCGCCGTGGTTGAGATGAACTATGAGCTGGCTCATCGCCTCAAAAGGAAATTCGACCTGCTGGAGAACTACCAGAGCAAATCAACGGTGGTAAATTCGTCGATAACGGATATTGATGTGTTCAGCATAGCATCCGAAGAGAAATATGCCTTTGTTAATTTTCTGAAGATAATGAATGGCACCATTATCCAAACACAAACTATCGAGCTGAAAAAGCGGCTTGATGAAAGTGATGAGGAATTGCTCACACTGGCTATTACCGAGTTCAGGAGCCGTTATAACAGCCAGTCTAAGGAGATCATTGTGCCTTTTGAAATAGATGTGGAGGATAGCGGGTTTAAGTTCACCGTTCCGAAACTGGGCGAAAAGAAGAAACTGCTCGACCTATCGCAAAAGAATGTGCTGTTCTTTAAAAAGGAAAAGATAGACCAGTACGAAAAGCTGAACCCCGAAATACGAACCGAGCGCCTGCTTACGCAAATGATGAAGGATTTACGTATGAACCAGTTGCCCCGGCATATTGAGTGCTTTGATAACTCCAATTTCCAGGGAAAATATCCCGTTTCGGCTATTGTGGTGTTTAAGGATGCCAAGCCTTCAAAAAAGGATTACCGCCATTTTAATGTGAAAACGGTAGTAGGCCCCGATGATTTTGCTACTATGGAAGAGGCTGTACACCGCCGTTACCGCCGCATGCTGGATGAAGGCACCGAACTGCCGCAATTAATTATTATTGACGGAGGAAAAGGGCAATTATCTTCGGCTTTAAAGAGCCTTAAATTATTGGGGATTGATAAACAGGTTACGGTTATAGGCATTGCCAAGCGCCTGGAAGAACTGTACTACCCCGGCGACCAATACCCGCTTTACCTGGATAAGCGATCAGAAACCTTAAAGGTTATACAGCAATTGCGCGATGAGGCCCATCGTTTCGGCATCACCTTTCACCGTAAAAAACGCGACCAGGGCACCCTGGTTACCGAACTGGAACTGATTGAGGGTATTGGCAAAACCACATCGGCCAAATTGCTGAAATACTTTAAATCGGTAAAAAAGATCCGCGAAGCCACTGAGATTGAGCTAATGGAAGTGGTTAATACCAAACAGGCAAAGGCTATTTTGAGTTATTTTGGGCAGGCTTGAGTGGTAAGTGGCGCGTCACGAGTGTTCGGAAGTAGATTAGCGCTTGTTAATTGCCTTCCATCACTATAATTCCCGGTACACTAAGCTATAAACTGTTCTGTTTTTTGGCATATCCAATATTCTGACTAAAATTCATAACCCGAACAGACCCCGAACAGAACCCGAACGGTACCGAAACACAACCCGAACACCACCGAAACACACCCGAACACGATCGTGAACACCCGAACAAGCCCGAACACTTAAACAGCTGATAAATAACAAATTAACAAAAATAAGCGTTTCCGCAAGCGAACGGTTGCTAATCTTATAACACATTGTATATCAATGGTATACAAAACGGGTGTTTCCTGCCAAAAAACACTTTTCAATACACTAAGTCCATTTTCTAACCGTCCTTGCGTGGAACGAAGCAATCTCTACATAGGCAGGTCAAATAAGCAAAGGCAATACTTTTCTCTTCGCCCGGTATAGCCTATAGATTGCTTCGTACCTCGCAATAACGATTCAAAAAAACACCCCGTAAGCCGATATACTTCAGCCGAAATCAGGCATCCCGATAGCCATTAGGACAATGAGAGTGATGAGCGCGGCAGCGCACAGCAACGTATTGCAAACAAAAAAAGGAGCCATAAGCTCCTTTTTTGTTATATTATGCAGTCAGACAATCGCCAATAACAGCGTAGCTGAATAACCTAATGACCAATAATTAATATTGCCACAGGTTCAGCTCCCAGTCCATCAGTTTCTTTTTGATATCTTCTGATTCTGTTAACCTGTCTATACCTTCTTTATATTCTTTTATCGACTGATCCTTGTCGTTTGATATTTTTACAATGTAGCTGGTAAATATGCGTTTCATAAAAATATCATCAAAACTAAGGTTGGTGGCATCACTATTTTTATTAACTACTTCTTTTGTGGCTAATATGGCGCGCGCATCGGGGAAATAGATCCAGAATGCAGGCTGATAATCCTGCGGAGGGGTAGCACCTGTCGCGCCTTCAATTTTGTGCCTAATCATTGGCGCGAGGCCGATGATACGCGGTTCAAAAACCGAGCGTTGGCGGTCAAATACCCAGTCTTCCTTTATCCTGAATTTAATAAGGCTATCCGGGTTGAATATATTGGCTACGCGCCTTGGTGCCAATTGGTTTCCGTTGGCATCGTGCCCTGTAATAACTGTGCTATCAACCAGTGAGCCTTTGGCCTGATCGGGGGTTAAGGGCTTAGCGAAGCTATCGCCATCAGGGTCAAGCGCCGAATCCGGCTGCGCGCTGTAGGCGGTTAGCTCACCGCTTTGTATGGCGGCCATTAAAACATCTATCAACCGTTGTTTTGGCGATGCCAGGTATTGGTTCATTTTTTCGCGCAGGTCAATTTCGCGCCATACACGTTTGGCAAAAGCTACATCAGCTTCGCGCAAATTTGGGTAAGGCGTAACCCTGGCGTTCAAAATATTTGTTTTTTTGTAATAGCTGTCCAATGGCCTGTCGAAAGGTTTTGGAGGTGTAACAGGCGGCGGCGTAGTGGCAACAACAGTACTTGGAGCCGCGCTTACCGGCGCAGGTGCTTGTACCGCAGATTTTTTTGGCCGCGGGCGGTTCCTTTTATTTGTTTGCTGCGCATAAGAAGCTGTGCAGGCCAAACAAAGTACAATAAGCAAAAGTTTCTTCTTCATAATCTTACTAATTAGCGTTCAACACAAGTGGTTTTAAGCTGTATTGTGTGTTTTTAGGCCCTGTTGCCAGTATATTGCTAAAAACAACCGTACAGCCCGGCTGTATCTGGTTTAAAGCGCTGTGCATGGCGCCGGTTAACTGGTAGCTGCTGCCCGAAATAGGGAATACATCCTGGCGCGGTTTATAAACAGATAATGTAAAGTGCGTTATTTGAAATTTCACATCAAACTCAAAGTTTTCCAGTTTGGCAAAAATATAATTTTCAGACCGCAAACTTACCGCGCTCACCGAGCCGCCTGTGCTGCCCGCGTACTCTGCTTCGGGTGGAGGTATGCGCCTGATACGGAACGGCTGTGAACCCAAAAATGCTGTTTTGCCAGGGGCAACATCGCCGCTTACGCTTATGGTAGCTTCGCCCAGGTTGCTTACATTGGCTATATAATTACCCGCAGAGCCGCTGATCTCGCCACCCGTCATGGTAACGTGCAGTTTTTCTTTGGCTACAGATGGCGCTGAAATGGAGATGGGGTTATCAATACCTATATACAACAGGTTCATTTTTGTAGGCGATATGGTTGCCGATGGCTTGGCTACCTGGTAGGTTTGAGGATCGGTTTTATAAGTTTTAAATGTACCGTCGTTTTGCTTTACAATAATAGTTCCAACCCAGGTAAATACGCCTTCCGCGCCGGTTCCTACAGTATAAGTTGCCCGGCCGCCCTGTACAGCAAGTTTGCTGCCGTTTACCGAAATATCAGGGTTTGATTTTGAATCAGATGCGGTTAAAAATACCTGCGCGGTATAAGGTTGGCCTTGCAGTACATAGCTCGACGGAGCAACCGCGACGGCGGAAAATTGATCGAGGTTTACTACAGCCTGGTCAACTTCACCTAATATTTTCTTTACTACTTCGTTCTCAGCATTTTTGGTATCAGCCTGTATCTTTATCAGTTGGGTTACAGCTGCTGCAACAGGAATTCCTTCGCCAAAAGTAGCCTGTTCCCAGTTCCTGTCGGTAAAGCCGGTTCTATGAGGCGGATTAGCGACCTGCAACGACAGATCTATCCCAACACGCTCCTGTGGAGTAAGCAGGCTTAATAACGCCTGGCGCGTATAATCTATTCTTTTATGCAATTCAAACGCATATTTTCTTCTGTTCACCATTAGATCTACCGATTCATCATGATTTGCGCGACCTTTAAAATCACCGGTTTCGGGATCTGTGCCGCCGGTTTCATCTATCATTATTTTTTTAAGCGAATCAACGTACAAATCCAGGTTATCAGCCAGTGCTCTTGCCTTTAATGCCTTATCATATATTGGCTTTGCCCGTTCAGGCTGATCCTTTAATTTCGTTTGCTCAAATATTTTAAATGTTTTATCAATTCCCGTTTCAACGTTTATTTTTGATGCATTTAAGCTGTCGCCGATGCTTTTGAAAGCATCAAGTAAGCTTTCCGGTATATCTAGCGCTATAAGGCCCAGTAGTACCAGATATAATATACCCATCATTCGCTGTCTTGGGGTTTGTTTACCTCCAGCCATGTGCTTTAAATCTTTAGTTTAAGTTTGATAAAAAATATTATACAATTAAGCACGGGGCTGGCTCATTGCCGAAAGCATATTTCCATATACCGCGTTCAACGAAGCTAAATTTTTGCCCAGTTTACTAACTTCGGTTTTAAACACTTGCGATCCGTCCAATGATTCATTAAAGTTTTGCATGGTACCTTCCATATCTTTGTAAAACTTATTCATTGATTTTAAATGATTGCTCGAATCCTGTAATTCCAATTCATACACCGCGTTTAATGCCGATAGGTTTGTAGCCATTTTAGTTACCTGCTCATGGTAATTTTTCGATTCGATACTTGTACCGGCCATCTCTTGCAGGTTAGCTGATGCTTTTTCAAACGAAGCGCTTAATTTATCATAGCTTTCAGTTGCTGTCTTTACTTTTTCGGTAAATATAACAGTGGCGTTTCCGGCATCGGTAACCCTTGATATGGCGCTTACCTTATCGGCAAAGCCGCGTAAGCCATCGCCCAGACTGCGGATAAGCTCGGGGCCTATCTTTGCGTCCTCCATCATTTTATCCAAAGCAGCGGTACTTGAAAAATTACCGCCTCCAATACCTTTGGCAGATGATGCTGGCAATTCGCCTTTAAAATCTTCTGATAATTCAGGATAAGCCCTTGTCCAGTCAATTTCCGTTTGTTCTCTCTGAAACCCTAAGATGGCGAATAAAAATGCTTCCATTCCTAATCCGATAGATATGAATACACCACCAAAAGGTAAATTCTGAATTTTAAAGAGTAGTCCTATAATTACCACGGTAGCTCCCCATGATACTACGTTATTTATTCCGTAAGGTTGTTTTTTACCGGCCATAATGTTTGTTAAAGTGGTTTCTATTGTGATTAATTGTTTAAGTTTCTTAATTTCTGTCCTTAATATCACGCCCCAGGTAAGGAGTTACACAACGGAAGCCGATGTATGATTTAGCGGTATCCTGGTACTCATACGTGCGGCTTGAATTTTGAAGGAAATAGCCAACATCTTTCCATGAGCCGCCTTTAACCACCTTGCGTTTTAATACTTCAGGGTCGCTGGCTTTAGCCTCATATTGTAAGGTTGGGGCTATATCGCTCACAAATGTAGTTGCCGATTCATCAAAAGCAGATGATGTCCACTCGGCCACATTGCCGGCCATGTTATACAAGCCGTAATCATTAGGGAAATAGGAGCGAACGTTTACGGTGTAAGCGCCGCCATCATCAGTATAGTTGCCACGGCCGGGTTTAAAGTTGGCCAGCAGGCATCCTTTTGCATTTTTTATGTAAGGGCCGCCCCACGGATAATCGTTGCCTATCCTTCCGCCACGTGCGGCATATTCAAATTCCGCTTCGGTAGGCAGTGCATACGGCTGGCGGAATGGTAAGTGGTGCGCGTGTTTGTAAGCCTCGTTAAAGCGCGTACGCCATACAGTGAATGCACGTGCCTGGCGCCAGGTTACCCCAACAACCGGGTAATTTTTATAGGCCGGGTGCGAAAAATAGCCCTGTACCATAGGCTCATTGGCAGCGTATGAAAAATCACTTAGCCAAACCAGGGTATCAGGGTAAACAGGTACGGTATCGCGTAAAATGAAATCCGAACGTCTTTTTGTTTTATCCTCGCGATAATTGGCCGCGTCGCGCAGCGACATCATGGAGTAATTGTATTTTAATAAACGTACATCTATCTCGTTACGGTCAAACACGCGGTCGTCGCCCTGGTAGTACATGCCATCCAGTTTGGTTGTAGGCGCGCCTTTGCGGGCGTTCCAAACCGGGTATTTGCTTACGTATGCCCAGTTGATGTATTTTTTACCACTGTTACCGCCTGTTGCGCCTTTAGGGTGCAGGTAGTATTTATCGTCGTTTAAATAATTGGTAATGGCTATGGAATCGCGCACCCAGAATACAAATTGTTTGTATTGGCTGTTGGTGATCTCGGTTTGGTCCATAAAGAACGGGGGAACGGTTACTTGCTTGGTTTGCGCTATTTGAGCAAAGGTAATATCCTGATCGGTTTGGCCCATTAAGAATGATCCACCGGGGATATAAACCATGCCGTAAGGTACCTCGGCCCTGAAACTGCGTTGCGGCACGCCTGTTAATTCGCCGCCACCACCACTGCGGCAACTGCTTAAAATTGCCACAAAACCCGCAGTAACTATTAAAGAGTATATCTTCTTCATATAAAAATCAAAATTTAGCTATATAAATATAACGTAAATGCAATGCCCGAATATATTAATTTTGGCGCATGAAAGCCTAAAAATAAACTTTTTTCTCGTCAAAATAGCTAACAAGGCATCAAAAATTTAATTTTTGAGCCTGGTAATTATAAATATTGTGTTTTATACCGCCTAATTTAACCATTTATAGGCTAAAACGTTAATCGTTTAAACGGCAGAATAGCACAGAAAGTTGCAATAAAGTTAAATAAATTACAGTAGAAATTATTTATTTACTTGCTTCACATACTGTTCAATAGCCATTGTCATGGATGGGGCAGGAGGTGTGGGTGCCGGAATATCAAGTATAAGGCCCGATTCATACACCGCTTTATGCGTGGTTGCGCCAAAAGCCGCTATACGGGTATTGTTTTGTTTAAAATCGGGAAAGTTTTTATATAAGGACTGGATGCTGGATGGGCTGAAAAACGCGATCACATCGTAAAATACTTCGGCAAGGTCTGACAGATCGCTGCAAACGGTGCGAAAAAGCACGGCCGGGGTAAAGTTATAGCCGTTCTCCAGCAAAAACTTTTGGGTTTCTTCGGCAGCAACATCAGAGCATGGGTACAAAAATTTCTCGTTGGCGTGTTTTTTCAATACTTCAGCCAGGTCGGCAGCGGTTTGCTTACCAAAAAATATTTTGCGCTTGCGGTACTGGATATACTTTTGAAGGTACAGGGCAATGGTTTCTGAAAGGCAGAAATATTTCATTTCCACCGGAACCTCGAAGCGCATCTCTTCGCAAATGCGAAAGAAATGATCGGCAGAGTTTCGGCTGGTAAATATAACCGCGCTAAAATCCACCAGGTTGATCTTCTCTTTACGAAAATCCTTGGCCGGCACGCCTTCCACATGTATAAATGCCCTGAAATCAATTTTCAGACTGAGCTTTTTAGCCAGCTCGGCATACGGATTTTTATCGTTCTCAGGTTTAGGTAAAGTAACTAATATACTTTTTACCTTTTTCTTTCTATCTTCCAAAGTCAATTCTATAAAGCCTGAATCCTATAAGTTAAGTATCTTAATCAAAATCAAAATGGGGCAAATTTCGAGGGCACAAAGATAGATAAATAAATAAAATTTGTGAAATCGAAAATTAGAAATAATATTCACACTGCTGCGAACGTATATCCAGATGAAAATTATAGCTACCAGGAATAAGGCGATAGCCAATAAATAGGGTATAAGTTGCGCCGATAGTAAACTAAAGCATATAACCACCGGCAAAAAAACAAAGGCAATGTTAAAGTAGGTTAAGTATAAGGTAGTTATGTATTCGCTAACCACTTTGTCTATAGCGAAAAGGAAGCCGATAACCTTTAAAACTAAGAATTTAAAGGCCGATAATGAGATGATGATGAGCGATAATGAGGCGAAAAGCTGGAAACCGCTGATGCTGTAATAAACACTGTTGTAAGCGGCTAACTGGTATAAAAAAAGACCGAAAGTTAAACCGAAAAGCAAAAATAAACCAATAAAGGCCCATACATGTATCCCTTTTTCCTCCTTATCAAACTGCGGGCTGCGCTTGCCGTAAAAGGATTGGAAGATGCTTTTGATATCTGACCCGAGGGTGAAATTTAACAGGGAGGTGTACAATAACAGGCCGGTGATAATAACAATTATCCAGGGATCGCGGCTTTTACGGCTGCGCCCGTAACCTAATTTTTTTTTAGAAGTAAAGGGAATATCCAGAAAGCTGCTGCCCTTATAAAGCCCGTTTTTTAGCAGGTATGCCGATAGCTGATCAACCCGGTTGGAGTCGGGCATAATGTACATGGTAGTTAGCGAATCGGTTACAAATTGTTGCCGGGCAACTGTCGCCGCTGCAACGGAATCTAAAACGGAAAGGTGAGTGCTGGTATCGGCGCGAAAATGGGTTTTGGCAGCCAGCGAGGGCTGGTTAGCCTGCACGGAATCCTGCTGCGCGTAAACACGGGTACAAGTCATCAGCATAAACAGAAATCCCCAAACAGTAAAGCGCATTTGATAAACTAACTTGTTTATTTGGCGCAAAAATACCGTAATAATTGGTTGTTTTTGTACACCTGCAATTTAATTTAGTGTTAAATGTGACGGATAAAGCAATGTATTATCCCCGTCTTGAAAAAAATCGAAAAAAAATTGCGTAGTTAAATAGCTACGCATATATTTGTAGCCAAATAGCTACGCGATGAATTTAAGACGAGATGTATTCCAGGCCCTGGCTGACCCAACCAGAAGAGCGATACTGTTATTGTTGGCTTCACAATCCCTTACAGCGGGTGCAATAGCGGCAAATTTTGACACAGCCCGGCCCACAGTTTCCAAACACCTGCAAATACTAACCGAGTGCGAGTTATTGGAACAGCAACAAAACGGCAGGGAAATTCACTACCACATTAGTGCCACCAAAATGAAAGAGGTAGCCGATTTTATTGAACCATTCCGCAACATGTGGGATGACAGGTTTAATAAACTGGAAACCGTGATGAAAAAATATAAAACCAATAAATAAACCGCTATGGAACGGAAAACAAAGGTGAATGCCGAAGCTGGCAAACAGGACATATTAATTACACGGGAATTTGATTTGCCCCTGGAATTGCTTTTTAAAGCTTATGCGGAGGCCGGAATTATTGAGCAATGGATGGGCACCAAAGTGCTGAAGTTGGAGAGCAAAAAGCACGGCGGTTATCAATTTGAAACATCCGATGCAAATGGAAACGTAGTATTCAAAGCCAATGGCGTGATCCATGAGTTTGTGCCTGACCGGAAGATCACCCGGACGTTTGAGATGGAGCATACACCTTTTGGCGTTCAACTGGAGATATATGAATTTGAAGAATTGACGGACAGCACCAGCACACTCAGTATGCACGTAGTGTATGAATCGGTTACGCAGCGCGACCAGTTGCTGAAGCTGCCATTTGCGCAGGGCCTCAATATGGCTCACAACCGCCTGCAAGATATTGTAAGCAAAATGAAATAATGTACCATGGAAAAAACTAAAAAGATCAGCTACTGGATAGCTACCGCCTGGCTTGCCTTAGGGATGCTATCCACCGGGCTTGTGCAACTATTTAAAGGGAAAACAGGAGCCGGCGGGCTGGATAGCATTACTCACCTGGGTTACCCCGCCTACATTTTAACGCTATTGGGTATCTGGAAAATTTTGGGAGTTGTCGCGGTGCTTATTCCAAAATTCCCTGTTGTAAAGGAATGGGCGTATGCCGGGTTTTTCTTTATCATGTCGGGAGCCGTATTTTCGCATATTGCAGTGGGCAATTCCGTAAAGGAGATGCTGCCTTCGCTGTTATTGCTGGTGCTCACTATAGTATCGTGGTATTTAAGGCCTGCGGATAGGAAAGTATGGAGCCGTTGATGTATTGGAGTTTTTAAATAAGGCGAATTATCCTAATTCGGCGCGGTTATTATGCAGGTGCCGTTTTTCATTACCTTTGCCCTATGGCAGGAATTGAATATTGCTATGGTTTACAAATAGTTACAATCTAAAAGTAACAAATAAGTAACAATAGGAATTAAAAAATATCATCCACAAACATAGTTGGCCGGCATGGTATGCTTACCTCAACTGCACATAACATCGCCTATATTATGAATTTCCTTTGTAACCCCTCCCCAAAATCTGACTGTAGAAGATTCGAAGTCTAGTTCGAATAGGTAGTTACAATGCTTGCGAGACAAAGCATACAATCATATCTTCGGCCTAACTTGAAAAGTAATTACTCATGATACTTCACTTAGATAAAATTCTCCTTGTTTGTTACAGCGTTTGCTCTCTTAACATGAAAGATTATACCCAAAAGCCAATGGGAACACAACTTATTGAACAACAGACTGATGCCAAAAAGCAAATCTGGGATTTCGAAAAAATAGCGGGGAATAAGCTGTATTTTAAAAATGGCAAACAATTCAAAACAAGTCTATACGAGCTAAAATATATAGGACAAGTACCCAATGGAAATAAGGCCCCATTTCTAATTCTAAGTGGGCGTGATTGTGATGAATGCGACGCAAATATCTCGATTTACATTTGTTCTCCGGCAGATGGCCCACTGAAAGTTGAGAGCGGCGAAAATAGCTATTCGTTACCGGGAACTGAACGGGATCTTGAGGATAAAAACATACTCTTTAAAGCTAGAGCATTTTATGGACTAGTATTATCAAATATTAAGGGGGTAATATGGTATCAGAATCAACTGATGGAAAATGGCACTTGGAAGAAGTCAATATTTCTGGTAAATCTTAACCATCCTGATAAAAAGGAAATAAGTATGAAGGATACGGGACAACTTCAAGAAACTTTAAACATGTTAAAACATGGATTA
>Ga0302227_10000892_pt1 | contig 23049 bp, 13 predicted proteins | sample II_Palsa_N1_1_FD_193525 | JGI IMG/M metagenome (GOLD analysis project Ga0302227, IMG submission 193525) | Peat permafrost microbial communities from Stordalen Mire near Abisko, Sweden - II_Palsa_N1_1 | ecosystem: Environmental > Terrestrial > Soil > Palsa > Peat permafrost | place: Sweden... | reverse complement strand
ATCGGCGGCGTCGGCGGCATCTGCTCCGTCGTCTTCAGCAACTTCGGTGCCGGCTCCGCCGGTGTTGCCTACGGCGCCTGATGCCACACCGGCCTCAGCCGCGTCGCCCGCTGCGGCTCCGGCTCCGGCTCCGGCTCCGGCTCCAGCTCCAGCTCCGGCGTCCGCACCGTCGCCGGCTTCCGCTCCGGCCACGTCACCCACGTCGGCCAACTCCGCACCGGCGATCGCAACTTCTGCCACTCCACCCACGTCGGCCAATCCTGCGCCGGTTATCGCAGCGCCAACGGCTGCCGCTGCAGCATCAAGCGCTGCGGCTGTGGAGGCCGTGGCCCCTGCCTCCGCCGCGGCAGGTCAGAGCGCCGTCAGCAGCAACTAAGGTCGGCCGCCCACCAGGCCGCCCACCAACAACGCCACCGCATGCCGGGCAATCATGTCCGGTGTAATTTGCGGCGCATGGGTGGACTGGGGCGCGCAGAGCTTGGCCAGAGGCAATAGCGTCAAGCCAAACAACGAAAGCACGATCAGCTCCGGCTCCAGTCCGGCGTTCAGCCGCCCTTGGCTTTGAGCTTGCCGCAGCCGCTCGATAAACTCTTCTTGCTGGTTGCGTCCGTGGTGCTGCTGCAGGCGTTCGCGCAAGCCGCCGCCTTCGCTCAGCACCTCGCGCATCCACAACGGCGCATACCAACTATGTTCGGCGCCGATTTCGACCATCTGCCGGGCCAATCCCACCAGGAGTTCGACGGGATCGTCGGTACCGTTCAGCGCGGCGATCATGCGTGAGCGAATCGGCTCAAGCCGCTCGGCGATCAGCACATCGAGCAAGTGATCGCGCGATTTGAAGTAGTAATGCACCATCGCCGCGGTGACCCCCGCCGCCCGTGCAATTTCGGTCAAGGTCGTATTCACCACCCCCCGCTGGGCGAACAACTCCAAGGCAATACCGAGCAAGGTTTCGCGCTGCGCGGCACTGCCCGCGGCCCGCACCGGGCGTCCGGGCCGCCGCGGCGGCGCGGACGCCCGGGATGCGGGCGCAAAATCGAGCTCAGCGGTGGGCTCACCCACCGTATCAGCCCCAGCCAGAACCACAGACTCGACAAGCGTTTTTGCTCGCTGCCGGCTAATTTTCTTCTTCCCGGGCCTTTTTTGGGCCGGGGTTGCCGTGGCTTGTGCCTGTTTTCCAGGGGTTTTTGCTTGCGGCATGACGGCGTATCCTTGCGCGGAAAATTTAAGCTACAATATTAACTTATGTGTTAATTAATTCCAACTCTACTTTTCAACTTAACCCACATCGCTATTTTCCTTTCGGACAAAAATCATCGTGGACACGGCCATTCAAACAGACAAAGTCGCATTGCGGGTGGTGTTCCCCGCTTTATTGATGGTGATGCTGCTCGCGGCGCTGGATCAGACCATCATGTCGACCGCGTTGCCGACCATCGTCGGCGAGCTGGGCGGCCTGGAAAACCTGTCCTGGGTAGTGACCGCCTATCTGTTGAGCTCGACCATCGTGGTTCCGCTCTACGGTAAGTTCGGCGACTTGTTCGGCCGCCGCATAGTGCTGCAAATTGCCATCGTGGTGTTCCTGCTCGGCTCCGCCTTGTGCGGGCTGGCGCAAAACATGACCGAGCTGGTCTTGTTGCGCGCCTTGCAAGGCTTGGGCGGGGGCGGCTTGCTGGTGACCACCATGGCGGCCATCGGCGACATGATCCCGCCGCAGGAACGCGGCCGCTACCAAGGCATGTTCGGCGGCGTATTCGGTCTGGCCACGATTATCGGCCCCTTGCTCGGCGGCGCGATTGTCGAGCATCTTTCCTGGCGCTGGATTTTTTATATCAACCTGCCCCTGGGCATCGCCTCCTTGATCGCCATCGGTGCGGCGTTCAAACCTCACGTGGCCCATGTCAAACATCAAATCGACTATGCGGGCGCGGCGTTCCTCGCCGGCGCGCTGATTTGCATCACCTTGTTCACCAGCCAGGGCGGCACCATCCTGCCCTGGAGTTCGCCGCAGTTATGGCTCACCTTGTGTCTCGGCGTGATCTGCACGGTCGGTTTTATTTACGAAGAACAGCATGCGCCCGAACCGCTGATTCCCTTGATTTTATTCAGCGAGCGTACTTTTGTGCTGAGCAGCGCGATCAGTTTTATCGTCGGCTTCGGTTTGTTCGGCGCGGTGACGTTCATTCCGCTTTATCTGCAGGTGGTAAAAGGCTCGTCGCCTTCGACCGCCGGTTTGCAGATGCTGCCGATGATGGTGGGCATGATGCTGACCTCCATCGCCAGCGGACGCATTATCAGCAAGATCGGCAAATACCGGGTGTTCCCCATCGTCGGTATGGCGTGCGCCAGCGCCGGCATGCTGCTGTTGTCGCGCCTGGAAATTGCCACCGATGTGCACGTGATGTACGGCTACATGGCATTGTTGGGTTTTGGTCTGGGCATGGTGATGCAGGTCTTGGTATTGGCCGCCCAAAATGCCGCCGAATTCCGCCACTTGGGGGTGGTCACCTCGGGGGTGGCGATGTTCCGCTCGATCGGCGGCTCGGTCGGTGTTGCCACCTTCGGCGCGATCTTCTCCAACGGTCTGCATGCACGGCTGACCAAGCTGCTGACCGAAGATGTGCAATTACCGCCGACCCTGGACCCGGTGCGGATTCGTCAATTGCCGCAAGCCGTGTATGAGACATATTTGAACGCCTTTGCCGGTTCTCTGCACACCGTCTACCTGGCGGCTGCGGTGGTGATCATGCTGGCTTTTGTGATGGCGTGGTGGCTCAAGGACGTGCCGCTGCGCAAACATGGGGCAAGCGACACGCCGTTCGCCGAATAGAACTGGTCGCCGGAGTGGATCGCCCGGCGGCTGACCCACACAGGCGGGCGATCAAGGGTCAGGTCCAGCCTAACCCTTGGTCGCGCCAAACGTCAGCCCCGCGACAAAGTGTTTCTGCATCGCAAAGAACATCGCCACCGATGGCAGGGCCGCCAGGATCGAGCCGGCCGAGACCAGATTCCACGCGGTGGTCCATTGCCCGCGCAAAGCCGCGACGCCCACCGTCAGCGGTGCGGCATCATCGCCTTGAGTCAGGCACAAGGCCCAGAAATAATCGTTCCAGACAAAGGTGAATACCAAAATCGCCAAGGCGGCCAAGGCCGGGCGGATCAGCGGCAGGATAATGCGAGTGAACACGCCCCATTCGCTCGCGCCTTCGATGCGCGCCGCTTCAACCAATTCAAACGGCAGCGCCTTGATAAAATTACGCAAAAACAAAGCGCAAAAGCCGGTCTGAAACGAGATATGAAACAGGATCAGCGCGCCCACCGTATTGAACAAACCCAGTTGCAAGGACAGGTCGCGCACCGGAATCATCAAAATCTGCACCGGCACAAAGTTGCCCGCGACAAAGGTAGCGAACAGCGCCGTATTGCCGCGAAAGGGATAGACCGCCAAGGCAAAGCCGGCCATCGCGGCCAGGGCAATCGAGCCGATCACGGCTGGAATGGTAATCAAACAGCTATTCCAGAAGTAATGCAGCATCGGCGACGTAATCAAGGCATCGCGGTAATTGGCGAACAGGGCAAAGTGTTCGGGCCAGCCCCAATAATTGCCTTTGAGCAATTCCTCGCTGGAGCGGATCGAGGTCACCAGCACCGCGATCAGCGGCAATAGCCAGATCAATAAGGCGCAGGGCAAGGACAGTTTATACAGCACCCGGTTGATGGGGTTCCAGTGCTTGATCGGCATCGGGTACATAACGACTTTCCTTATGCTTCGGTGCGCAGCATACGGCGCAATTGGTAGACGATATACACCATCATGATGGCGAACAGGACCACCGCAATCGCGGCTGAATAGCCCAGGTGGTAATACTTGATCGCCTGGTCATACATGTAATACGCCAGCACCGTCGAACTCTCATAAGGACCGCCGCCGGTCATCACCGAAATCAGGTCGAAGCTGCGCAAGGCGCCGATCACGGTCACCACGATGGCCATAAAGGTGGTCGGACGCAGTTGCGGCAAAATCACGTACCACAGCATGGTCCAGCCCTTCGCCCCTTCCATCCGCGCCGCTTCGATTTGTTCGCTGTTGAGCGAGGTCAAGCCGGTCAGATAAAGAATCATGCAGTAGGCGGTTTGCGGCCACAATGCGGCGAAGATAATGCCGAAGGTGGCATAACGCGCATCGCCCAACACCGGCACGCCGTGGCCCAATATCACTTTGAGCAAACCAAAGGTCGGGTCGTAGAACCAACTGAAGATCAAACCCACCACCACACCGGGCAGCACAAAAGGGGCAAAAAACAAGGACTTGACCAGCCGTATGCCGCCGACCGCCTGATTCAGATACAAGGCAACCGCCAAACCCATCGGCGGCGCCAGCAGAAACAACACCAGCCAGATCACGTTGTTTTTCAGCGCGGTATAAAAACTGGCCGCGTGAAATAGTTCGATGTAATTGCCCAAACCGACAAACACCTTGTCGCTCATCCCATCCCAGCTATAAAAACTCAGCAAGATGCTGGAGATGATGGGGTAGATCACGTACACGCCAACCATCAGACAGGCGGGCGCCAGAAACAGGAAGGCCGCCACGCGTTGCCGGCGCGCATGCGGCGACGCGGGGCGGCGGCGCTGCACGGGGCGGGCTGCCGTCGCGGCGACCACAGCAGCCTGGTTCGCACCAGGTTGACGGCTGACAGATTGCATGACTTACGCTCTCCTGACGATGGCTGGCCGGGGTGCGGCACCGCGCTGCTCTGCCGCCCCCCGTGTGCTTGAGCCGCTTACGTGGCTGCAGCACTTACTTCTTGTAGATCCGCTGACGGGCGGTCTCGAGTTGCGCCAGCACCTCGTCGATCTTGCTCGTGTCGGCCATAAATTGCTGCATGCCTTTCATTCCTTCGTCGGCCATTTCCTTGTTCATATCGCGATCGTAGAACTGGGCGATACCGCCTTTGGTATTCGACAAGATCTGAAAACCGATCTTCGATATCGGATCTTCCGGCTCCGCGGCATGGCTGTTGGCGGGTAAGGAACCCAGACCTTGCGCCAACTGGGCGCTGATCGCCGGAGTTTCGACAAAAGCCAGGAAAGTATGCGCATCGGCTTTATTGGAAGCGCGAGTAGGAATATGCAGAGACTCGACCGGACCGTCTTCCGCGGTCGGTACTTTGGCATCGATAATGGGGAATTGGAAATAACCCATCTGCGGCTTGATATCGGCGGGGAAACCAGAGGAAATGAAAGTCCCCATCAGCATCATCGCCGCTTTGCCCTGGAACAGGAAAGGTTGAGCCGAATCCAGGTCGTAAGACAGCGAGTTGTCGATAAAATCTTTGTTGTCCACCAGTTGCTTCCACGCGGTATACACTTTCTTCACGCGCGGGTCGGTGTAGGGCACGGTGCCGGCCATCAGTTGCTGGTGAAACACATTACCGTTAAGGCGCAAGTCGAGGTAATCGAACCAACCGGCCAGAGTCCAGGCATCGCGTCCGGCCACCGCAATCGGCGTGATGCCGGCGGCCTTGAGTTTATTGCAGGCGTCGAGAAATTCATCCCAGGTCTTGGGTTCGGCGCTTATGCCGGCTTTCTGGAACAGATCCTTGCGATAGAACATGCCCCATGAGTAATACACCGTCGGCGCGGCGTATTGATGGCCGTTATACGATGAAGCGCTTTTGGTCGAGGCATACATCTCGTTCCAGCCATTCTTGTTCCAGTCCGCCGTCAGGTCTTCGAACAAGCCGCGTTTGGCGTAATACGCCATCCGTTCGCCATCATGCCAATTCACGATATCGGGGGCGGCCGTGGTCAGCCAACCCGCCAGTTGCACCTTGTACGCCTCTTCGTCGATAAACGAAATTTTGACGTCGATGCCCGGATGCGCGGCCTTGAATTGGTCGATGACGGACTGCCATACCGCGCGCTGACTGGCGCCCTTGAATGCCACATTCACCGCCAGCGTTCCGGCCAATGCTTGATTGCCGGCCAAGGCCAGGCCGGCAGCCGCCAGCGCGACGGCAATCAGTCCACGACGTAATGTGACAGATAAGGTGCCTAAGGTAGATTTCATGTTGGTCTCCTGATAATTGAATTATTTTTATTACGTACGATAAATCGCCACGCCTTGCTGCTCGACCACCGGGCCGCCCACCACAAACGACTGCGCCCCGATCCGCTCGATTCGATACTCGCTTGCACCATAATTAAAGACATAGGTCAGCTTGCCGCGACGGCTCACTCTGATAGTGTCGTCCAGCACCTGAGTCTCAAGTCCGGCTTGATGCGCCACTTGCTGGAACAAGCGCTGGGTAAAAGACTCGTCGAACATGCTGGCGCAATAATGGAAATTGCCGTGCCGCACCACCGCCGGGTGACCGTCGCCAAAACTCGCCAGCGTGTCGACCGTAGCGCCGGCTTCCAGCAAGTCGCGCCAATGACGCGCCGTACCGCCAAGCGCATCCAAGGCACCGGCGCCATGCACCGGCTCGGTCACGTTCGGCCGCATCGACTCGACGCGCCAGACCCGGATCGGCAATACGCTCGCCAGTTCGCCCGGCGGCAATTGCGCGGGGATATGTAGATCGGCCGTTTTTGAACCGGTGCGCGGCCCCAGCACGACTTGCGCGCCGCTCGCCGCGAGCCGCCGGCAAAAATCGGCGGGTACGATGGGGAGCGGTGGCACCACGATCAGGCGATACCCGGTCAGCGGTGCATCGACCGGCACCACGTCGACATCGAGACCCAGACTGCGCAAAGCCGAGTAATACTCGAAGGCGAAACGCGGATAATGGAAATCGGCGCCTTGCGGGTGAATTTCAAACAGCCATTTCGCTTCATAGTCGTACACCAGCGCAACCTTGGTCTGCACCGCCGCCTCGCCGCCCGCGCTCAGCACCGTCTGAATTTCCTGTGCGACCTGCTGCGCTTCGAGGCCGCCGACATCGATACGATAGTCCGGCGTATGCAAGCCCGCATGCATTTGCTCCTGGGCAAACGGTGCCTGGCGCCAGCGGAAATACGACACGCAACCGGCGCCGTGAGCAAAGGCTTCCCAGCTCCATAGGCGCACCATGCCCGGTAACGGCGCGGGATTCCAGGCGGCCCAGTTGACCGGACCGGGTTGTTGTTCCATCACCCAGAACGGCAGGCGGCTCATGCCGCGATATACGTCATGGTTGAACGAAGCAAAATCGGGGTGGCCGGTGCGCAGCCAACGCGCTTTGATCTCGGGCGCAAACCATTGTTCTTCGAGTGCCCCCAGCGGATAACTATCCCAGGTGGCAAGATCGAGATCGGCCGCCACCTTGTAATGATCGAACTCGGTAAACAACTGCATAAAGTTATGCGCCAGCGGGCGTCCCGGCGAATGCTCGCGCAGGATCTCGACTTGCATGCGGTTATACCGTGCGACCTGATCCGAGGCAAAGCGGCGGTAATCGAGCCGGTGCGACGGATGGGCTTCGGTCACCGTACCGGCCGGCGGGTCGATCTCGTCGAAGCTGCGGTATTCCATGCTCCAGAACACCGTGCCCCATGCCTTATTCAAGGCTTCGATGTTGCGGTAACGCTCGCGCAGCCACAGCCGAAAGCCCCGCGCCGCGGCCGCCGAATAGCTGACTACGGTGTGATGGCAGCCGTACTCGTTGTCGGTCTGCCAGAATTTCACCGCGCGGTGACGGCCGTAACGCTGGGCAATCGCGCTGCAGATTTGACGCGACGCCTCGAAGTACGAGGGCGAAGAAAAATCATAATGCCGGCGCGAACCGAAATGACGTGTGCGTCCCTCGGCATCGACCGGAAGGATATCCGGATGCAGGTCGATCAACCATTTGGGCGGCGTCGCGGTGGGCGTACACATCACAATTTCCAGGCCGGCCAGGGCCAGCACCTCAATCGCGCGATCCAGCCAGCCCCATTGATATTCGCCGGGTGCCGGTTCGATCCGGCTCCAGGCAAACTCGGCGATCCGGACCTGCGTAATGCCCATGGCTGTCATTGCGGCCGCGTCGCTTTCCCAACACGATTCGGGCCAATGCTCGGGGTAATAACAAACACCTAAGCGCATGCTGCGGACTCCTGTGCAAACGGTAATGTGGACGGACGCGGCGCCAGTTGCGCAACCGCGAAGCCGTCCACGGTAAACAGGTGGCACGAACTCGACGGCAGACTGAATACCATCGACGCGCCAAGCTTGACTTCGATATCGCCGGCGGCCTTGGCCACCAGGGTTACGCCGCCCGGCTGATCAAGATGCAGATAGCTGAGCTCGCCCAGAGCTTCGATCAGCGATACGTTGCGGGTGATGGTTTGCGCCGCCTGGATCTCAAGCGAAATCAGCTTGCATGGGGCGAGGTGTTCCGGGCGGATACCCAGCGTGACGACTTGCTCAAGTTGCAACTCGCTGCCGTCCACCGCCACCTCGATCAGTTCATTACCCACGTCGAGCCGCACGCTAACGTGCGTGGCGGCAATCGCGACCACCCGAGCCGGGAGAAAATTCATGCGTGGCGAGCCGATAAATCCCGCCACAAAACGGCTTTTGGGACGGTGATAAAGATCCAGCGGGGCGCCGATCTGCGCGATGCTGCCGTAACGTTCGGTGTCTTTCCCGGCATGCAGCAACACAATTTTGTCGGCCAGCGTCATGGCTTCGATCTGATCGTGCGTGACGTAGACCACACTGGCTTTTTTGAATTGCTGATGCAAGCGCGCGATCTCGATCCGGGTCTGGCCGCGCAGCGTGGCATCCAGATTCGACAAAGGTTCGTCAAACAGGAATACGCCAGGCTCACGCACAATTGCCCGGCCGATCGCCACCCGCTGCCGCTGACCGCCGGATAGCGCCTTGGGGTAACGCTCCAACAACGCTTCCAGTTGCAGCACCTGCGCGGCCTGCCTGACCTTGCGCTCGATCTCGGCCTTGGGTGTTTTGGCCAGCTTCAGGCCAAAGGCCATGTTTTGGTAAACCGTCATATGCGGGAACAAGGCGTAACTCTGGAACACCATGGCTACGCCGCGCTGGGCAGCCGGCACATGATTGACCAATTGCCCGCCGATCCACACCTCGCCTTCGCTCAGGTCCTCCAGCCCAGCGATCATGCGCAGCAAGGTGGATTTGCCGCAACCGGAAGGGCCGAGAAACACGCAGAATTCGTGTTCGCCGATCTCGAGATCGACCTCGCGTATCACCGGCGCTTGATCGCCATAAGCTTTTTGCACGGCTTTCAACGAAATACTGGCCATCGATTGGGCTCCATGAACGAATTGGAACGAAGCGGATTACAATCCAGATTAAGCGCTTAATCAAACACTACCAAGAAAAACGATCGAGGGGATCGCTCGGTGTTGATCAGGTGGCTTGGTCTCGCTATCGTTCTGTATTTTCAAACGACTCTAGCAGCGAGCGTTTTCGACTGGCAAACCTTGAACCGGCCTCCCATATGTTGAGAAAGGTTCGGCATATTTGGCGTAAGCCCAATAAATCCGGCACGCTGGGCACCGCGGCCAGATGGATTCCGGTGAATTTTATGCGCGCCGGCGGCCTACCCGTAGGGGTATATCCCGACCGCCGACCAGATCGCTTTACGTCCTTGTTTTAAATTTTGCGCGCTAATTTGCACCCGCTGGCACCCGATACAGCACTCCTTATGCACAGCCTGATTGAAGTTTCACCATGACCACCCTCAATGAAGTTGCCCAGCACGCCGGTGTCACGCCCGCTACCGTCTCGAACGTGTTGCGCAGTCGCGGCCGGGTCGGCGCGGCGACACGGCAGCGGGTGCTGGACGCCGTCAGCGCCTTGGGCTATCGGCCGCATCTGACCGCACGGGCTTTGGCCGAGGGCCGTGCCCCGACGTTGGCCTTGATGGTCTCCAGCATCGCCAATCCGTTTTACCCGGAATTCGCCCTGGCGGCAGAACGTGCCGCCCGCAGCAGCGGGCATTTCATGATTGTGTGCAATACCAACGAAGACCCGGAAGTCGGACGGGCCTACCTGGAGCAAATCGCGGGCACCTTATCGGAAGGGGTGCTGGTGATGAATGCCAACCTGCATTTCGACGATCTGCATAAAACCGAACAACGGGGCGCGCCGGTGGTGTTATGCATGTGGGAACGGCCCGACCAGCCACCCGACCTGCCCTGTGTGGCAGTCGATTTCCGCGCCGCCGGAGCGATCGCGGCACAGCACCTGCTGGACCTGGGCCACACCCGCATCGGGGCGATTATCGGCAGCAAACGCGGCGGCATCCACGCCGCGCGTCAGGAAGGTTTTCGCGACACCCTGCGCGCCGCCGGTGTGCCGCATCCGCAATCGACGGCACGTTTTGCGCACGACTCCATCCGCGGCGGTTATCAAGCTGCACGCAGTTTGCTCGAAGCCCACCCGCAACTGACGGCGATCTTTGCCAGCAACGATTTACCCGCCCTGGGCGCGATGCACGCCGCGGCGGACCTGGGTTTGCGCGTACCGCAAGACCTCTCGGTGGTAGGCATCACCGACATCGAATTGGCGCGCGAATCGCGGCCCGCCTTGTCGACCGTGGCGGTGCCGACGCGTCAGGCGGCCGAAATGGCGGTAGACCTGCTGCGCCAGTTAATCGAGCGCGCCCAGCGCGGCGGCAATAAAGCGGGGTTTGAGGCAGCGGGCAAGGGCGCGGCGGATGGCGGGACCGCTACTATGCGGGTGACTTCGCCGCCGGTGTTGATGGCGCGAGCGTCAACCGCGCCGCCGCGCTCAAGCGCCCCGGCTGCGGCGAATGGGGTAGAGGGAGCAATTTAACCGCCGACTTGAATATCACTGCGCCTCCGAAGTGGGGCGCACGAAAGCATACGCGATACCTCACCTGATATTTTCCTTTTTTGTGAATGGCATTTCGCATACAAAATTTGTATTTCAAATACAAATTAACATTAATCATCGATTTATAAATTAATATAAAAATAAGACCGAATAACTGTCGTGATGAATAATCTCATCTCGTTAATTGCAAATCTCAATCGACGTCAGTACCATTCAATTTCTTAAATCAAGTTATATCCACAGGCACTTCAGCATGACACACGCCTTTATTTCAAGAAAAAATATCGGGTGTCAATTTACATGCTACCTCCATTTAAATGGAGATTAGAAAAGCATAGGGTCGTTGATTAACGATGCCATCCGATATTAATCTATCGACACAATCTAATTATGGCATCAAGAACTATGCCACCTCGATAACCGTATAGAACCCGCTGCCTGGATATCCCGTCAGTCATTTAACGGGTTAGGCCCGATCCAAGGAACACCCCATGAATCATTTTGACTTGCTGCGCGAGTTTTCATCGACGTTGCAGATGCAGACTCGTCGTGCATTTCGACTGGATTGGGGCCAGTCGCATCGCGATCTCGAAAACAGCCTGATCCTGCAGCGTATCGATGTGACCGAAGCCTTGTGCAGTGGTATCGAGGGGCATTTGACGTGTCTTTCGATGGATGCCGACTTGCCGCTCAAGTCGCTGATCGGCCTGCCGTTGACCTTAAAGATTGTCACGGACCGGGGCGGTTTGCACGCCATCTCGGGAATTATCACCGGCGCTCGCGCCGGTAAATCAGATGGTTCATTGACGTGCTACCAACTGACCCTGCGCGACGCGCTGAGTGTGCTGGAGGGCCGTATCAATCGCCGGGTATTTCGCCAAAAGAGCATCCTCGATGTGATCGGCGTGCTGCTCAACGAATGGCGTAAAAAAAGCACCACCTTCGCCAGCACCTTCGACATCGATTTTAGCGCGCTCACTTATTCAAAATACCCGGTCCGAGAAATGATCCGGCAGCACGATGAATCGGACGCCGCGTTTATCCAACGTCTCTTGAGGCGCGAGGGCGTGTCGTGGTTTATCGCCGCCGGCAAGCTCGGCAGCGCTCCATCGGATCAAAATACCGACCCGATGCCGATACATACGCTGGTGTTATTCGACGACCCGATGAAGCTGCCGCAAAGCGCCGCCGGCACCGTGCGTTATCACCGCGATGCCGCAACAGAAACACGCGATTCGATTACCCATTGGAGTGCCTGGCAACAGATTGTGGCGGGGGGCGTCGAGCGCAGCAGTTGGGATTACAAGACCGGCCGAGTGGATCGCAAAGTCGTATCCGGCAATATCGATCAGGGTGATGGCGGCAATGACCTGGGCCGTTTACTAGTGGATGGCGCTATCGACACGCCCCATGCGGCAAATTCCTTGGCCGACTATGACCGCATCAGCATGGCGCGGATGCTGGCACACGAAGCGCGGGCCCATAAAATCGATGGCGTCAGCGGCGTGCGGGATCTGGCCGTGGGCCGATGGTTCGCGCTGACCGAACACCCGCAGGTCGACAAGCTCCCGGCGGAACAGCGGCAGTTTATCGTGACCAACCTGCATCATCGGGGCGAGAACAACCTGCCGAAAGAACTGGATGAACGGGCTCAGGCTTTGTTTGCGGCCAACCGCTGGCAGTTCGACGATGTGGTGGCCGGGACTCGAACGTCAACAAGCGCCACTAATTCAGAAAGCGAAACCCGTTACGAAAACACCTTCGGCTGTGTCACCCGTGGCATTCCGCTCACGCCCGTCTACGATCCTCGCGTCGATTTACCCCGCGTCTTCACCCTCACCGGCATCGTGGTCGGGCCACCCGGTGAACCCGTGTATTGCGATCAGATGGGCCGGGTGCGGGTGCAGATCCAAGGATTGAACCCGAATGACCACGCCCATGCCAATGGCGCAGGGACCAGCGGCGCTCACCTCGACAGCGCGTGGGTGCGAGTGAGCGGCAACTGGGCCGGACCGAACTACGGCGTAAATCTGCCGCTGCGCGCCGGCATGGAAGTCAATCTCGATTGCATGGATGGCGACCCCGACAAATTATTTATCTCCGGGGTGATGCAAGGCGCGCGGAATATGCCCGCCACCTTCAGCAATGCGGGGGGCTTGCCGGGTAATCGTTACGTGGTGGGGATCAAGACCGATGAAGCCCGGGGTTCCGGCTTTAATCAATTGCGGCTGGACGACACCTCCGGTCAAATCAGCGCCCAGCTTGCCAGCACCCATGCCGCAAGTGAACTCAATCTCGGCTATTTGACTCATCCGCGCACGGATGGTCACGGTGAGGCACGTGGTGAAGGGTTTGAGTTGCGTACCGACATGGCAGGTGCAATTCGCGCAGCGCAAGGCTTGCTGATTTCAAGCGATAGCCAACCCGGGGCGAAAGGCCGGGTGCTGGATCACCAGATCTTGGTAGCTCAATTGGAGGCGGCGCTGGCAACGGCCAAGCAATTGGCGGCATTGTCCGAAGCCCACCAAGCCGACGGCACCGACACCGCCCCTCAGGAAAACCTGATCTCCCAGATGAAACACTGGGACAGCGACCAGCCCGGCGGCGCTGCCATCGTCGGCATGTCCGCACCGGAAGGCATTGCCCTGGCGAGTCCGCGCAACATCATGGCATCCGCCGGCACTCATGTTGACGTCACTGCGATGCAAGACGTGAATGTCAGCACAGGCCGCAAGATTCTGTTGCGAGCCGCACAAGGACTCTCGGCTTTCGCCAAAGCAGGCATGAAGCTAATCGTCGGCAGTGGCGATCTGGTATTGCAGTCGCAACAAGGACGAGCAGAAATCGGTGCGTGCGGCCGTCTGCACCTGTACTCGCTCAAGGCCATCCTGATGGAAGCGCCGGACATCCTGTTCAAAGCCAACGGCGTCACGTATTCATTGGCCAACGGCATGATCGTCGCCTCTTCAAGCGGTGAACACAGGATTGAGGCATCGAATTTCAGCTTGACGGCGGGAGGCGGTGGCAATCCGGATTTACCTGGCATGCCGATGTCGAGCATGAAGACCGACGAACAATTCGCGCTGGCCAATCGCGCCGGACAAGCCTTGGAAGAGGTGCCGCACGAAGTGACTGACGAGACGGGTACTTTGCGTGATGCGGGCCATCTAGGTCCAGACGGTGCCAATCCGAGCATCGTACAGGACACGCAAATCCGGCCGCTGACGTTGCGGCCCACGCTTTAATTTTTATTGATGGTTTCTTATGCCTACACCCGTCCAAAAACAAGCTGTACGTCGCGTGCCCTTGGAGTTCGACCAAAACGGCGACCCTATTTTTAATAGCTGGACCAGCCCGGAATGCTTCAAGGTCCATGCGCTCGGCATCTTGCCGCCGAGGCACGTGATTCCGATCATCTTCGTTCCCGGCATCATGGGCACAAATTTGTGTGCGAATGGTAGCGGACAGAAAGAAGGTGCGGCTGCATGGATACCGCCCAACGGCAATGCCGAAGGCGTCTCGGAATGGCGTCGTCGTTTGAAGCAAAAGCCCGCCGAACGTCAAAAGCAAATGACACCCGATCATGTCAAGGTCGATAACAGTCGTAAGGTCGAGTTGCCGCGAGATCTCTACACATTAACAGAGGACGAAGCCTGCCGCAGAGGGTGGGGTGAAGTGCATTTCGACAGTTACGGCACGTGGTTACCGGCGATGGAAATCGCATTGAACGACCAACGCGAAAATCCTGGCACCGCTCAAAGCTGCCCGTTACCTGAGTGGGTGACGGCGATGACACTCAGGAAACCGCGGGGCGACCAATTCGAAGACGTACTGCCCCATTGGAATCCGGTCAAAGGCGGTGTGACGGCTCTTACGCGCGATGAGTTTGCACGCCTGGACGACTATTATTATCCGGTGTGGGCCTGCGGCTACAACTGGCTTGCAAGTTGCGAAGACGGGTCGGAATTGCTGCTCAAGCGTATCCACGAAGCACTCGACTGGTATGACAAGAGTCATTATTTCATCCTGGAAGGCCGAGTGATCGTGGTCACGCATTCGATGGGCGGGTTGGTGGCGCGGCGGGCGGCGCAGAAGGCACCGGAACTGATATTGGGCGTCGTGCATGGAGTTCAGCCGGTAACTGGCGCGCCCGTGGTCTACCGCCGCTTCCGCGCAGGAACCGAAGCGGACGGTTTGTTTGACCTGCCGGCGGCATTCGCCGCCACGATCATTGGTTGGGATGCAGCCGATGTGACCTGTGTGTTGGGAAATTCGCCTGGGCCGCTGGAATTGTTGCCGACCCAACACTATCCGCCCGGTTGGCTTCAATTTGAGCAGCATCGGGACGGCAAGATAACCCAGGCGATGCCGCCTCTTCCGGTTGCAGATCCCTATGCCGAGATATATGCCAAGAGCGTACAGGATGTGTGGTGGGGCATGGTTGATGAGACGCTGATTGATCCGGCAAACCTTGCTCCCAAGAACAAGACCGCGTTCACGATGTACGGTGATGCCCTTACAACGGCGAAGTCATTTCATGACAATGTGAAACTCGACTGCCATCCCAACACCTATGCCTATTACGGATGCGACTCGGAGCAAGTTGCCTTCGGTCGAGTCCGTTGGGTGACGAATGATGTTGTGCCCGATCAGACGAAAATGGTATTGCCCAGTGTGCCTGCAGCTCGTATCACCAACACAGGAAAAGCCATTGTCGCGGCAACACCACGCGCTGAAATTTTTAATCTCGCCGATCGTGAAAGTCCACAGTCGAACAACGATCCGAATGCAGGCGATGCGACAGTGCCGCGTCCATCAGGAGAGAAGATCAAAGCCGGGGCCTCTCTCGTTTTTAAAATGAAGGGGTTCGATCATCAGATGAGCTACAAAGATACCAACGTACAAGACGTCAGCTTTTACTGTATCGCGAAGATCATACAAACGGCCAAGCCAGCAAAGGATCTACCGCAATCGAAGGGAGGGGTATGCGGATAAATCGCATCCTATTGCCGGTTATTGCCGGCCTCGTTGTCTTAACCTGCCATGCAAAAGAGCCTGTTATGAGTGATACAAAAACCTGGTGCGTTGGTCGCTTCCTGGTCGATATTCCTGCCGATGCACAAGTGAACGGCCAAGAGTATGAGTATATATTTGGACCGATTGCGTCTGACACATCCGCTACAAGTGAACAACATTTCACCGAGATGATGGCGCAGCGGGAAACCGAGTTGAAGGCAGGTAAGCAGAAAGATAGCTATACGCTAACGAGCGTTAAGAGTCCGTCTTCGAGCATTCGTATATTTGAGCTATCAAAGCAACTTGTAATCGGACCCTCAGCCGGCTTCGAAGCTTACCGATGGAATCATGATCATGTTTTTTCCATGCAAGAGAGGTCATATCAGCCTGAGAAACTACCTCAGACCATCGTAGACTTGAATGAAAATGTGCTGTCAAAATTGGAATTCCGTGCCGAGGATGAGGAGCCGCCGCAGCCAGGCTTTTGCCTCAAAGACGGCTTCATTGCCAATGACGGTGCCAACGCTCAATATGAAGACGCCGGAATCAGTTTCAAGTTCGCCCGATGGCCGGGAGTTCTTGTCTCCGTCAGTACCGAGACTGTGACTAAAATGGGCGAGCAAACGCTACTCCAGCGAATGGATAGCGGTGGTGTGCCGGCCCAGTTCATACATTTATTTCGTCAAATCAAAACACTGCGCCGTGGTCACCGTGAAATCAATGGTCGAAAAGGCGAGGAGATACTGGAGACAGTTCCCGCAGATGGCGGTTTTCACCTACACCAGTTCAGATGGGAAGCTCAAGGGACAAGTGTGAGCGAACCACTTAAGCCAACCCTGGTTGTCGAGCTGGAGAGCGGGGTATTCTCCATCAACGGCGAGCCGATGCGTCCTCAGTTGACCGATGCGCAGGCGATAGCCGTATTTGATGCAGTCGCCGCATCGATCCGTCTGCGCCCAACCAGCGGCGACAAAACCAACGAATCCGAACCTATTCCCAACCATCCCCTCGGCACACTAGCCCAGACCGGCACTCCATGTCCACAAACCGGTTGGTGGACCTGCCCGGAAGCGAACGGAAATGAACTTGCCGGTGGTCAGCGTCAGCATTTTGCCGCAGGAGCTATGCTGCCGGTAGCATATGTCCTGGGCAAACCGAGTCTGGTTGACAAGTTACTCGGCAAGCAGCCACAGCATGCGGTGAACACCATGTGGCAGTTAGTGGCATATGACAAACCTCTCGCCACAAACACGCCTACCGCGGTTCCTCCAGATTCAACCAGCCTCGCCGCCCCAAACTGATTCTGCGTCTCCGTGAAACAGAATATTCGCGTCGGTGCTGAACGTCGTCCGCCGCGCTTGGCCGCTACATCCAGCGCCAGTAATTTCAACGTTGACGGATTGCTTGGACACGCATCGGCTCAACCGGGGTTGGTCCCATGTAAGGCCGTCAAGCTAAATACTCTACGGCAGATAAAATCAGCCTAACCCACGACGGGACGGCCTTCGCGGAAATAATAGGGTTCTTTTTACCCGCATCGTGGATCACCGCCACCGCTCCCGATTCAAGAAAAACCACGGCAAGCCCTCGAAAACTATAAAATTGCGGTCTGGCCGGTTTTGCGGCCGCCGATTTCCAGGTTGCCATGTTACGTTTAAGTGAACTCAAACTCCCGCTCGACCACCCCGACAGCGCGCTCGAGGCCGCCATCGCGGCCCGGCTCGCCAGTCTGGGCGTACCGGCCGACGGGCTGATCCGCTACACGGTGTTTCGCCGCGCGCACGATGCGCGCAAGCGTGCCGAGATCAAGCTGACCTACATCGTCGACGTCGAGGTGCGCGACGAGGCTGCGGTGCACCCGCGTTTAGGCGACGTACCGCATTGCGGCGTGACACCGGACATGGCCTACCATTTTGTCGCCCGTGCGCCGGAACGTTACGACGCGCAGCGCCCGGTGGTCATCGGCATGGGGCCGTGCGGCTTGTTTGCCGGTTTGATTCTGGCGCAGATGGGGTTTCGCCCGATCATTCTGGAGCGCGGCAAAGCCGTGCGTGAGCGCACCAAGGATACCTTCGGCTTGTGGCGCAAAAATGTGCTGAACCCCGAGTCGAACGTGCAGTTTGGCGAAGGCGGCGCCGGCACGTTTTCGGACGGCAAGCTGTATAGCCAGATCAAGGACCCCAAACATTACGGGCGCAAGGTGCTGGATGAGTTTGTCAAAGCCGGCGCGCCCGAAGATATCCTGTACCTGAGCCGCCCGCATATCGGCACTTTCCGCCTGGTCGGCATGGTGGAAAAAATGCGTGCGACGATACACGAACTGGGCGGCGAAGTGCGCTTCGAAACCCGGGTCGAAGATATCGATATCGAACAAGGCCAGGTGCGTGGACTGAGCTTGTCCAATGGCGAATATCTGCCTTGCGACCATGTGGTGTTGGCGGTCGGGCATAGTGCGCGCGATACCTTCGAGATGCTGTACCAGCGCGGCGTATATGTCGAAGCCAAGCCCTTTTCGCTGGGCTTTCGCATCGAACACCCGCAAGGCCTGATCGACCGCAGCCGCTTCGGTAAATTCGCCGGACACAAACAGTTGGGCGCGGCCGATTACAAGGTGGTGCACCATTGCAGCAATGGCCGGGCGGTCTACAGCTTCTGCATGTGCCCGGGCGGCACGGTGGTCGCGGCCGCGTCCGAGCCGGGGCATTTGGTCACCAACGGCATGAGCCAATATTCACGCAACGAGCGCAATGCCAACGCAGGGATTGTGGTCGGCATTACGCCGGAAGATTTTCCGGGTGGACCGCTGGCCGGCATGGAATTTCAGCGTAAATGGGAACAGCGGGCGTTTGAACTGGGCGGCGGCAATTACTGCGCTCCGGCCCAGTTGGTGGGCGACTTTATCGCGGCGCGCGCTTCCACTTCAATGGGTTCCGTGATCCCGTCGTACAAGCCGGGGGTGACCCCGACCGACCTCAGCACCGCCTTGCCCGACTACGTGATCGAGGCAATCCGTGAAGCGTTGCCCGAGATCGACAAAAAGATCAACGGCTTCGCCATGCACGATGCGGTGCTGACCGGGGTTGAGACCCGCACCTCATCGCCGATCCGTGTCAAACGCGGCGCGAACTATCAGAGCGTCAACGTAGGCGGTCTGTATCCGGCCGGCGAAGGTGCCGGTTATGCGGGCGGGATCTACTCGGCGGCCATCGACGGCATCGAAGTCGCCGAGGCGTTGGCTTTGAGCTTGATCGGCGCGGCGCAATAAACGGGGCGGGGGTTGAAGGTCAAGGCCGATCATTGAGCCAGATAGGCCAGCACACCCAGCCCCGCCGTGCGGCCCGCGGCAAAACATGCGGTCAGCAAATAGCCCCCCGTCGGCGCTTCCCAATCGAGCATTTCCCCCGCGCAAAATACGCCGGGTATCTGGGCCAGCATCAAATGCCGGTCCAGTGCCTCAAACGCCACGCCGCCCGCGCTGCTGATGGCTTCGTCCAACGGACGCGGGCGCACCAGGCGCAACCGCAGGGCCTTGATCGCCGACGCCAACTGCGCCGGATCGGCAAAAGACTCGCGGCTCAAACATTCGCGCAACAAACCCGCTTTCACGCCGGTAATGCCCAAGCGGCTTTGCAAATGACTCGACATCGAGCGCGCGCCGCGCGGATGCAAAACTTCCGCATGGACTCGCTCCGCACTCAAACCAGGAGCCAGATCCAGCATGATGTCGGCGTAGCCGTTGGCATTGATGCGCTCGCGTAGGGGCGCCGACAAAGCATAGACCAGGCTGCCTTCGATCCCCCCGCTGGAAATCACAAATTCGCCTTGGCGCCGGACCGCTTGTCCAGCAGCATCGGTCCAGCCGATGGCCACCGACTTGACCGGAGTTCCGCCAAAACGCTCACTGAAATGCGCACTCCAGGCAACATCAAAACCGCAATTCGACGGCTGCAGCGGCAATACCGTTACGCCACGTTGTCGCAGCAACGGCACCCAGGCACCGTCCGAGCCGAGCCGTGCCCAACTGCCGCCGCCCAGGGCGAGCACCACGGCATCGGCCGCCACGCCGATCTCACCCTCGGGGGTGGCAAAACATAGCGTGCCGTCGCGCCAACCCAACCAGCGATGGCGCATATGAAATTGCACCCCGGCACCGCGCAAGCGATGCAACCAGGCACGCAACATCGGCGCCGCTTTCATATCGGTCGGAAATACCCGTCCCGAGCTGCCGATAAAAGTTTCCACACCCAGGCCATGCACCCAGTCGCGCAGCGCTTGCGCGCCGAAGCCGTCGAGTAGCGGCGCCACCTCGGCGGCACGAGCACCGTAACGTGCCAGGAAAGGCTGCGGCGGCTCCGAATGCGTGAGATTCATCCCCCCTTTGCCGGCCAAGAGGAATTTGCGGCCCACCGAGGGCATCGCGTCGTAGAGCGCGACAGCCAGCCCCGCTTGCGCGATGACTTCAGCGGCCATCAAGCCGGCCGGGCCGCCACCGATAACGACCACGGTGGCGGTGGGAGCGGCAGCAGCAGCGGGAATGGACATACGCGCGGGTTCGGGTTGAGAGTAGCGAGACATGCTGTCTGTATACCCGATTCGAGGTGTGGCGATCCAGAAATATCTGCAAGAAAGCGAGACGCGAGCGCGGCGGCAGCGAGGTGTTGACGCCATCAGCCCCAGGCGGCCGATGGCGGCAGACTAGAAGCGGTAAGTCGCCCCCACTTCAGCGAAACGTCCCACGTTGTCGTACAACGACGGATCGTAAGGCACACCGTAAGACGGTGTCTGATACAGCGGATCGAACGGCGGCATTCTATTGAACAGGTTATCGATGCTGGCATAGACCGTCCAATGCTTGAATCCAGTGTAGGTGCCGGTCAAATTGAATTGGCTGTACGAGGCTACGCTGTCCGGCGTCAAACCCTGTTCTGTCATGGTGTACGGGCTGCTGTACAAGTAGCTCAGGGCGGTGTCGAACTTGCGGTAGTTCCAGTCCAGCGTCAGATTGCCTTTCCAGCGCGGGAAACTGGCGCCGAAGGGCTGGTTGGAACAAGCATCGTTGCCGGCGCAGTTGACACTTAGACCGCTGGTATCCTCCACATTGAAGTGCCAGACGTAAGCCCAGTCGCCGGACAGGGTAAAGCTGCCGATGTTGGTCGACACGGTTTTACGGAAGGTGCTTTCGAAGCCGTCGGTCCTGAGGGCACTCAGATTTTCGTAAGCGCTATTGAGGTAGGAAATCGTGCCATTGGGATTGCGCACCACCACGTTCTTGTCGTTGGCGTTAAGCGCGGCCTGGATATCGGGCTCGCCAATTACGTTGCCGATCACGATTTTGTACCAATCGAAACCAAAATCGGTCTTGGCGTCAGGGGATAACTGGAAGCCGAGATTGTAATTTTTGGTCCGTTCCGGTTGCAGATCGGGGTTGCCGTTCTGCCGTTCAATAATGGCCTGCGGTTGAGTTGAGTGATTCGGATCATGCGGATCGGCGGCAAATTGAACGCCGTAGGTGCTCGATTGCGAATTTTCAATCAGCGTCGGAGCACGAAAGCCGCGATCATAAGAAGCATAGGCGGTCAGCATCGACACCGGCTGCCAGCGCAAGGCAAAACGCGGTGAATAAGCCCCGCCGAAATCGCTGTAGTGGTCGTAGCGGCCGGACTGGCTGAAGGTCAGGTGGGTGACGAGGGGGACGTCGATCTGATAATACACGGCGGCTACATTTCTGCCGCCGTCAACGCTTTGCAAGTTGAGGCCGTCGGGGATCGCCTGACCCAAGCCAACGGTGCTGAAGGGCGTGATGTACTCGCTCTGATGCATAAACTGGGCGCCAAAACCCAAGCCGACATTGCCGGCCGGCAGCGAAAACAGATCGGCGGTCGAGGCGGTGAGATCAACCGTATCGAGCTTGGAGATCGCCTCCTGGTCGGCGCTGGTGTACAGACCGTTCAAACCGTCAGGCGTGAGCGCCGGATTGGAAAAGTCGAATAGACCGCCGGCGCCGAGGATACTTTGCAGACCGGTGGTGCTCATCAGGCCGGACAAAGTGCTGTCGACCGTGCTTTGCGAATGGCTCACCGAGGCGGACCAATCCCAATCGCCCAGGGTAGGCGTGGCGAAAGAACCTTTGATGCCGGTCGCGGCGCGGGAAAAATTCGCGGTGGATTTGTCGCTGATCGGTTGCCCCAAAAACGTATAGTTGATCGGTATATCGCGCTTATACGGGTTAAAGTTGTTTCCTCCGGAAAGCGTGTTGGGGATTTGCTTGACCCCGCCGGTGACTGGATCGTAAGCAGAAGTGCCGTCGCCGATGCTGGAGTAACCTTGGTCCAGGGTGGTGGTGTCGCGGCTTTCCCATAAATCGGCGAAGGCCTGGACCTGGTCGTTTAGCTGGAAGGTGGCATGCAGCTTGGCATTGAGGCGCAGCGAGTCGGGTTCGCCGGAATAGCCGCTGGCGGTATTGGCCACGCAGCTTGAACCCGAGGCCGGGCCGTGGACCACGCTGGCGCCAGGCGCGATAAAACTGCCGGGTGGGCAATTGCCTTTCCAGGCGCCGCCATTGCCTCGGCCATTCGGTTCGAAATAATCCGCCGCTCCGTCCAGTACACCGAACGGCTGGTTCAGGTAATTCTGGCCGCTGGTTTGCGAGCGGTCGGCGAGCGAATAACCATTCTGCTGATAAATGCTGGCGCCCAGGGTGACGTTAAAGCGATCGGCATTCAGGTCGCCGACGCCGGCGGTGATATCGAATTTCTTGGTTTCGTCGCCGCCGCTGGTGGCGCCGCCGAAACTGCCGCCCAATTGCACGCCCTGGAAATCCTTCTTGGTAATGATGTTGACCACGCCGGCAATAGCATCCGAGCCATATTGCGAGACGGCGCCGGTTTTCACGATTTCAATGCGTTCGACCATGTTCAACGGAATGGCGTTAACGTCGAAGAAACTGTCCGTGGCATTGACCGCCAAACCATAGGGTGCGACACGTTGGCCGTCGACCAGCACCAACGTATATTTTTCGCTCAATCCACGTAATGCGATGCCCGCGCCGCCGGGCGCAAAGCCGGGCTCGTTATCGGCAAAACTGCTGGACGAGTTGGCTGAGACATCGCGCAGAAAATCGGAAACCGTGGTCGCGCCACTGCTTTGAATTTCCTTCGCGGTGATCGTCTGCACCTGATTAAAACCCACTTTATCGGAGCTTTTGATCAGTGAGCCCGTTACCTCAACTT
>Ga0302227_10000880_pt1 | contig 23285 bp, 19 predicted proteins | sample II_Palsa_N1_1_FD_193525 | JGI IMG/M metagenome (GOLD analysis project Ga0302227, IMG submission 193525) | Peat permafrost microbial communities from Stordalen Mire near Abisko, Sweden - II_Palsa_N1_1 | ecosystem: Environmental > Terrestrial > Soil > Palsa > Peat permafrost | place: Sweden... | reverse complement strand
TTTCGTCTTCTGACTTGATCCCCACGAGGCACTCCATGCGTTTGAAGTTGCTCACCCTGGCCGTGGCCCTGGCCGTCATTTCGCTGCCCAGCCATGGCGAGGATCTGCTTGATAGCTATCGCCAGGCGCGCGCCAACGATCCGGTGCTGGCGCAGGCCGATGCGCAAAACCTTGCTGTCGGTGAAAGCGTTCCCCAGGCCCGTGCCGTGTTGCTGCCGCAGATAAACGCCAGTCTTGGGCTGACCCAGTCCACCGGCGGGAGTAATCAGGCGCTTTCTCAGGACGGCCTCGGCGGAACCTCTTCGATCGGCCACATCCGCACGCGTACTCTGGATGGTCAACTCAACCAGGTCGTGTTGGATCTGAGCAAGATTGCCAACCTCCAGGCCGCTCACTCGAACGCGCACGCCGGCGATCAGACCTACCAGGCCGCGGAGCAGGATTTGTATGTCCGCGTCGCGACCGCCTATTTCACTATCCTGACTGACGAAGATGCGCTGACCTTTGCCAAGGCCAACGAAGACGCTTTCAAAAAGCAGTACGACCAGGCTGATGCGCAATACAAGGCCGGTATCGCAGCAATCACCGGTTCTTATCAGGCCAAGGCCGCCTATGAAGCGGCCAAGGCGCAAACCTTCACCGCGCAGAACACCCTTAGCGATGCTCGCGAAGCACTGACTCAGATCACCGGCAAGCCAACCGGCGATCTGAAGAAGCTGCGCGATCAGCTACCGCTGGATCCGCCGGTGCCGGCCGACCCGAATGAATGGGTGCAGGTCGCGCTGAAGAACAATCCGACCGTGCTGTCACAGCAGTTCAGCGTCGAAGCGGCCGAGCACGACGTCAACGCAGCCCGTGCGGGCCACTTGCCCACGATCAACGCCTCGCTATCGCGCGGCGAATCCACCTCGTGGCTGGAGAACGGCAGCTACGCCGCCCCCGGCAGTGCCGCCGCCGCAGCCAACGGCCGGCTGGGCAACACGATCGGTGTGACCCTGTCAGTACCGATCTTTTCCGGTGGCGCCACGCAATCGCTAGTGCGCCAGTCGATCGATCAGCGCGACGTCGCACAGGACTCGCTGGAGTCGCAGCGCCGACTGGTGACTCGCACCACGCTCAACTTCTACCGCTCGATCATCGCCGATATCGAAGAGGTCCAATCCGGTAAGGCTGCCGTGGAATCCGGTCAGAAGGCGCTTGATGCCACCCGCGCCGGATTCAACGTCGGCACGGAAACCATCATCGATGTACTGAATGCCATCCAGACCCTGACTTCGGCGGAGAACACTTATTCGCAGGCGCGTCATCAGTTGGTTCTGGACAAGCTGAATCTGAAGTTTTCCGTAGGCACGGTCGAGTACAAGGATCTCGAGGCAGCCAACGCACTTCTGCAATAAAGGGCGTCGGCAGCATCCGAACCAACGAAAAAACCGGGCAACGCTGCCCGGTTTTTTTTGGCCGCCAGTTCAGCCCGCTATTTCAACCGGGCTTTCTCAGCCTATTCCTGCAGCAGCGAATCGATCATCTGCATGATCCGCTGCACCGCTCCGCGCTCGCGATCGAAAACCTGCTGGGCGGCCCGCCCCATTCGCTCGCGCTTGGCGGGGTCGCGCAACAGCTCAAGTACGTCATGCCCCAGTTGCTCGTTGCCTGCCACGCGCTCCGCGCCACCCTGTTCAAGCAGGCTGCGGGTGATTTCCTCGAAATTGAAGGTATGTGGCCCGACCAGTACCGGCGTGGACAAAGCTGCCGGTTCCAGCACGTTATGTCCGCCAATCGGCACCAGGCTGCCACCGACGAACGCCACTTCAGCCGCGGCGAAAAACGGCATCAGCTGACCCATCGCATCGATCACGAATACCTGGTGCGACGGCAGCGGCACGCCGTTGGCGCTATGCGTTGCCACCGTAAAGCCCAGACTGCGCACCGATTGCTCAACCATCCGGAAGCGCTCCGGATGACGCGGAGCGAGCAGCAGCAGCGCATCAGGCAGCCGCTTGAGTACCTGCAGGTGCGCCTCCAGCACCGTCAATTCCTCACCTTCATGGGTGCTGGCGGCCATCCAGACCGGCCGCCGCGGGCCCCAATGCTCGCGCATCGCTGCGCCATCGGTCACCGCACCCTGCGGTATCGGCATATCGAACTTCATGTTGCCGGTGACCACAATCTGCTGCGGATCGGCTCCCAGTAGCCGATAGCGCGCGGCATCCGTACGTGACTGCGCGGCAATCTTGCGCACACATCGCAGCGCAGAACGCACCACTCCCCGCAACGGCTTGTAGCCGCGCAACGAGCGCTCGGACAGCCGCGCGTTGACGATCATCAGCGGAATCCCACGATTGCGGCAGGCGAAATACAGGTTCGGCCAGATCTCGGTTTCCACGATCAACGCGAGTCGCGGACGTACCTGCCGCAGGAAGCGGCTCACTGCGAACGGCAGGTCATACGGCAGATAGACATGAAACACACTATCGCCAAACAGCTGATGCACGCGCGCCGTCCCGGTCGGAGTGACCGTGGTGATCACCAGCGGCGCATTCGGATAATCCCTGCGCAATGCCTTGATCAAGGGTTCGGCCGCATTCACCTCGCCGACCGAAACCGCATGTATCCACAGACTGCCACTAAACCCCGGCGCAGCAAAAAAACCGAAGCGCTCTGGCCAGCGCCGATGGTAAGGCCGCGAACGCACGCCACGCGCCAGCAATCGCAGCACCATCAGCGGCGTCACCAGATACATCGCGAGTGTGTAGAGATAGCGCAATGGCCGATCCTTGCAAACAACGCGGAAGTATAGCGAGAGCAGCTTTTGTAGGTCGGATCAAAGCGTGCCAGCTACAATGCCGACGATGCCCGGCATGCCTCGCCCCACCTTCACCCGTTCGCTGCTTGCGCCACGCCATTGGCCGGCGTGGTTGGGTGTGGGCGTAATCTGGCTGATTGCGCAGCTCCCGTATACCGCGTTGCTGTGGCTCGGTCGCCGACTCGGCGCGCTGGTGCTGATGACCCCCTCGGCTCGCCGGCACATCGCCGAAACCAACATTGCGCTATGCTTCCCCGAGCTCGACGACGCTGCGCGGACCGCCCTGGTCGACGCGAACCTGCGTGACATCGGCCTGATGCTGGTGGAATTTGCCCTGGGCTGGATGGGCAGCGATCGCAAGATGGCACGCATACCGACGACCATCGAAGGGTTGCAGCATCTGGAAACGGCACGCGAGCAAGGCAAGGGCGTCTTGCTGGTTGGCGGACACTTCTCGCATCTGGAACTGTGCGCACGACTGGTCTCGCAGCGTATCCGCATCTCCGGCATGTATCGGCGGATGGATTCGGCCGTATTCGAGTGGGCCATATTGCGCGCGCGACTGCACTACGCCACGGCGATGTTCGACAAGGACGACATTCGCGGTACGGTCAAACACCTGCGCAGCGGCGGCACGCTGTGGTACGCGCCGGATCAGGACATGCGCAGCAAGGACAGCGTGTTCGTGCCGTTCTTCGGTGTGCCGGCGGCCACCATCAGCGCCACCCATCATCTGGCGCGGATGTCCGGCGCGGTGGTGATCCCGTTCTTCCATCGCCGCCTGCCGGACGGCAAGGGCTACGCCCTGCGGCTGGGCGCACCGCTGGAAAATTTCCCCAGCGCCGACGTGCTGACCGACACCGCGCGCGTCAACGCCTGCATCGAGCAGATGGTACGCGAGGCACCGGAACAGTATCTGTGGGTGCACAAGCGCTTCAAGAGTCGGCCGGAAGGGGTGCCACCGCCGTACTGAGAGCCTGTTTGTGATCTCCCCGTGGCGCGGGCAACGGGGGGATCATAAACAGGCTCCAGGTGCGACAGATTGGCGACAGGAGACCACCGGAAAATCGTCCGCTGGCCACCAGCTTTTTGCGGCAATGACAACTACTCAAGCAGCACCGTCACGGAAGAGTGTGCAAGGCGCGGATCATTCTACGCCGCCATCTTCGACGCCGATTCCCATCTTCATGTACCACAATATCGCGCCCGCACCGCGCGATATCCGCGTATACCGCAGCCTGTACGTAAGCCCGCGCGCGTTCGCACGCCAGATGTGGTTGTTGCGACGGCTTGGCTATGTCGGATTGTCGATGACGGCGGCGGAGCCCTATCTGCGCGGCGAGCGACAAGGACGCGTCGCGGTCATCACCCTCGACGACGGCTATGCCGACAATCTCCAGGCCGCCATGCCCGTGCTGCAGCGACACGGCTTCAGCGCTACCTGCTATGTCGTAAGCGGCCAGATCGGGCAGTACAACAGCTGGGATGCGGATCGGCTAGGCGTTCGCAAGCCGCTGATGACGGTCGCGCAGCTGCGCGAGTGGCACGTCGGCGGGATGGAAATCGGCGCTCATACGCGCACCCATCCCCGGTTGACGCAGTGCGACGAAACGCAGCTACGCAACGAGATCCACGGCAGCAAGGCCGAGCTTGAGGATCTCCTCGCGGTGTCTGTGAACCAGTTCTGCTACCCCTACGGAGACCACAACGATCGTGTGGTTGCGTTGACCCGCGAGGCGGGCTTCAAGGCGGCAACGACCACTCATCGCGGTCGCGCCATTCCCGGCACCGACCCATGGAGGCTGCCGCGCATACAGGTCGCCAGGCATCACCTTTTGCCGCAGTTCGCGATAAAGGCTCTCTCTGCTTACGAGGACGGGCGTCGATGAAATTTCTGTTCGTCGGCACCAACCCGGAACACACCGGGGCGGCTACGCACTTCGTCGCGCTGGCGCAGGCCATGGCCGAGGCCGGACACGACGTTAGCGCCGTGGTGTATCCGGACGGCCTGATTGCGCAGGGGCTGGCGTCATCGAACGTGCGCCTGCACTACGCCAAGTTTCGCAATGCATTCGATCCACGCGGCTATCGCGCCGTGATTGCCGCCATCAGGCAGCAGCGACCGGACTGGCTCATCGGCAATTTCGGCAAGGAGTACTGGCCGCTGATAGCGTGCGGCCGACTGATGAAGGTGAAGGTCGCCCTGTTCCGGCACCGCACGCCGGCCATGAGCCGTTTCTCCGGCTATCTGCTGCCACGCCTTGCACAACGCTTCTTCGCCGTCTCGAAGTACGCTCGCCAGGCTTATCTCGACTGGGGAGTTCCCCCCCAGCTCGTACAGATTCTGTACAACCCGGTGGACATGGCCTTGTATCAGCCAAGCGCCACGCAGCGCACCGAAATCCGCGGCCGTCTGGGCCTCGATGACGACTCGATGGTGCTTGGCTATTTCGGGCGCATGAGTGACGGCAAGGGCATCTTCACCCTGCTCGAAGCCGCCAGCGCGGCCATGCGCAGCGAACCGAAGCTGCATTGCCTGTGGGTTGGCGATGGCCCTGACGCGGCACTGTTGCGCGAGCGCATCGCCGCCCAACCCGAAACAGCACACCGGCATCACTTCACCGGCTGGGTGCATGACGTGCACCCCTACTACAAAGCGATTTCCGTGCTGGCCTTCCCTTCCAAGCTGCCAGAGACCTTCGGTCGCGTTGCGGTTGAGGCGCAGGCGTGCGGAGTTCCCGTGCTGGGTAGCGATATCGGCGGCGTACCCGAGACATTGCAGGCGGACGTTACCGGCTTTCTGCTACCGCCCATCGATGTCGACGCCTGGCGCGACGCCATTCTGAAAATGGCCGACACCGATCGTCGCCAGAGCATGGGGACCGCTGCGCGCGAGTTCGTCGCACAGCATTTCAGCACCACCGTGATCGCCCAGGAGTTCTCGAATATCCTGAGCGACGATCAATGGCATGCCGCAGGTGCCTCTTCAAGCTCGGGTAAACCGCTGACCTGACGTCCCATGGCAAGGGGTTCAGAAAGAGCGCGGTGGGACGCATCCCGCCACGCAGGCGTGGGGATACATTTGTCGAGGCAAGCTCAAGTCGCTCTGATCGGAGTATTGCGCAGCCGCGTTCTTGGCAAGTTATTCTCAGCCTGCGCGAGAATGGTATTGTGCTAAACAACATCCAGACAGGGGAAGTCGATGAAATGTTCCAAGTACCCAGAGCGCGACGCAACAGGCGTCTGTGCATATAGCGGCAAGCCCTATTGCTCAGAAGAGCTTGTCGAAGCTCAGGGCCGGATGTATGCGAAGGACAATCTCAGCCAGGTCATGGCGGAGATGAAAGAGAAGTTTCAGAGCGCAAATCCTAACCCGATGGTGTTCATGAACGCAGGTGGCGCGGCGGTGGTTGCTGCGCCCGCATTACCGGTGGGGACCAAGAGCAAGGGCGTGGCGGTTGTGCTTGCCTGGCTATTGGGCGGTTTAGGTGCCCACAAGTTCTATCTCGGTCAGGCCGGCTGGGGCGTTCTTTACCTGCTCTTCTGCTGGACATTCATTCCCTCGTTCATTGCCTTCATTGAAGGTTTGAGCTACCTGTTCATGAGTGAAGCGAACTTCGCTCGCAAATACGGTTAGGCGCCCCAAGGAGTGGTCCGGTCGTTAGGGCGGCCACACACTTTTTGTGTCTGCGCACGACAGCAAGAAGATGCCGCATACCTGATGACGAGATGGACAAAATGCTCACGCTCCACGCGAGCTTTTTGTCCGTTCATCGGACTTCCACAGTGATCGGGACGCGCTCCAAATGCCTTGAGGCCCTCAGCAGGACCAGCTTGCAGCTGACCTTGTTGTCCCAGACAAATCTGTGCGCCGCGAAGGCAGCACGCCGGACTGAACCATCGGCGCAACCGAAGGCACGAAGCGCGCGGTACGGGACGTGCCGAGTAACGTGGCTGCCTCTCGTGCTCCTAACCAAAAAGCCGCCACAAGCCGGCTTTTTTACTTTGGCTGGGAGACCAGGATTGTTCCGCCAATCCATGGGCCGAACCCCGCTTCGCGGGGCCAGGCTCAGAAGGCCTTATCAATATAGAAATAGACCACCTTGCCCTGTTTCCCTATCGCGTAATCAACGCTGATGTTCAAACCGTAGTCACACGGGGCGAGAAAGCTTAGTCCGACAGCGACGAGACCCGAACCGACGGCCTGATTTGACAGCGGGATTGGCAGAAGGACGAAGCTTGTTGCGCCTTTTGATGACCCCGAGTCATCCGTGTTGGTGGAGGCGTCGCTGAAGTGCGCCACGAAAGTACTTGCTGTGAATAAAAAGTATGCACAACGCATGTCCCGCAGGTTGCTTGATCACGCTTGCGGCGGGCTAAGCGCACCGAGTCTTGAACGAGCCGTTGTGTGGACTTGGCATCAGGGGAAACGCGGGCTCGATGCTCGGTAGGGCGAGCGTGGACGCGATGGGGTTGCCGTGGAGGTCATGCGACAGTACCCACCTGAGCAGGCGGCTCCAACAGTGGTTCGAGGTTGGCACTTCTTCTGCGGTACTTCCAGCGCAGATGCACCTTAAACAGTTCAGTAGAACTGCGGCACCTGATGCACTTGTGAGTACCACACCATGCCTCGCTAACGCCGGACGATTCACGCGTTCAAATTGGATCGAATTGACATTCGCTGTTTAAAAAAACTCACGTCATGGAACCAAGAGCTGCACGAAGTTAATATGGCCATCTACGTAGAATTACCAAGCCGAACATCGTAAAGACCCTCTTACGAAACCACTAGGTGAGCGTGAGACTGCGGCTGCAGTCACTGGTCCCACGAGTTTGCCGCGCCCTTTGTTGCGAGTTGTGCCGTCGCGCTACCTACTGGGAATGGCCCCATGCTTTCCCTACACATTGGAAATCCCGCGCCGTCCTGGCCCCGCGCAATCTACGAACGCATCCATAGCTGAGGAGAAGCATTGTGAAGAGCAGAATTGCGACATTCGCAGGAATCTCGCTGTGTGCCCTTTTGTCTCTTGCAGCTTTGACTTGCGCAGCCCAGGCCCAGGAAACTTCTGACTCCCCAGACCCATGGGATGGCAACTGGCACGGCAGCATCACTCCCTATGGTTGGTTGCCGGGTGTCACTGGAACGACACGCTTTCAGGTACCCAACGGGCCAAGTGTGGTCTCGAAATCAAACAACGATATCCTTAGCAATCTCAGCGGCGCGTTCATGCTCGAAGGTGATATGCGCAAAGGCGACTGGGGCATGTACGCCGATATCGACTGGGTCAAGTTTTCCAACGAGGACGGGCGCTTCACGTCCATCGGTGGTGACCGCATTGGAGCCAGCGCGAATCTCAATACGCGGTGGGGCCTGAAAGGCGGCATGGTCAATTTCGCTGGCCTCTACACGATGTCGCATGGAGGCCAGGGCTATATCGATCTTCTATTCGGCGTGCGCTATCTATGGTTGAAAGGCAACCTCAACTGGAACTTCAATCTGGCGGGCAATGGCGGACTCATTGACATCCAGAACAGTGGCCATCTGAATAACCAGACTCACGTGACCGACGCCATCGTGGGTCTGCGCGGCCGCTGGACACCGTTCGACAGCAGCGGCTGGTACTTTCCGTACTACGTTGATGTGGGCACGGGCGATTCGGACAACACTTACCAGGCAAACCTGGGGGTGGGCTACGCCTTCCAATGGGGAGATATCGCGCTCACTTACCGAGACGTTACGTACGATCAAGGAAGTGACAACAAGTTCTTGAAGAGAGTCGAATTGAGTGGGCCCGCTTTCGGCCTTACCTGGCACTTCTGATCGACATGCCTTCAAAAACCAGCGTGCGAGACTTAAATTGGATTCGACCGACAAATCTAGTACTCACGGTTGCAATTCAATAGATAAGGCGCGTTGTCCAACACGAGAGCGTCGATGATCGCTTTTTGAGGACAACGCAAAGCATCGTGACGGGCGTCAATGCGAACGCAGGCACGATCGCGCTCCCGCTTGAATAACGGGACCAGGCAGACAACTAGCTCGGGCAGATGCGTGGATTGCCAACAAGCCAACCCTGGTTGACGGCATAGCCGCGTCCTTTCATGCAAGCGCCGTACGCCTGGCCTAACGCAAAAGCCCCGCTTTCGCGAGGCCTTTGAGCTTGGCTGGGAGACTAGGATTGTTAGGCCCATCCATGGGCCTAACCCCGCTTCGCGGGGCCAGCCTGCGGCTGTCCAAATTTGTTCCAGACAAATTTGTCGAACGTGCTCCGTCTCCTGTACCCCACCAAAAATAAAAAACCCGCCACGAGGGCGGGTCTTTTATTTTGGCTGGGAGACTAGGATTCGAACCTAGATAGACAGCGTCAGAGGCTGTCGTCCTACCGTTAGACGATCTCCCAAAAACTGCTGGATCGATGCGCTCTGACTTGTGTGCATCGAACCGACAAACGCGATTCCTGTGAAAGGAATTAGCGCTTGGAGAACTGGGTCGCGCGACGTGCCTTGTGCAGACCGACTTTCTTGCGCTCGACTTCGCGGGCGTCACGAGTCACGAAACCAGCCTTGCGCAGCGGCGACTTCAGGCTTTCGTCGTACTCGATCAGTGCGCGGGCGATGCCGAGGCGGATCGCACCGGCCTGGCCGGTGATGCCGCCGCCAGCGACGGTAACCGTGATGTCGAACTTGCTGGTGTTTTCGGTCAGTTCGAGCGGCTGGCGCACGATCATGCACGAGGTCTCGCGACCAAAGAACTGCTCAAGCGACTTGCCGTTGACCACGATCTCGCCCTTGCCCTTGCGCAGGAACACGCGGGCGGCGGAGGTTTTGCGGCGGCCGGTGCCGTAATTCTGCTGGATCGTCATGATGATTCCTTAGAGTTCCAGCGCCTGCGGCTGCTGTGCGATATGCGGATGCTCGGCGCCACCGTAGACCTTGAGCTTGCGATACATCTCGCGGCCCAGCGGGTTCTTCGGCAACATGCCCTTGACGGCGATCTCGATCACGCGCTCCGGGTAGGTCGCCAGCAGGTCCTTCAGACTGGTGGTCTTCAAGTTGCCGATGTAGCCGGTGAAGCGGTGGTACTTCTTGTCGTTCAGCTTGGCACCCGTGACGGCAACCTTCTGCGCATTGATCACGACGATGTAATCGCCGGTGTCGCAGTGCGGGGTGTATTCCGGCTTGTGCTTGCCGCGCAGACGACGAGCGATTTCAGTCGACAGGCGACCGAGCGTCTTGTTCGTGGCGTCAACCACGAACCAGTCGCGCTTGACGTTATCTGCATTGGCGCTAAACGTTTTCATTTCAGAATACCTAGTCTGCCGCCGTCAGGCGGTACGCGTAATCGGTGGAACAAAGGCGCGAGATGATAGCGGAGCTGTCATCCATGGCGCAAGCCCACCGACCGGCGGGCTGTGAGCTGGCAATGATAGCATGATGAGCATGCCGCTTGAAAAGTCCCCCCTACGCGCCGCGTCTGGCCGCATCGTCGATCTAGCCGATCAATGCGTGCAATGCGGGCTCTGCCTGCCGGTATGCCCCACGTATGCGCTGGATCAGAACGAGGCGGAATCCCCGCGCGGCCGCATTGCGATTGCCGCTGCCCTGGCACGCGGCCAGGCCGACCCAGCCACACTAGGCGAACATCTGGATCATTGCCTAGGCTGTCTGAACTGCGAAAAGGTCTGTCCGGCCAACGTACAGTACGGCGAACTGCTGATCGAAACCCGCGCCCTGCTGGGGCCAGCGCCACACCGCCCGAGGCAATTGCTGAACCTGATCAAGCAACCCGTTTTGATGCGGGGGCTGCGCCGGCTGGGGGGCTGGGTAGCCCTACCACGCTGGAAAAACTGGCTGGCGCGCAGGCTGCCGACGCGTTCGCCATGGCGCGCCGCGCTGTTGGTCATGCCGTCCAGCGCCCCAGCCGCGCGAGTACAGGCCAGCCACAAAAGCCATGAAAAGCCAGCACTGGCGCTGTTTCCCGGTTGCGTGGCCAGCGTCGATGATGCCGAAGCCCAGCGGGCCGCCGTCACCCTGCTGCAGGCTGCCGGCTTCCAGGTCAGCGTGCTGCCAGCGTTCTGTTGCGGCGCGATGGATCTGCACGGCGGCGCAGCGGAGTCCGCCGAGCGGGCCGCACAGCGAGTGCGCCAGGCGTGGGCGGCCAGCGGCGCGACCCAGCTGCTTTCGGTGACGCCCGGTTGCCTCGGCACGCTGCGTCGCGCGTTGCCCGGCACAAGCGTGATCGATCCCCTGGAGCTGCTGGCGGCGCACGCGGGGCAACTGCACTTCCGACCGCTTGCGCAAAGGGTTGCGTTGCATCTGCCGTGTACCCAGATCAACGTGGCGCGCAGCGATGGCGCACTCTTGCAGCTATTGCGCCGCGTCCCCGAGCTTGAGGTGATGTCGCTGCCACGACCTCCGTATTGCTGCGGCGCAGCCGGCAGCCACCTGCTGGAGTTTCCCGCGCGAGCCGAGCAGCTGCGTGACGAAACGCTGCGGCGAGCCGCCACACTGGAACCGCAGCAGCTACTGTCGTCCAATATCGGCTGCCGCCTGCATCTGGCCGTCGGCATCGAGACGCAAGGTTTGAACTGGTCGCACCAGCATCCACTGACGCTGCTGGCGCAACAACTCGAACACGAAAATTGAATCCGCGATCATTGAGGTCGCAACCCTTGAATCAGGAATGAGCATGACCGTTCGCACGCTGACCCCACTGGATCGCCTACTGGCCGGTTGCGAACGCGCGCTGGAGGCGATCGCCGGTTCACCGGAGGCGCATCGCCCCTCGCCTGCCGCTGACATCGCCGAAGCGGACATGGACGATACCGATCGCCGCCATGCTGCCGGTCTGATGCGGATCAACCATACCGGCGAAGTCTGCGCGCAGGCGCTGTATTTCGGTCAGGCCGCGCTGGCGCGCAACGCCGACAACCGCCGGCATCTGCTGCATGCCGCCGCCGAGGAGACCGATCATCTTTCCTGGTGCGCTGCGCGCCTGCAGGAGCTGGACAGCCGCCCGAGCTTGCTCAATCCGCTGTGGTATCTCGGCAGCTACGCGATCGGCGCAGCCGCCGCACTGGCCGGCGATCCGCTCAGCCTGGGCTTTGTGGTGGAAACCGAACACCAGGTCGAAGCCCATCTGGCCGAGCATCTGGAAAAACTCCCCGCCCAGGACGAACGCTCACGCGCCGTGCTGGCGCAGATGCAGACCGACGAGATCCGCCACGCGCAACAGGCACAGCAGCGCGGTGGTATCGACTTGCCGTTTCCGTTGCCGAAGCTGATGCATTTCAGCTCGATGGTGATGAAAGCGGTGGCGTATCGGGTGTAGGAGCGCATCGGTCGCGATGCTTCGGCTTTGGCTTCGGCTTTGGCCTAGGCTCTGCTCTGCTTTTGATCCGGCTTTTTGCTTTTCTGAAAAGTGCGCGCAGGACGCGCGCCGCTCTAACGGGGCCCCTGTGCGGCGGTGAGGTCGACAGGCCCCGAAGGGGGAATCGGCACAATGCCGCCTTCCTTTTCGCCGTGGCCACGCAAGAGAAAAGTGACTCGCCCTCCGCAGGAGGACGAAACGCTCTTAAGCTCCGAAGCTCCGAAGCAAACCAAACAACAAGACCAACAGCGGAGCATCGCGACTGAAGTCGCTCCCACAAGGGCAGCATCAGGTCACGCGAAAAGCACTGGGCCCCTGCGTTCGCAGGGGTGACGGCAAATAAGCGATCCCGCGAGCATCCGCCCCTCACCCCAACCATCTCCCCGCAGGAGAGAGGGGGCAGAGCGCGAAGTCGCCACCGCAACGAGAGTCCCCCAGCGAAAAAACCCGCCTTTCGGCGGGTTTTTGTCACATCAGGTTGCGGCCGTGGAACAGTTCCTCGATCTCGCGGCGCAGCAGCTGCTCGATGCGCTGGCGCTCCTTGAAGGAGAGATCATCGGCGTGCGAGTCGAACAGGTACGTATCCAGGTCGAAGTCCTTGATGTGCATCTTCGTGTGGAACATGTTTTCCTGGTACACGTTGACGTCGAACATCTCGTATTTTTGACGGATGTGCTTGGCCAGATAGTCCTGCACCGAATTGATCTTGTGATCGATGAAGTGCTTCTTGCCCTTCACGTCACGAGTGAAGCCACGCACGCGGTAGTCGCACACCACGATGTCCGACTCGAAGCTGTCGATCAGGTAGTTCAACGCCTTCAGCGGCGAGATCACCCCGCAGGTGGCCACGTCGATGTCCGCGCGGAATGTCGCGATGCCGTTGTGCGGATGCGTTTCCGGGTAGGTATGGACGGTGATGTGGCTCTTGTCCATGTGCGCGACGACGGCACCTGAAATAGTGTCGCGGCCGAGCTTCTCCAGCACCGGTTCCTCGGAGATCAGCATGGTCACCGAAGCGCCCTGCGGGTCGTAGTCCTGACGTGCAATGTTCAGGATATTCGCGCCGATGATCTCCGCCACGTCGGTGAGGATCTGGGTCAGGCGGTCAGCGTCGTACTGGTCATCGATATACTCGATGTAGTTGCGGCGCTGGTCTTCGGACACCGCATAGCAGATGTCGTAGATGTTGAAGCTCAACGCCTTGGTCAGGTTGTTGAAACCCTGCAGACGCAGACGGGGAAGTGGTTTCACCACGGGCGGCTCTCCATGACCGATCATTCGGCCAGAATGTGGAGGCGGGTTAGCGACAAGGGTCCCCGCAGAATGGTATGACGCGCAGGTAGTAACCTTCCGCGACCCTCGTGACCGGCGTGCGACAAACCCGTCGCAACCGTTAAGACCGCCAAGTATGCGGCAAAAAGGAAAAAAACTGAACCTTCGGCAAGTCGCTCAGGTTTGCCATAATGCCGCACCTGCGGGGGGATCACGGGCACACATGGTGTGCCCGCAGTGATGGCCGCTGACAAACAACCTTTTTTGGGAATGATCGTGGCGCAACTCAAATACCAGCTTCAGCAGGCTTTCGAACGTTCCCAGGCGCCGCTCGGGTTTGCACCCGACCCGGCCGCGATGGAGCGCTTTCTCGCGCTATGTCATCGCCGCCGTTATCCGGGCAAGACCGCCATCATCCGCCCGGGCGATCCGGCCAACACGCTGTATTACGTCATCGAAGGCTCGCTGGCGGTATGCACCGAGGATGAGCAGGGGCGCGAGCTGATCCTCGCCTATATCAGCCGAGGCCAGTTCATCGGCGAGATGGGCCTGTTCGTGGAGCAGGCGCAGCGTGAGTCGATGGTGCGCACGCGTACCCCATGCGAGATGGCCGAGATCAGCTACGAGCGGTTGTTCCAGCTGATGGAAGGCCCGCTGCGCGAGGAGTGTCCGAAGATCCTGTTCACGATCGGCGCCCAGCTGACCAACAGGCTGCTGCGCACGTCGCGTCAGGTCAGCCGGATGGCGTTCATGGATGTCACGAACCGCATTTCGCGCACCCTGCTTGACCTGTGCCAGGAGCCGGATTCGATGACCCATCCGGACGGCACGCAGATCCGCATATCGCGTCAGGAAGTGAGCCGCATCGTCGGCTGCTCACGCGAGATGGTCGGTCGCGTACTCAAGCAGCTGGAAGAGCAGCGCATGATCGACGTCACCGGCAAGACCATCGTGGTGCGCGGCACCCGCTAAGGTTTGCGCCGGTAGGCGATACCAGTGGGTAAGTTGGGGTGAGCGTCAGCGAACCCCAACACTCCCCCAGCCATGCGTTGGTGGTCCCGGTTTTGTTGGGTTGGGTCGTGATGGCTATCCGCAGCGCACGACAGGAGCATCGCGACTGAAGTCGCTCCCACAAGAGCCCGGGGCCCGCCTTGCACTTCAGCCCTCTTCACGCGCGCACATAGACCCAGGCCTGGACGCCCGATTTCAGCGTCACGGCAACGCGCCGGTAGTCGGAAACCTCGTACTCGTCGGCGGCCGCCAGTTCCCGGGCGGTGATCTCGAAGACTGTTCCTGCGACCTCGTCGTCGGGATTCGATCCCGGCTCGACGATCGGATGATGTGTCTTGCCACTGGTTGCCACCACGTGCGCGTCGTCGATCGCTACCATCGTCTGCGTATAGCCAGGCAGCGCGTCAGCGCGGCCGATCAGTTCGCGGCCGAAGTTCGCGATCTGCACATGCTTGTCCTGCAGGGTCCCGTAGGAAAACAGCAAAACCGGAAGTGACGTCGGTGCTGCCATGTGAATACTCCTTTGCGTCATGCAAACGATAAATCGGCCGGGATGTGTCCTGTTTGCTGACTGCCGTTCATGCGGGAGCCAAGCGACAGTCTGATATGACGCGTAGGTTGGGGTGAGCGTCAGCGAACCCCAACCCACGTCGCTAACGGGTGTTGGTCCGCTCGCCTTGCACGTCCCCTTGCTCGGGTGGCGAGATTCAGAACCATTCGGCGCGGGTAATTGCCCGACCGAGTGCCTTCTCGACTTTCTTGCACAGCGTAGGCGTGCCATTGACCAGCACCACCTCCGCGGACGGCTTCAGCATCGGCACGTCCTGTAGCGAATCGCTGTACGCCACCTGCCATGCGGTGACGCCATGCTGTGCCAGCTGCTGCACTTTGCGCTTGCCCACGTTGTGCAGCAGCGGCCGCATGCCGAACCAGCCAGGACGCAACTGCGAGGCAAACACTTCCAGATCCGTCAGCCCGAGCTGCTGCAAAATGCCATTCACCAGAACCTGTTCGCAGCCGGTCACCACGATCACCCGATCGCCAGAGGCCTGATGCCGGCGCAACGCATGCAGCCCGTCGCGATAGAACTGGCGCGGCCGGCGCGCCAGCGTAGCGGCGAATCCGCATGCGATAGCCTGATAGCGCTTCTGGCTCACCCCAAGCAAAGCGATGCGCACCAGCGTACGCATCGGCAGCCGGCGCGAAAACGGCAGTTGCAACAGCAATAACGGCACACACAGAAACGCCAGCAACGGGCGCCACCACGAATGGCCGAAGCGGTCGCGCATGAACAGATAGAACGCGTCGCCTTGAATCAGCACACCGTCAAAATCGAACAGTACGATGCGTTGCGCAACCGCGTCCGCATCTACGCTGTCCACATCTGCCTTGCCCAAATCCGTCCTGTCCGGCTCATTCACTGTTTTCGTGTCCCCAGGGAGCTGATGGTCACGACGTGCCGAACAATCGTCGCAATTCGCTGCCCGGATCTTCCGCGCGCATGAACGCCTCACCGACCAGGAACGCCTGGATGCCGCCTTCGCGCAGACGCGCCACGTCTTCGGGTGTATGGATGCCCGACTCTGCCACCAGCACGCGGTCGTACTCGATCAGCCCCTGCAGCGTCAGCGAGGTTTCCAGTGATGTCTCGAAACTGCGCAGGTTGCGATTGTTGACGCCGATCAGTGGCACCGGCAACGCCATTGCGCGCTCCAACTCTTCCTCGTCGTGTACTTCGCACAACACATCCAGATCGAGCTCGGCGGCCAGCAGCGACAGCTGCAGCAGCGCGTCATCGTCCAGGGCGGCGACGATCAGCAAGACGCAATCGGCACCAATCGCACGAGCTTCGTGGACCTGGTACGGATCAATGATGAAATCCTTGCGCAATAACGGCAGCGAACACGCCGCGCGGGCCTGCTGCAGAAACGCCTCGCTGCCCTGGAAAAAATCGCTGTCGGTAAGCACCGACAGGCAGGCGGCGCCCGCCGCCTCGTAGCTGCGCGCAATCGCGGCCGGATCGAAATTCGCGCGAATCACGCCCTTGCTCGGGCTGGCCTTTTTCACTTCGGCGATTACCGCCGGCAGACCGGCGGCGATCTTCGTCTCGATCGCGGCGGCAAAGCCGCGGGTGTCCGGCAACTCCGCGATGCGCGCCGCCAGCTCGGACAGCGGCAGCTTCGCCCGGCGTTCGGCAATCTCTTCCGTCTTGCGGGCAAGGATGCGATTGAGGATGTCGGTCATGGCATCTCGCTGTTTGTGCAGGAGCGCATCCTATGCGCGATGGGAGTGTCGGGTCGGCAATCGGATGCATCGTACACAGCGTGCACCCCTACATCGTGCCGGTAAAAAGACGCTGGGTCGCCGCAACGAAGGCGTCCATTTTCGCATGTGCAGCGCCGCTGGCAACCGTTGCGCGCGCCAGCTCGATGCCGTCGTCGATGGAATCGACCAGATTGGCCGTGTACAGCGCCGCGCCAGCATTCAGGCAAACGATGTCATGCGGAACGCCATGGCGACCTTCCAGCGCCTCCAGCAACATTGCCTTCGACTCCGCGACATTCTCCACCCGCAGATTGCGGCTGGAGGCCATCGCCAGGCCGAAATCCTCCGGCTCGATCTCGTATTCGCGGACCACGCCGTTGCGCAGTTCGCCCACCAGCGTCGCCGCGCCCAGTGAAATCTCGTCCATGCCATCGCGCCCCCACACGACCAGCGCATGCTGCGCGCCGAGTTGCTGCAGTACACGTACCTGGATACCGACCAGATCGGGATGAAATACCCCCATCAGGATGTTCGGCGCCCCGGCCGGGTTGGTGAGCGGACCAAGGATGTTAAACAGGGTGCGCACGCCCATTTCCTTGCGCACCGGCGCCACTACCTTCATCGCCGGATGATGGTTCGGCGCGAACATGAAGCCGATGCCGGTTTCTGCCATGCACTGGGCGACCTGCGCCGGTGTCAGGTCGATCCTGGCGCCCAGCGCCTCCAGCACGTCAGCGCTACCGGACTTTGACGACACGCTGCGCCCGCCGTGCTTGGCCACGCGCGCGCCGGCTGCCGCCGCGACAAACATCGAAGCGGTGGAGATATTGAAGCTCGACGCGCCGTCACCGCCGGTACCGACGATATCGATCAGGTGCTCATGACCAGCGGCGGAAGTCTCGGCGCCGCTGAGCGGCACTTTCGCCGACAGCTCGCGCAGCACCCGCGCCGCGCCGGTGATTTCGCCGACGGTCTCCTTTTTCACGCGCAGACCGGTGATGATCGCCGCCATCATCAGCGGACTCACTTCGCCACGCATGATCTGACGCATCAACGCAATCATTTCGTCGTGGAAGATTTCGCGATGTTCGATCGTGCGCTGCAACGCTTCCTGCGGCGTGATCGTGATGTCGCGCCCTGCTTTGTTGATCACGTCCGCGTTCATGCCGCCAGCTTCAGTGGCAGGCCGAGAAAATTGCGCAACAGGTCGTGACCGTGCTGGGTCAGGATCGACTCGGGGTGGAACTGCACGCCTTCCACCGGCAGCGTCTTGTGGCGCAGGCCCATGATCTCGTCGATCGAGCCGTCCGGATTTTCAGTCCATGCGGTCACTTCAAGGCAATCCGGCAGCGACGACTGCTCCACCACCAGCGAGTGGTAGCGTGTCGCCTCGAACGGATCGGGCAAGCCGGCGAACACGCCCTGCCCCCGATGGCGCACCGGCGAGGTCTTGCCGTGCATGATCTGCTTGGCGCGGATCACCTTGCCGCCGAACACCTGGCCGATCGCCTGATGACCAAGGCACACGCCAAATACCGGAATCTCGCTGCCCAGTTCGCGCAGCACATCCAGCGACACGCCCGAGTCGTCCGGCGTACCGGGACCGGGGGAAATCATGATGTGTGTCGGTTTCAGCGCACGGATACCGGCCACGTCCAGCGCGTCGTTGCGCACCACTTTCACCTCCTGTCCAAGCTCGCCCAGATACTGCACGAGGTTGAAGGTGAAGCTGTCGTAGTTATCGATCATCAAGAGCATTGCATTGGCAACCAGGAGGGCAACAAGACTTAAGAACGCAAACTTCGGGAGATAGTCGCAAGGGCGTCCACGCAGCAGCTACCGTGACCGCGAATCGTGCAGGCACCTTGAGCGCCCGAAGCATAACCCAGGCGAACGCAGGCGTACCGGCCACACCGGAAAACGCCACCCGGCATTCGCCTGAGTACGTTGCGCTATTGTTATATGCTGCGGCGGCAAAAGCCCCCTCGAACCCGGCCTGATATTTCCCAGTGTGATGACGACGACTCTCCGCGGTGACGAAGCAGAACGCCTGGGCGCCGCTCAGGCACTCTGGCAGCAGGGACAGGTCGCGCCCGCTCAGGCACTCCTGGAAGGCATCCTCGCCGATCATCCCGCGCACGCCGATGCGGCGATCCTGCTAGCCAAGCTGCTGCAAGGTCTGGGCCAGTTCAATGCCGCAAGCAACATCATGGCGCGCCTCTGCCGCCATTCGGGCATGGGCGCCGCCATCACGTTTCGCTGCGCTCAATTCGTCCAGCAATGTCAGCGCCAGCCACTGGCCGCCGCGCTATGCGACGAGGCCTTCTCGCGTGGCAATGAAAGCGCCGAACTGCACGTCCTGGCAGGAAACATCGCCAAAGAGCTCGGCGAATTCGAAGCGGCGCGCACGCACTATTTCGCGGCACTGGAAGCCGGCGTCGACCTCAATGCCTGGTTTGTGCTTGGCGCACTCGCCACAACCCAGCGCTATGACACGGGCACTCATCCCGATTTCGCGCGGTTCACCGCCCATTTCCACGATTCCGCCTACTCCTTGCACTCGCGTGCGACCACAGGTTTCGGCCTCGCCAAAGCCTACGACGACATTGGCGAATACGCCAAGGCTGCACAGACACTGCGCGAGGCGAACCGGTTGTCGCTACAGGCACAACCCTGGTCGCGCGACGCGTGGGCGCGATGGCTGAATGCTCGAATGCAATCGGGTTCGTTGGGCACGCCGGTGCAGGCGACGCCCGATTTCGTGCCGATCTTCATCGTCGGATTGCCCCGCAGCGGCACGACATTGGCGGCGACGCAACTCGCCAGGTACCCCCAGGTCCGCGATCGCGGCGAAGTACCTCTGCTCAATTTCATCGCCAACACTCTGCAGACGGGAAGCCGCCACCACGATATCGACGCGTTGCGAGAAGCGGCCGGGCTGTATCGCAGGCTCGCCGTCCAGGATGATCCCGCCCTGCGCTGGTACATCGACCAGGACCCCAACAATTTTCGCTACCTCGACCTGATTGCGGCCCTGTTTCCGCAAGCCCGGATCATTCATTGCCGGCGCGGCCATCGCGATACGGCGCTATCGATCTGGTCGCAGAGTTTCGCGCAAGCGCATTATGGGTTTTCCAGCGATTTCGGCGATATCGCTGACTTCATCAGTGGCCACGACAAGCTGATGCAGCACTGGCAGCACAGTATCCGCCTGCCGATACACAGCCTTGATTACGAGGCGATGATCTCGGACCCGGAATCGACGCTTGAGAAATTGAACACCTTCATTGGCATTCCGCCGATCGCCGCGCGCGAAGCAACATCACCCATGCCGGCGGCGATCACCTCGGCGAGCATGTGGCAAGCCCGTCAGCCGATCTATCGTTCGTCAGTCGGGCGCTGGAAAAACTATCTTCCCTTCGTTCCCGAACTCGAGCGGTTTTAAGTCGGCACTCACACCTCAAGGCGATCATCCGGGCGCGCCACCAGCGCATACAGCGCGGGCATCAGGAAAACACTGATCAAAAGTCGCGTGAACAATCCGCTGACGATGACCAGGGCAAACGGTCTTTGGGTATCCGTGCCAACACCGGTGGCCAGCGCCGCTGGAAGCAAGCCCAACGCCGCCACCAGCGCAGTCATCATGATCGGACGCAGTCGCAGGATTGCGCCTTCACGAATAGCCTCATTGAGCGGAGTGCCACTGCGGCGTAGTTCGTTGACATAGGAGATATAGACGACGGCCGTCTGCACCGAGACGCCAAACAGGGCCAGGAAGCCGATGCCGGAAGAGACCGAAAACGGCGTCCCGGTGATCCAGAGCGCAAAGATGCCGCCCATCGGGGCAGACAGCAGTACCCCGAGCACGGTGATGAACGGGAATTTGAAATTGCTGTAAAGCATGAACAGCAGCAGGAAAATCAGCGACACCGTCAGCGGCAAAATCACATTCAGCTGCGCACGTGAAGCCGTGTATTCCGTGTATTCGCCACCCCAATCCAGACGGTAACCTTGCGGCATGGGGACCTTGCGGTTCACCTGCTGCATCGCATCCTCCACCGCACCGGCCAGATCGCGTCCCTGCACCGAGAACTGGACGCCGATATAGCGCGAATTGTCCTGGCGATAAATGAACGAGGCGCCGTTCGTCACTTGAATGTCCGCGAATTCCTTGAGCGGAATTTGTTGCCCGGCCGGCGTGGTGACCAGGATATTTCCGATCTCCTCGGGGTTGTCCCGATATTTCTGCTCGAGGCGGACGACGAGATCGAACTGCTTTTCCTGCTGCACTACCTGGGTGGCCACGTCGCCGCCGACAGCTGTCGTGATCAAGCCATTGATGTCGTCGACGTTCAAGCCGTAACGGGCAATCGCGTCACGATTGATCTTGATGGCCAGGCTGGGCTGCCCAAGTTCCTTCACCAGGGTCACATCATGGATGCCACGCACTTGCTCCATGACCTGCTTGATGACTTTGCCCTTTTGCTCGAGCGTATCCAGATTGGAGCCGAAGACCTTGACGGCCAGGGCGCTCTTTAGGCCCGATTCCGCCTCGTCCACAGCGTCCTCTGCCGGCTGGGTGTAATTGAAGATGATGCCGGGGAAGGCCAGCAGCTTCTTGTTGATGGCCTCGATCAGCGCCGCCTTCGTGCGATAGGCGCCGGTCCACTGCGAATAAGGTTTGAGACCCACGTAGAACTCGACATTGAAAAAGCCGGTCGAATCCGTGCCGTCGTCGGGCCGGCCCAGCTCTGAAGCTGTCGTGGTGACTTCAGGAAAGGAGCGCAATACGTCCCTTATCTTGGGCGTGATTTTCGCCGACTCATCGAACGAAATGGTGTAGGGCATCGTAGCGCGTACCCACAACGCGCCTTCGTCCAGTTGCGGCATGAACTCGGCACCGATGCGCGGGATAAGCAGCAGCGAACTGGCCAGCAGAATCGCCGAGGCAAATGTCGTCCACCACGGATAGTCGAGGCAGAAATCCAGACCCTTCGCATAGACCGATTTGATCGCCTCAAAAGCGCGGTTGCGTCGTTCCTTCACGCCCTTGCGCATGAACCACGCACACAGCACCGGCAGCAGCGTAAGCGTGACAATCAGCGAACCGACCAGCGCGAATACCATCGTGTCGGCCATCGGCTTGAACAGCGTCCCGGAAGGACCCGACAGCACATAGATCGGCAGGAAGCTGACCACGATCACCGCGACGGCGTAGAACAGCGGACGATCCACTTCCGCCGCTGCAGCCTTGATGACTTCCCTGACGGTGAACTGGGTGCCCTTGCGCTCTGCCAGCTGGCGGAAAATATTCTCCACCATCACCACGGCGCCATCCACCAGGATGCCGAAATCTATCGCGCCAATGGAAAGCAGGTTGGCTGAGGCGCCTTGCAGATCAAGACAAATAAACGCGAACAGCAACGCCAGTGGAATAGTGGCGGCAACAATCAATCCCGCGCGGAAATCGTAGAGAAAAAATATGAGAATCACGATGACCAGCAACATGCCGCGCAACAGGTTTTGCTCCACGACCTGTGTCGTCAACGCGATAAGATCGGTACGGTCGTAGAACGGAACGACCTTGATGTCCTTCGGCAGAATTTGATCGTTGAGTTCCTTGGTTTTCGCCTCGACGCGCTTCAGCACATCCTGCGTTTTTTCACCCGTGCGCAACAGGATGACGCCCTCCACCGCGTCGTCCTGTTTCTCGTAGCCGAACTCGCCCAGGCGCGGGGCGATACCGATGGCGACGCGACCAACGTCCTTCAGCAACACCGGGGTGCCGTCGTGCACGGCCAGCACCACGTTGCCGATGTCCTCCACGGTTTCCATGCGCCCCATGCCGCGCACGTAGAAGAACTGACCACCCTGAGAATAGAACCCGCCACCCGCGTTGCTGTTGTTGGCCGCGAGCGAGGCCTCCACCTGCACCGCCGACAAGCCGACCGCGGCGATCTTGGCTTGATCGAGCAGCACCTGGTATTGCATGGTTCCGCCGCCAAACCCCGAGTCATCCGCCACACCGGGAACGGATTTGTATTGCGGTTCGATGGTCCACGCCTCGAGGGTCTTGAGCTCCATCGGCGAGCGGTCGGGGCTTTGCAGCACGTAGCGATAGATCAGACCTGATGGCGCAGACAACGGCGACACCGAAGGGGTTACGCCGGATGGCAGGCTCAGCGACGGCAACCGGTTGAACACTTCCTGACGGGTGGGCAGGTCGCCCGCACCATCGTGGAACGTGATGATGACGTCGGATAATCCATACAACGAAATCGAGCGGATATTGTCCGAATTCGGAATACCGTTCATCTCGATTTCGACGGGCACCGTAATCAACCGTTCCACTTCCTCGGCGGTGTGCCCGGGCCACTGGGTGACGATCTCGACGATCGGCGGCGAAAGGTCGGGATAGGCGTCCACCGGCAAGCGCTGCAGCGAGTGCGCGCCCGCGCCAATCAACACGAGCGTCATGAGCATGACGAGGAAAGGTTGCCCCAACGAGGCGGCAACGATCCGGTTCATGATCGAAGCCGCTCGCCCCGGGGCTTCGTCAGGGGG
>Ga0302227_10000877_pt1 | contig 23291 bp, 40 predicted proteins | sample II_Palsa_N1_1_FD_193525 | JGI IMG/M metagenome (GOLD analysis project Ga0302227, IMG submission 193525) | Peat permafrost microbial communities from Stordalen Mire near Abisko, Sweden - II_Palsa_N1_1 | ecosystem: Environmental > Terrestrial > Soil > Palsa > Peat permafrost | place: Sweden... | reverse complement strand
CGAAGTCTTTTCCAGCATGAACGAGCTGTAAATGCTCTGCTCCTCCTTCTGATCTTGGGATGCATCTGTGACACACACACACACACACACACACACAAAGAGATGAATAAATTATTCTTCAAAGGTAAGGTCGTACGAGAGCCGTCATAGTCTCGAAGCAGTATCCTCGTGTTCTCAAAGTTGAGGTTGAAGCCGAGGGTTGGAGATCCAACGATGATCATGGCCGCAAATGTGCCTTGCACGATCTCGAGGACGAGGCTAAAGCTGTCATACTTGGGATTGAACTGCGCGCAGACGTTGTTGAACCCAATGTCCAGCTGAAGTGTTTTCAATTGTTGTTTAGTTGACAAATAACCCGTGGCCTTTATTTTTACCTTGATGCCTCGATGGAGAAACTCGGCGTAGAGTCCTTCCATGGGGGCCTCCTCGAGCAAGGCAGGCAGCACGCTCATCCAGCTGGACTCGGACACGTGCTGCAACACGAGGTCACTCAGGTTCATGTCCACACAAATGTCCTTGGAGTGTTCCGTGTGGTCCCACCCGATCGTCAATAGCAGATCCAGCACCGGCGAGGGCACGAGGTCTTGGGCAGCGAGGGGCGACGTTCGCGCAATGACGACAACTTGTTTCTCTGGGTCAGAGATGTCGGACAGCGATGCGTCGTCAATCGTGAGGTGCAGAAAGTTGAGATTCGAGCCAGAATATTGAAGAACGCGGAACGCCTAGTTACGCAAGTTAAAAATAAAAATAAAAATGAAAAAAAAATAAAAGCTTACCCGCATCTCCATCACTTTGATCAGGTACATGTTGGGTCGTTTGTAGTTCTCCTCGCTGTCACTGGGGTCTTCCATAATCGTGAAGATGAGCTGGCTGATGTCAGCGACCAGGGTCAGCATGTGCACGTTCGCGGTTGCTGGCCTTATACTGCGGATGTGTGAGCGCGACAATGTAGCAGACTCGGATGCGTGCTCGTCATCGTTCAGGTCGTTGTCTGATTTGACCTCTTCAAAAACGATCTGTTAAAAAAAAAGAAAAAAAGTTTAGAAACAAACCCCAGAAAACCGCCAGTTACATCATTTGAAGGTAGTGCTCGCAACGCAAGTGTTTGGGCCAGCTGAGGGAGCCACTCTGTTGCCTCGTTAAATATCAGGTCTGCTTTGACAAACTGGCTCCGGCTCATGTGCACGACCACACGGTTGATCGTGCTCTCAACGTTCATCTTGGCTAGCCTTTTGGCGCTGGACTTGAAAGCAGAGGGATTTTGCTTGTGTTTGTTCATGAGAGCAGCCGAATCGGGGGTGGGTACGGCATCGGGAATCTCCAGCTGGTTATTCGTGTGCACAATCACTTCCGCGGGAATCCTGGGTTTTTCGATGAGTACAGAATCAACTCAAGAAAGATCAACTTACTTGCTTTGGCCACCGTCGACAAGCGCAATAGCGGTCATGATGTACTGTTGCTTGACGCGTCTGTTGGAATATATTAGCTCCTTTTTTTTAGTCAATGTCTTGCAATGTACTCTGTGGCCACAGGTGACGAGGGAGCACGCAAGCACACAAGGATTTTCTTAAAGCTCAAATAGATATCGCTTGGATCAAGAGTCATATTGGCCACGTCCGAGCCTCCAGTCTCAAGGTACAGGTCGTGCAAATCGACGACGTTGCTCTCCGAGTAGAGATAGACCCCTGGCTCATTGTTTTTAATACCTTTCCCTTGAACAACAACAACAACAACATACCTGGCTTGAAGTTTGGAATCATGCTGTCGTCAATCACTCGAGGGGTGCTTACATCGAGACGGATCATAGAGCACTTGAGCTCAACAACGGTCTTTGAGGACGGACTTCCACGTTCTCGGTGGACAGGCGCCGATGGAGGGTAGTCGTCTGGTTCGCCTTCCCTGTGGATAAATAAATAAAATAAAATAAAAAAATAAAAAAATAAATAAATAAATGGAGTGCCAAAAGAATTAATTATTTTGTACATGGGAGACGGTGCGGGAGCAACGGGCGCGACGATGAAGTGCTGCAGGCGATCGAGGATGCGCAAATCGAGCGTCAAAAGAAGAGGTTGCATCGACACAGAAACTTTCGTGGACCCACTCTCTCCCTTTGCGATTGTGTCGATCTGGATGACCACGTCAGGCTCGCGGGCGCTCCCTGATGCCATTGCACTTTTAAAGGGCCGCGGGCTGCCGATACGCGCCTTGTCGTCTCGTGACGCGTTGTACAATGGAGTCCCTGCCACGCTCAACAGACCGGTTTCGACCATGGCTAGCTCGAGCTCGCGCGAATGCGTTGGAGGAACTATTACCGAGACTTGAGGCAAAAAAGCTCACACAAAAAAGTGCAAGTAAAATACCAGCAATCGTGTTGACGGGGATCGCCGACGAAAACACGAGGACGGGCATGAAGGGCTCGACGACAAAGGGTGAGTACTTTGCGACCTTGGGGTCCTTGACCGAGTCGGGCAGGAACTCATTAACCGTGATCGTTTGCAGGCGCACACTGGTCGACATCTTGATGGCAGATTGCGTCCATTCAGCGGCAACGTTGAGAACCTGGACCGTGACGTGGCTGGGCAAGCTCGTTTCCGTGTCCACAGACAGAGCGTCCAGAAGCAAGTCGTCATGCCACGTAGACGCGTATGGCCACTGGGACTCCATCGACGTCCGGTTGAGCGAGTCCACGGTCCATAAAATAATGCTCAATTGACGCAAGTGAACTTGTAGATGGACGCTGGGCTGTGCAGCAGATACCCCAAATGACTCTTTTGACGACGAGGCAAGTACCGAGGAAGACGATGCATTGGCAGATGCAGGTGTGGTCGCTTCGTCGTCGTCGTCGACAGACTGCAGACTCTCTGCTTGAAGGAGAAGAAAAAAAAAATGAATATTGAGGGGAAAAAAAAAGGTTTCCATACCGTTGCTTCTGTTGTCATCGTCATAGTCATCGTCGTCGCGGGCGTCGACGTATCGACTGGTCCCGACGGTGCTCGTGCTAGTTCTTAGTGTGGAGGAGCGGGACCCCATTGTCAGGATGTGGTCAATTTGAGGAAAATCGTGTGCGGCGAGGGTTCTTCCCATTGGCCCAGTTTCTGCGCAGGAACAAGAGGTTAGAAAATACAAAAAACTAAACCCTGAAAATACCTTGTGCAAAATTGATACTGTTTTTCCTCGAGCGTGCCGAGTCAACCGAAACAAAGCTGGCCGGCGACCCAGGCTCGTCGTCAGAGGGCTTGGCTGCAAACTGGTCGCTGATCGCCGTTGCAAATTGTAGCAGCGAATGCAGGTGGTGCGGGGCCAAGACCAGTTTGACGTTCTGTTGAACAAGCGATTTTCAGCACGTTTTTCTTTTGCTTCTTTTTCGAAACGAGAACACGTGTACCTTGATGAAACAGTCCAGGTCGTAGGCAGGCGCAGTCACATTGACGGTGGGCTGCAAGTTGAGTTTTACTTTTACAAAATTCTTGTCGGCGATCCTGAGGAGCAGGACGTTGTGCGCTGGCGAGTTATCCTCAAGTGCATGTCGATCTGCAAAAAAGATAAAGGTGAGCACAATCATACTATTTGCCTCGTACCATGGAACTCTTGAAAGCGAACGGCAAGACCCGAAAAGGACACGGCCTTGAGACTGAACTGAGAGGCTGTCGTGGCCGCGGCCGCACCGCCTTCAGGACTCTCGTCTTTTACAGAGATTTCGGCGAAATTGATCTCCACTGCGTTTGGCTTGCCGCTGTACGTGGATTCTTTTTGTCGCAAGACGACTGTGGTGTCGAGAGCTTTGATCTAAAACAAAAAGAATTCAAAATTATCGGACTACCTTTTTTTTTTTTTTCTTTGAGGCTACCGAAACGCGGGACAGCATGCGATTGATGAAATCGGTGAGGACGGCACCGGCGTCGTCCGCAGGGGCGACAGGTGAGGCCCGCTGCGGTTGCGGTTGTTCGCGGGAGGCCTGTGCTGCCACGGCTGCAGCTGCTGGGTCTTCCCGCAGGAACTCTGAGGCGATTTGTCTCGACGATGTCATTGCCGAAGAGCGCATGACTGACGACAAGACATCATCTGCCGTTGCTTTGTCTGTTCCCGGGTTGAATTCTAGTACGATCTCGGTGCCCTGGACGGTGAAAACCAAGCTCGCTGCAAGAATTGGGGTGTTGAGAGATGTGTTTTTGTTTGGTTGGTTACCTTGCCACAGACTCTCCCATGAGACGTCGACCGTGATCTGGCGGATGACGCCGCTGACGACGCGGAAGGGGAGGTGCTCCAGCAGCTGGTTGAGCGCGTCTGTGCTCAGCTCAATGTCGCGCAGAGTGACGGTCCCCTTGCTCGTCGAGACCTCGACGTCGAGCTGGTCCAGTGATAGCTCCTGCTTGAAGAATGGCCCCAGTGTCCTCTTGAGCGCAAACTTGACGACACGCGCCTGGATCGTCTTGGTGAAAGCCCAGAGCGACATGGCTGGCCTTTAGAAAAACAACACACCTGTGCAACGGCAACGAATGACGTCGGTCCAGGTCAGAATCCAACGCAGTACAAAAAACAGAGTCACGGCGTGCATACCCCAGTCAACGAGGCTGGCGAGACGGCTGGTTTGGCTGGTGTTTGGTCGCTGGACGTATATCGAGGCTGGCGTGTTCAGTGTTGTGTTTGTTGGTGGGTTGACAAAAACAGTCAGTGGCAAAGGCCCAGATTGAACAAGGTCGTAACGAAACCGCACACCGGGCTGCCAAGGGCGGATGCCTCGGTGGGGTCGGCGGGTCGGGCGACTCTGTATATCGAGTGGGTAGTAGGATTGAGTTGTCAGAGACGGCAAAGAGTGAAAGGCCAAGCCGTCCTTTAGAGGAAAAGTGACACGATGAAAAAAAAAAACGCACAAAGGGGTTGGACCGGCGTGCTGTGGTGGCCAAAGGGGTATGTCCATCGCAGAAACGAGTCGGCTTGTGTGCCTTTCACTCGCAACAAGAACAAAAAAAAAACTATTATTTCTGAGAGATGATGGAGTAGCACTTGTCACAGACTCGGACGGGCTCGCTGAAACCGGCTTCGAGGAGGGGGAACCGCTTGGACGTGCACGATCCACAATAGACACCGCCACATCGACGGCAATGGTGCTATGTTTAAAAGTTACCAGTGTAAATAAATGAATAAACAAAAATCATTGTTGACATACACGGCGGCGAACTTGTGTGAATCGCTTTTTGCAAGACATGCAGTCCTTGGCCTCCTTGTCAGGCACCCAGCCATGCGTGACCGCTGCAATGGTGTGTGAGCCTCCGCATACGACTAGTCTCGTTTGCTTTGATGCCATCGACTCGATCAGGCTTGGCGAGAGCTAGATGAAGAGGATATAATGTGCGTCCGAGGATTTCAGGGATTACCTTGTCCTTGGTGAGCTCGTGGCCCAGTCGACCGCTCGCGCCATTGCCCCACGTGAAGACTTGTGCAGAGTCTTGAAAAGCAAAAGCAAAAGCAAAAAAAAAAAAAAAAAGAAAGGTTGATAAAGGAATTAAATCGCCGCTTGCGCACCAGAAAGAGCGGCCGAGTGCGAGTCGCCGCAGGAAACCATCGTAATCTTCCGATTCTCGGGAAAGGGAACAAGCTTGGGAACAGCCAGGACCTTGAGAGCAGTGCCAACACCCAGTTGGCCAGCACTTCCCTCACCAAAGCAGTAGACTGTTCCGGCTGCCGTGAGCGCAACAGTGTGATTGAGCCCACACGCCACGTCCACAATCTCTTGGCCTCGCAGTGACTCAACCAGCCTTGGTTTTGGAACTACTGAGAGCTACAACCCAAAAAAAAAGGGGGAAGATTTTGGATTCGGAAAAAAAATTTTTTTTTGTTCTTCAGGTCGTACCAAATCCTCTCCAAGGCCCAATTGTCCCTTGGTCCCATCGCCCCAAACGTACAGATGTCCGGTTTCTTTTCCCCGAGGTTTAGAAATTTAGACATCATCAAAGAGGGTAGGTGCATACCAGAGATCGCTGCCGTGTGAGCGTACCCACAGGCTACTTTTCGAATTTCGACCGATTCAAGGCCAACGACCTGCACGGGACCGTCGTCGCTGCGGCTTTCGAGGTCGCCAACACCAAGCTGGCCCACTGAATTTAAACCAAACGTGAACACGCTCCCATCCTCGATGACGGCTGTCGTGAACGTCGCACCGCACGCGACTTGCACAACGCGTTTGTCACCCCAGTACGAGGCAGGAACGACCGCAGGGGTTACTTGGAAAGAGTTGTCGTCCTCAGGCAGATAGCCCAAGCGGCAGTGATCGGCGCTGCCCCAGGTGTACAAAAGACCAGAGTCTGCACAATGAAATGGCTCAACAAACGTTTTAGGCGACAGCACCAAACCTGAAATCGCGGCCGAGTGCTGTTCGCCAGCGGCCACTTGCGTGACATACTTTCCACGTAGACCAGCAATTGCGAGTGGCGTGTACCGCGACCGGGCCTTGCCGTTCCCCAGCTGACCCGCGTTGCCCGTGCCCCAACTGTAGACCTCACCCGAGTCTGAAAGAATCATGTTTTTTTAATTTAAAAAACAAAAATAAATAAAAACAGCCTGAGCTCCTTCCGCACCAGTGATGGCGATAGTGTGTCCCGAGCCGCACGCAAGCGCAATAACATCTCGTCCCAGCAGCGCCTCCACGATTCTTGGTGTGAATTCGTCGTGGTCGTCTCCATGGCCCAGTTTGCCGTTCTTTCCCTCTCCAAACGTGTACACGTCCGACGCGTCCTCGCGGACCATCAATTTCGTCGTGCCCCTATCCACCACGACCCGTACTCGATCCAGTCCCGCGGCTTCGTCCACGCTGTTTAGGGTCTGTTGCAAAAAAAAGGGGGGAAGGTTAGACAAAGATTAAACCGACCTGCCATTGCTTTGATTTGTTCGATGGTTTCCTGCGTGACTTCGTTCTTGATCAGAGACAACAGTCCCGTCGTCCACAGTTCAAACTCGGCGCGGTCCTGTGGCGCAAGATAGGTCAATAAACAACTTTGGGCGTATGGGGTGGGGATTACCTTGCACACGACGTCGAGAGTGCGTCCATCCGAGCCGTACAACAGAGAAAACGACAGGTCAAAGTGCTCTGGGATGGGGTTCTGCTGGAACACCTTTGTCTGCTGTCCCTTGAGCAGTTCCTTGATCGCCTTGATCGGCACTGTGAAGGAAACACTAAAACAAACGAAACAAAAATAAACAAACACAGGAAATAATACCGGTCGCGTCGGCCTTCTTGGGCGATTCCCATCGGATTGTCTGAAGGTCGGGCGAGAGCTCAAAGTGGCGAAAGTGGGGCTTGCCCTGGGGATTGCACACGCTGTGTCAAGAGCAAGTTGCAGTCGGTCAAACTTACAGAGCGGCCAGCCTTGAGAAGCGTCGCCCCACGAACCAACTCGATCAGGCGGCTCTGTGAATCCATCACAACTAGGAGAGCGTCGGTTAGTAACCTCGCCAAATCTTAGTCGACTGAATCTTAGTCGACTGCGCCAGTGATGACCTGAAGAGAAAGAAAGAAGAAAGAAATCGGATTAAAAAATATGTGCACTCCCTGGGCCTTAGCTGCCTTTTTGGAAAAGTGAGCTGCCCTGATGTCACTGTTGGCCGTGTGCACTTGCGGCGACGCGACGCACACGCAGCAGCGCCTGCTGGCGTGCACGCACTGCGGCGAGCTGCGTTGCCCAAGGTACTGTGTGTCTGTATGTGCGTGTGGTGTGACGACTGTGTATGCTGTTGCAGGTGCGTGCAGGACGAGATCGTGTCCTATTATTGCCCAAACTGCTTGCAGGACGTGCCCTCTGCGACGATCAAGCTGGGTCGCAACAAGTAATCGGCGATGGAGTAGGTGCATCGTTTTTTCTGATGCTTGTCCGGCCCCCCTATTGCAGGTGCATGAACCAGTGCTTCCGATGCCCTGTGTGCGCGTGCATTGCCAGTGTAGTCACCGCGGGCGACGAGAAGGCGCACTATCTCGCGTGCCCCGTTTGCCGCTGGACATCGCAGGCGAGTGGTCTGGTTCAGGCGACCACGGTGTTTTCTGGTACGCAAACGATACACAAACCCACCCAACAACAACAACAACAACAACAAACATTTGACCCTTCAAATAGACGCCGTTCGAAAGCTGGAAGTGCCCACCGAGGCGCAGACAGTGTTTGAACACCTCCAGGGAAAGCTGATTGAAATGACAAGGCTGGCTACTGAACAGGCGCCCATCGGAACAGCCAAGAAGGCTGCACGTGCTGCGCCTGTATCGTCGGTTCGCCGTTCGAAACTGACTGCGAGCCAAATAAAAAAGCTGGGTGTCACGCCTTCTGAAGGCGACAACACCGACAGCGCCGAAACAAGCATGGTGCAGGAGCCTGCTGCCCTGGTCGTAAGCCCACCTACTGTACCCGAGCCGGAAGTGGATGCGGTTTCGCTTGCCCTCTTGGAGGCTTCTGTTGACGGTTTGTTTGAGCGATTTGATGACTTTCTAAATGCGACAACACCCACCAAAGATCTCGCAACGTCAAAGCAGCGTCTCCGATGGACAGGAGGACAAGCACCACTACAGAAAGATCTGATCCCGGAACGTGTGTCCCTCATGACGAAGAAGTCTCGTCGTTGCCGTGTGTGCACTTACAACCTGATCAAGCCAGAAGCCAAAGCCCAAGTGGTGAAATTCTCGATTCATCTTTGCGCAGTGTACGGCACTACCTCTCATATTCGAAAACGGAAATTTAATACGTGTTTTTTTTTTAAACATGAAAAAAAAAAAAGGTTCTTTGTGCCAAACGTGACAATCAGCAAGATTTCCACGAAAGAGTCCGAGAGCACGGTTCAACTGAGAGCAATCAACCCCCTCGAAATGGACGTCCTTATCAAAGTGACATCGGCAGAGGTATACTGTTCTGTCGTCCAAAATAGTTTATTTATCTGTTTATTCGTTTTTGAGCAGTCAAAGGCCAAACTGCCACTGCAAGAGATCCTGATTGGGGCGTACAACGAGATGGGCGAGTACGACGACGACGACAGCGAGGAGGCCGCTAAGCAACTCGTACCGGGTGTGCTCGAAAAGAAGGCCAACCATGCGATCTTTGAAATCTCAGTCCCTTCAAAGGCCAGCACGCGGTTGTCTTTTGCGATTACATACAAGGGCAAGCCCTTGTCGGATCAAAAGCTCGTCGGGTCTATGGATTTGATACTTGTCTTGTGAAAGGGTCTTAATATTAGAATGCTTTGTTTCCTCCAGAAAAGAATATTGAAACATGGGGAGAAATACAAGCACGGCAAGAAGAGCAATAGGTTTCAAATTATCACTGGACAATAGATGGAACTTCAGGACTGAAAACGCAAACGAAAAAAAATTTTTCTTCTTTTTTTTTTTTTCGAGCTTAGCTGCCACCAACATTGACAGCAACACCGTTGCGCGATTGGAGCCAGGCGTCACGGAGTTCCTCGTAGACCTTCTTCATCTATTAAGACGTATGGTGGGCAAGGAATTTAGCGATTTCTTTGGCGTCCAAAGCAGGCAAGACATACACCCCAGGTCGAAATCACGAGCTTCTCCTCCTTTTCCTCAGCGGCGTAGATAATCTATCGCGGCAGATCTCGATAAATACAAAAACTGGATTGAAAAAAAAAAAAAGAAGGAACATACGACAGTTCCACGGCAGCACAACAGTTGGAAGCACGAACGCTCAAACTGAATGTCCGTGACGCGGCGCATGTCCATCACGTCCTCCTTGGACTTGCAGCAGCCAGTGGCGGTCTTGATGCTCTTGTTGCTGACGGTGAAGAAGTTCTGCGAGCAGCAGCACCAGCTGAAGAGGCCGTGGGGCCAGGTTGTGCCGTCCCAGATGATCTGCCGTAGGAACAAGTCAGTGCAAGTCCCTTGACCCTCCCCACGCGCTACCTTTTCACCCGGGAGGAGTCCTTTGGGGTCGGCCGACATATCTTTCACTTAAAGTCTATAAACCAAAAAAGCAAAGGGTAATGAGACCTGCGACTATAAATAAAGAACACCACGTTCTATTTTGATTTGGTGTCCAGCACAGATTTATTCAACGAGTGTGCCGATAGCACAGATCTACTTTGAAAGCACAGACACAAGACAAAAGAAAGACTCGAATGCCCCCCCGCCAGGAAGGCTGCCCACGTTGCGTTGCCCACACACAGTTGAGGGGCTCAGGTTCCACGGAACCTCCCCGAGACGGTATGGGTGCGATACATCTGCGGCCACATCTGGCAAAAAACGGTTACTTTCTTTTCTTGCACACTCAAGTCGGAAATGTCGTCTGCTGCGTCACACCAGTCTCTCCTGCGCCCTCCCACCAAGGTCCGCAACGACCTCAAGATGACCAACACCGGTGCCGTGCCTGTGGTTCACGTCGATGTGGACAAGGAAAACGCGAGCGTGCTGAGCACGTCCGACTTTGTCGTTGTTGCTCCAAATGCAAACGTTCCCAAGAAAACAGTCATTCCTGCTGCCAAGACCCCCGTTGGTACGGCACTGCACTTCTAGCAAACATGTCGTTAATTTTTACCAACTTATGTAACAGCAAAAGCAGCCGCTGTTGTCCGTAGACCGGCGACTTCCGCTGTCACACCAAAGCCGTTGGCCAAGGTCCCAGCCAAGGCGACGACAGTACCAGCCAAGCCTGCTGCAACCTCGGCCACAAAGCGACCAGTAGCTGCCGTCAGTGCCCCCACTTCTGGACCTGCCAAGAAGCGCCCGGCCTGGGACATCAAAGGACGTCTCCAGGAAATGGAGGAGGCCCACATGCAGTTGATCGAGCGCCTGGGTTCGTCGGACATGGACGTGAACCAAATGATGGCCAAACTGCAAGAGAGCCACGATCGCGGTAGATAAATAAAATAAAAAAAACCAGCAAATAAAAACGAGGAAAATCTAATTCTGTTTGTGTAGTCATGCAGTTGGAGCAGTTCCAGCAACAACTCAGTCAAAACGTCATTGTGAAGGAGACCGAGTACACACACATCTCAAAGGACTATGAACACCTCCAACAGCAACTGCAGTCGCAGGCCCTTCAGCATAGCGACGAGCTTGCCCGAGTTCAGCGAACCATGCAGTTCGACCTCGACAACACCAAGCGAACTCTGGAGGCGATTGAGCGTACCAAGGCCTCTGTTGAGAACGAATTGCGCATTGCTCTGCAGGAAAACATGAACCTAAAGGTATGGACTTGCAAAATAAAAATAAAAAAGTTTCTTTTATATAAAGTGTACGCCCATCAGGCTCAAATATCGCAGCAGTCGGGATTGCTCATCAGTGCGGAGAGTGAAGGCCGAGCCCTGCGCCTTCAAATCCAGACTCTCGAAGAGTCGAACCGGTCCAAGGCTATCGAGATCGATCTGGTACTCTTCGTCTCTGCTTATGAATTGGAGAAAACATGCTTACGGTTTTGTTGCAGCAAAAAAACAACCTGAGCGAGGCCAACGCCATGATCCAAGAGCTTGAAAACAAGCTGCGAGCAGACGAAGCGATCCGTCGCAAGCTCCACAACACGATCCTCGAGCTGAAGGGTAACATTCGCGTGTTTTGTCGTGTGCGCCCTGCGTTGGGGAACGAAAACGCCGACGGTTCTGCCCTCTCGCATCTGTCATTCGCCAATAACGATGGCATTGAAGTTATCAGCAAGTCTGTAAGCGCGACTTGTTTCCTTCTTTTTTTTTTTTTTTTTTACTCAACTAGTACGACATGAAGGAATCTGCATCGGGGAAGGATTTGTCCAAGACCCTCCCGTTCACGTTTGACCGCGTGTTTGGCCCAGAGACAAGCCAGGCCGACGTCTTTGACGAGATCTCGCAACTCGTCCAGTCCGCCCTCGACGGTTATCGCGTGTGCATCTTTGCGTACGGCCAGACTGGAAGTGGAAAGACCTTTACGATGGAGGGTCCTCCAAAGGTAAGAACATACAAAACTTTTTTTTTTAAAAGAAAAAAAAATTCATTTACATCACTTAGGGTCTTGACAATGACCAAACCCGTGGCATGATTCCCCGCGCCGTGTACCAGATCTTTGAGCAGACGCAAAAGCTCAAAGAGAAAGGATGGCAGTACAAGATGGAAGTCAACTACGTGGAGATCTACAACGAGACGATCCGCGATCTGCTTGGCAGTGGCAGCGACGATGACAAGAAGCACGAAATCAAACATAACGATAAGACAGGCACGACCACCGTCTCGGACGTCCGTGTTGGTAAGTATTCTTTCTTTAAATAAAAATTAATGGTTTTTCATTCTAGTCGACGTCACTTCGGCCAACCAGATCTTCTCGCTGCTACAAAAGGCGTCGGAGAACCGGTCGGTCGGCCGTACTCAGATGAATGAGCGTTCCTCCCGCAGCCATAGCGTTTTCTCGCTTCGTCTGGTTGGCAACAACAGCCTGACCGAGGAAAAATGCGATGGCGTGCTCAACTTGATTGATCTCGCAGGCTCCGAGCGCATCAACCAGTCTGGTGCCACAGGCGATCGCCTTAAGGAGACGCAGGCCATCAACAAGTCGTTGTCGAGCCTAGCAGACGTGATCATGGCCCTGGGTAAGAGTTTTTTTTATTTTATTTATCTTTTTAAAATAATTACGTGTTTACTTTTAGCCAACAAGGGCAGCCATATTCCCTACCGCAACTCAAAGCTTACTTATCTTTTGCAAAACTCTCTCGGTAAGATTTTTTTTTTTCTTCCTGCAAAGAATTTTCTTTTAACAAGGAATCACATTATGCAGGGGGCAACTGCAAGACGCTCATGTTTGTGAACGTCTCCCCTCTGCCATCCAACGCTCAGGAGACCATCTCTTCACTTCGGTTTGCTGCCCAGGTGAATGCGTGCGATATCGGGACGGCTCGTCGTGTCGTCACCAAGTGAAGTGCTATTTTTTTTTTTTTCCTTCTGTTTTTGGTCAATGCAAAAATGCAAAAAAATAATGCGGAAATAATTTTTTTCCCTTTCACGACAAGTTTATCAGCCCGGCATGCTCAAACTCACGGAAGGCAGGACGACGAAAATCGAGGTGACTTCTGGCGGAAAGAAGGCACTGCACTGATTTCTGCGTGTATAATTTTCGCATTGGCCGGTAACAAAGAAAAACATGGGCCAACAGACAGCAACAGAGCAAAAAGGCAGGGAAATAAATTTAAATAGGGTCCTAATAATTTAAATAATCTCGAGCTTTTCGGCTCTTGCTTAAAAGAGGTTCACGGACGCCTTGATCCGTTGCTGCTTCCACTGCGGCATCTCGTAGAACTGCTGCGGCTGCATCTTGAAGACGTGGATAAATTCGTGTTGGGCGAGGTACCGCTCGCGCTGAAGCGGATTGATGAACTCGGGCCACCGATTGAGCTTGAGCGCGAGTAGTTCGTATGGGATCGTGCCGTCGCTGTTGGGACCTACGCCCTCGGGCCACTGGACCTCACGCACTTGGCCCTTTTTCAATCGCAGTCGGTCCGCCAAGACTTGGTTGTGCGATCGCATGAGACGATCAAAGGCATCCGCACCCAGGGCACTCTCGAGCAGCTCATCGCCCAGGAGGTCTCTCAGGCCGACAAATGACGCGTTGATGAACTGGACGCACCGGTCCGTCAGTGGCGGGCTGTTGAGCACCCTTGCAAGCTGTCGGTCACCGCGATGACGTGTACGTTTTATTCACCTTCGTTTGAACGAAAAAGAAAAAGAACACACCTCGTAGACAAGGAGGACATTGGCAATGGACAAGGCGCAGTCAAGGAAGACTTGGACGGTCGTGTCAACGCATTCGATGGGCAAGACGACAATGTCGTTGATCGTTATCTGTTGTGGTCATGATGGTCAGGAGTTACGTTTCTCACTTTGTTTACCTTGCCCTTTCCGAGCAGTGCAGGGAACTGCCGCGCGGCAATCTTGCCGAGGTGCATTGGCCGACGCTTGAAGTTTATGGTTGTCATGGAGAGGTTTTGAAGGAGGGAAAGACTTGAAACAAAAAAAGGTCAAAAAGAATAATGACACGCTTGGTGGTTTGGCCACTCACACCACGTACACACACGCACACGCACACACACACGCGCGCACACACGCACACACACGCACACATGCACGCACACACACAGAGAGCTTTGGCTTGCATCGCCTTTCTCAAAGTTCAGAAAACTTCAAGAATACGACTTCAAGAATACGGCTCTATGTTTAACAAAAGATAAAGGAGATCGCCCCCCTCAAGCCACGTTGATTAACGTGAGCCCCGTTGAGGAGGACACAATCCGAATGCGACGACGGCAAAATAAAAATAAAAATAAAATCATGAAAAAAATTAGTGGAAAAAAAACGTCATTTGGAGACCACCTCAACGGGGCTCAACCGGACAGGGCGATGGGTGCTGGCCAAGGCAAACACGTCGCGGCAGAGAACGTGTGCTTCATGGAGGATGAAAGCGCTTGCAAGACATGTGCCGAGCCCTGCGAGGAGCATGCACAGTTTCCGTCGTACCTTTCGTCCAGGATAACAAGCGAGAACCAGGAGGTACGTCGTATAAATTAGCGACAGAGATGGGCTAAACCTCCTCCTCCTCCTTTGTGCACCCTAGGGCTCGTTTGGCAAGCCGTACGGCAAGCATCTTATCATCTGCAGCAACACCAACGACTGGGTGTCAAAGATCCTCGAAGAGCCGCACTCGTTTGCACACGCACTCAACCACGAGGTCAACGAGGTCGTTGCCGCCAAGCTTCCCTGGCGAGTATGATGACCGCATGTGCCCAACCAATCCATCGTCTAATCCTCCGCCATATGCCAACCAAAAAAAAAAAAAAAGGTGGTCATTACTGCGTCGGATGAGCCCTCCAAGCCCGTGCAGCTCGCCGAGGGCGCACAAAAGGACTTGACCGAGGACTTCTTTGATGTGTACGTGTTCCCAGACATGCTGAGGATTCGCTCGGTCTCTGTCAGCCGGTGCGCCGAGGTCGCCCAGTTCCTGCTCGGCCAGGCCCCGCGCGAGCTCATCGTCGAGCCGGTCGAGTTCAAGTACTATGTCGCCGTTTGCTCACACGGCAAGCGCGACAAGCGATGCGGCGTGTCCGGGCCAATGATCATCGACGAGTTCCACAACCAGTTTGAAAAATTCAATCTCCTTGACCAGGTCAAGGTCGCCGGCTCCAGTCACATCGGCGGCCACAAGTTTGCCGGTAGGGCGATTTTTTTAAATTTAAAAAAAATATTTTTTTTTTTGAAGTACTGATAGTTTTTACAAGGAACTTGCATTATCTATCCCGAGGCAGATTGGTTTGGCAAGCTCGTCCCCTGTGATGTACAAAATGTCGTTGAGCAGGTACTCTCTTTATTGTCCTGACATGAAATTGAAAAATTCTCTCTAGTATTGCCAGTATGGTAAGGTCATTAGAAGCAAGTGGAGGGGCCGCCCCCCAGTCGTCGCTGGGTTTGGCAGCCCTCCACCGGCGCAGCCACCAGCGGCAGTCGATAATTCTTCATCTGCATCAGTCGGGGCATTGGCATCGACATTGGCGGAAGCAAATCTATCATAGTAACATCGAGTGCGCACACACGAGTGCACACAGAGAGTGCACACACAGATGCAAAAAACCAATGTAAAAAACAAGCGTCGCAGTTCGATCAATGACGTCAGCAACACCGTGGGAAAGACCCACGTCATCATTTCCCCCCTCAAACATTAGTTACACAGCTTCAGTACTTTTTCTGCAGGAAGGGGTCACAAGGCCAAAAAATATTGTATCAGCCGACCTCACTTTTCTTTTTTCTCCTCCACCACCAGAAAATGAAGGTTGCCGTCATCCTGGCTGCTGCCCTCTTCGTGGCGTCGGCTCTTGCCGCCCCCGTCCGCCGTCTCCCCATCTTCAAGAACGGCGACCTCATTGCCAACAAGTAAGTTATTTTTCTCTCGTCTTTGTTTGTTTGGGAAAGGAAAGAGGGAAAAGAAAAGAAACCCTAGTTACCGCCGCTTTCGTCCCTCCTCTTTCCTTTTTCTCTTTTCTCTGTCTCTCCTTCTGTATGCTCTCGTCTTTTTTTTTTTTCCTTCTTTGTCTTGCTCGCTGTTTAAAAAAGGAGGGAGGGATTGACACTCGGAAATCTATCACGAGGTGCAAACAAAGACTTGTCTTATCTCCTTTAAATCGCTGCCAACCGTTCAAAGGTTTTCGATGATTCTACGCTTTTTTCCCTCTGCTGCTCTTTTCTCGTTCTCGTTCTCGTTCTCACAGAGAGGAGGACTTTTTTTTTCCTTCCCAGTCGGCCTATCTATGTTTCGCCTTTTTTATTTTACCCCTCCCAAGAATTTCTAATTCTTTTTTTTTTTTTTTGTCCAGCTACAACCTCCTCTTCCGCGAGGACATCTCGCTCGAGCGTGCCAAGGCCTTCGCCGAGTCGATTGGCGCCGTCAAGTTTGTCAACCTCAAGAAGTCGTTCAAGTTCGCCACCATCGTCGCCAAGGAGAGCGTCATCCTCCGCCTTGCCGAGCGCACCGACATTTTCGAGGCCATCGAGCAGGACCAGGTCATCACCATCGACTACAAGAAGAGCAACCAGACCACCAACGGCCGCCAGACTGGCGCCACCTGGGGCCTTGACCGCGTTGACCAGCGCAACCTCCCCCTTGACGGCATCTACAACTACCCCGACCAGGCCGGCTCTGGTGTCACCGTCTACGTGATTGACACCGGCATCCTGTCCACCCACAACGACGTACGTGCTGGGATTTATTTTTTTTTTATTTTAAAAAAAAACTTTGTTTCTAATTTAATAATTTCCTTACAGTTTGGTGGCCGTGCCACTCTTGGCCCCAACTTCCACGACAGCGCTGCCGACTCGACCGACGACAACGGCCACGGCACCCACTGCGCCGGCACTATTGGTGGAACCACCTACGGTCTTGCCAAGCAGGTCTCGCTCATCGGCATCAAGGTCCTTGGCCGTCTCGGCTCGGGCTCGCTCTCCAACGTTGCCGCCGGTGTCAGCTGGGCTGCTGAGGACAACAACAGCGGCAAGGGTCTTGCCTCGATGTCCCTCGGTGGCTCTGTCTCGACCGTCCTCGACCGCGCTGTCGAGGCTGCCATTGCCGATGGCCTCGCCGTCATTGCCGCCTCGGGCAACAGCGACGCCGATGGCTGCGACTTCTCGCCCGCCCACGTCGCCTCGATCTCGGTCAACGCCGCCGACGACAACGATGACCGCGCCTCGTTCTCCAACTTTGGCTCGTGCACTGACATCTTCGCCCCCGGAGTCGACATCACCTCGACCTGGATCGGCTCCAACTCGGCCACCAACACCATCTCGGGTACCTCGATGGCCTGCCCCCACGTTGCCGGTGCCGCCGCCCTCCTCCTCGGCTCGGGCTCGTACACCCCCACCACCCTCGCCGCTGCCGTCCTCAGCAACGCTACCCCCAACGTTGTCGGTGACGTCCAGGGCTCGCCCAACCGCCTCCTCTACTCGCCCTACTAAAGCGGTCGTTTTTTCCCTCAGACTTTTTTTTTGTTCATGTCGAAGCGAAGAAAAAGTTATTTTGAGACTTTTTTTCTTTTGAAGGAAAATTCGAAAAAAGTATGCCGGCAGACGCCAAGGTCATCCAAGCAGACTGGGAGAACCGCGAGCAGGTCGACCAGTTCACCCAGGGTATCCAGAAGATTGCCGAGTTCCTCAACCGCTTCGGTACGCTAAAAGCATACATACATAGTATTATGTATGAGAAAGAGCTCAGGGTTGGGGGCTTGGTAGGGGATTGAGGATTGCGGTTGGTTGTTGCTGTATTTGTTGTTGGCGCTTCAGGTGTGCATGCTTCGCTCTTTGGCGCTGCGTGTACCGCGACCGGTGTAGGGTGGTGGGAGTTGGGTATGGGCTGGTGCCTGCCGCGAGTAGCGAGGGGCTGTGATGATTACTGTTGTCCTCTTCCTCCTCCCTCTGTCTAGCTTGTGTGTTCTCTCAGTAGTTGTATGGGTTGTGTCTCTGTGTTGTGTCTTGTGTTTATCTGTCTGTCGTGGCGCGCTTTGCTCTTCGATAGTGTTGCGTCTGCACATCCAAATAAACTATTGTTTTGTTGACATGCCCTCTCTTATAGATATGCACGTCCGATACCAGCTCTCTGTCGTCGACGACAAGCTCAACCTACTGGAACGGAAAGTGTCCTTGATTGAGGCTCAGGTGCGAAAAAAATTTTTAATTGTACCACAGCATATCTTCTAACAAACGATCCCGTCTTTTTCTCCCCCACAGCTTAAGACCGTGCCATGATCGCGATGCCACTTCTTCCTATCCATGCAGCTCAAATGCGTCAACATCGTCCCTGTCTTTCGTTTTTGTTGGCCCTTGTACAGTAACGTGTTTTAATATTTTCTTTTTCTATCACCACCAAGTGTTCATCCGAGCAACCGTATGCTCTCGTATGCACATCTGCGCGTGCTGATTTGCGTTCACTTCGTTGCCCAATCCCCAGCCTGTGTGGCGCTTTGCTCACCCAGTTAAGTCTCCGTCGGAGATGGTATTTCGATTTTTCACGCCGACTCGACTCACCACGAGCAATCAAAGCTCACCTTTGGGCTGTCGCGTTTGTGCGCTCTTGCTTTCCTATTGTCGATTGTCAACGGCAGTCGAGTTACGCAGGTCCCTGCCACTGGAGCCTGTCATCTGGGCCGAGATAACAATTTTATTTTTATTCTTCGATTTTCACACTGCTAGCCCAACGTGACTGCATTACGTTTCTCTTCCACTTTTGGTCCCGAGTAACCCCAACTCGGACCGCCCGGAACATCCCCTATTTCTCACGCGCTCACTCGGACTAGCAAGCAGGGCAGCGGGACCATGAGCGCTTCGACCAAGGCGGCTCCGCCGCCGACAACGTTCATCGTCACACCAGGTGCCCCGCTGACAACCTCCTCGTCCAAGACCACGACGGCAGTCGCCGCAGTCGATTTGGCTGCGTTCGCCTCCTCCTCATCGCCCACCCCTCGTGCTGCCAAGAAGCAGGTAAAGGCCAAAGCGGCATTTCGGGGTGAAGAGAAGGCGGCATGGTGTCTTTTTTCTTTTTGGGCATGTGAATGCGCATGTTCTCACGTTGGTTCGTCGTTGTTTTGACTGTTTAGAAGCACTCGTCGTCGTCGCCTCACCAGCAGGCACCCGCACCCGCACCGGCACCGGCACAACCTGCCGCGGCGTCTGTCCCCTGGTACCCGTACACGGCGCCCTCAATGACCAGTCCGTTTCAACCTGCGCCATTTGGTATGATGTTTTCACATGCAAGCTGCATTTTTCTTTTTCTTTTTCTTTTTTTCTCTCTGTTCGACTGAAATAGTTGCGCCGGCCATAAACAGGCTATCCCGTGTCCATGACGATGGCAGACCAGCAGCAGATTCACCATCACCAGCAGCAGTACATGGCAGCAATAGCAGCAGCAGTAGCAGCGGGCGCAGCATCGGCAAACGCGGCCACAACGGCCACCGCAATGCCAATCGGAATGCAAATGCCACCGACATTACCACCGCAGCACCTCCCGCACCCACAGTATTCGATTCCCGTCATGCCTCTCCCGCCGCCGCCGCCACCACCATCAACTGCCATCGCACCCGTGCCCGCCACCACCTCCTCGTCTACTACTGCAAGGATCGCAATCAAGAAGGAACAACCAGGATCAACTACTCCCCCGAGCAGTAGCATCAGCAACGCAAAGCTGTCGAGCGAATTGCTGCTCAAGACCCGCCGGGAGAATCACCGTGCGGTACTGGTCCCCACCCATATGAGAACAGTTTTTTTAATACATGATTTTTTGTTTCATCAGGTCGAGCGGAGGCGCAGAGACCACATCAACGTCGGCATCGAGGAACTCGCTCGTGTCGTGCCCGGATGCCAGCGCAGCAAGGGAAAAATCCTCCATCGGGTACGCTCTCTTTCAACTCTTTAGATCTTATTTTAATTTTTTTTCGACAGACAAATGAGTATATCCGCCAGCTCCTCATGGTCGACCACAAGCGATCGCGGCACGAACTCCGCATGCAGTTTCTCCACAATGCCGTCGTCAACCATCTCCGTGTATTGATTGTTCAGCTCATGAACACCCGCGCCAAGGCCGAAGGTATGCCCACTTTTTTTTTTTTTCCCCCTTTATAATGTATATTTTGATTGTCAAAAAAAGGACGATCGACGCCGACCGACAGTGATGTTAATGCTTTCTGTGCATTCCATCCACCAACATTCCCTCCCGAGCTAGACGAGGCCAACGACGAGGCCACTCTGCCGGCGATCGTGGACCAGTCCCTCATCTCCAAGTCGGGGTTCCGTCGCTCTGGCTTTGGTGGATCCATGACATCCCCTGCGGACGACGACGACGATTCTGACGGCGACGATGACGATGACGACGCAGAAGGCGCCGGGAGCATCGCAGGAGGAGGAGGGAGCGAGGAGAGTGCCGTCGAGGAATCCGGCAATCAGCCTATACCCCCAAGCAATAGCAAGAAGCAGCAGCGATCAAAATCATCATCTCATTGAGGGCGTTTTAAATCAAACAACGTAACCATTCCATTTTTCAAAGTGCTTTTTTTTTTCTTCTGTCTTTTTATGATGCAAACAAACAAACTTCTGAGGGGTGGGGTGGGAAAATACTTTATTCACGCTTAGTGCTGGTCCGTCTCAAAGACAGAGATGATCGAGTCGGTCGAACCTGCTGCCAGGAGCATCTTGTGTGGGTGGAACGCCATGGCAGAGATTGGCCCGATGCGTTGACCCAAAAAGCCGTCGTGGTAACGGATGGTCGAAAGGGGGTTGCCCTCCATGTTGAACACCTTGACGTACTGATTGTGCGAGCCGCTGGCGATAACGGGGGCGTGGTTGTGAACGGCCATGGCGCTCATGCCAGTCGAGTGCGCCTCGATCGTCTTGGTCGAGTGCGAATGGCGCAAGTCCCATATCCTCACGTCGCCGTTGACGCTGCCCGTGACCAGCTGCCCATCGCCGAGCTTGTGCAGCGACGCATTCACGATCCAGCCGCGGTGCTCTGTCAGGGTCCTTACAAGACTGCAAAGAGAGGGAGTCAATCTTGTGGTCAACTACCAAACAAAAAAGGTTACCAGTCGCGCGAGGATTCACGTCGGTCGTAGATGCGAACAGCGCCATCACCACAACCGGCCACAATCACATCGCCACGGACCTTGTCGCTCGTGAGAACGGTCACGCAGATATCGGAAAAGGTGGGGATGTCCTATTTTTTTTTAAATTTTTTTTTTTATTATATTGGGGTTGAAAAACTTTTCTAAACGTTTTCTCTTTCTTACCTGAACACACATCTCGCGCTCAAGGTCCCAGACACGGAGGACTCGGACATCGCCCGAGACGATGAGATTGCCCTTGCGCTGTTGCCACTCGGTGACCAGACCAGATCCTCGTGCGCTCAAGGGCAGGTCGTTGAGCGCTCGCCAAGACGAGATGAGCTCGGTTGCGTTCTCGTTGTCATAGTTGCGCCAGAATCGCACGATGCCGTCGTCCGAGCCCGTCATGAGCAGCGCGTTCTGCTCCTCGTTGATGAAGCTGGACAGGGACAGGGACACGGACACGGACACGGACACAATAAATAAGTTCGCAAATTTCTCTTGTCTGTAGCGTACCGCAAGGACGTGAGGCGAGCATTGGTCGACGCCGACTGGATCGTGAACGAGTTCTTCTTTGTGCCCGAGTTGAGATCCCAGACACTGATGCCGTCGCGCGCATCGCCCACAACGAGGAACGGCTCATAAGGGTGGAACTGAAGGAGCGAGATGTAGTCGGACTCGTTGTCGAGGATGTGCACTTGCTCATCGAGCTTGCGGTATGGAGCAATGTTTTGCACAGGGCGTGCATCGTGGATCACGCGGAGAGCCCTCATGTTGCGCCATTCTCGCTCGATCGCACCTTCGCTCCCCGGCAGTTTAGACAAGGTAGCCCTAGACGGCGGCAGGGCAAACTGCTCTGAGCACCAGTCGTAGTAGGACGACGACAGAGGCAGGATGGACGCGTGCTGGCCAGAGGACGCGCCAAGGGCAGGTGAACCGACGCGTGGGCTGTTTGCGGCGCCTCCCTAGGTGCAAGTCGCTTTAAATAAAGCCAATCATAGATGGATAGATACCCTTGGAGACGCTGCGACCGGTACGGCATTGAGACTTGACGAGCTCGCGCTGTGGCCAAGCGTCGAGCCTCCGCCAAAGCGGAATGCCGAGCTGGTCCGCTTCATGGTCTGCGCGCTGTCTTTGCGTTGGCTGTTCGATCGGGACAGGGTCGAAGCGGGAACGATGGACGCAAAGATAACGTCGACCACGGCCTGGGCAGCCTCGGCGACATCGGCATGCGGGTCCACCGACAGGTTGAGGACGACCTTCCAGATGCACTGGTACACCGAGAGATGGCTGGCAAGGCCAACAGGGACGGGCTGTGAGGCGATAGGCGTAGTAGGGAAGACGCCCGCATGATGGCCAACAACATCGATCGTGTTATTCCGCTTCATCTGCGCCGGTGACTGCAAGTGATCCTGGCTGGCAGAGGACGTGATACCACCACCGCTGGCAGAGCCGGGGGTAGCCACTCCCGCTGATGCGGGGCCAGAGGGTGTCCCCGCGCTCGCCGATCGTTTGAGGTCCTCGTCCAGTAGTTGGCTTGCGGTGTAGCGGTACTCGGGCTCATACTGGTGCACAATGGCAGACAAGGCCACGACGAGCTCACGTCGCACCAACGGAGATGCATCCGACGCCATTTGCACGAGCGAGATCCCGATGTTGCTCTCAAAGTTGGTGACGCTGTCCTTCTTCTCCATGTCGCCAACAAATCGACCGAGGGCGTACACTGCCGCGGCACGGACAAGGGGCGATGGGTCTGCAAACAGCTCGATCAGGTGCTCGTGAGCCCGCTCTCTGGAGGCGACAGTATATTTCAGGTTGTTTGCTGGGTTGAAAAAAAAAAGTATACCTGATCGCTGCAGCTTTCGCCTCGCCGTAGCCTGCCCAAAGCTCGCCCATGAGCAGGCACAGCCACTGGCGCAGTTGTGGATTGTAATCGCTGAGTTGGGCCAGGCAGTGCGCAATGATGCTTGCTTTGAAGCACATCTAACAAGAGCGAAAAACAGGGACTTTACTCAAGGCGCTCTTTTAAACAGTTTTTTTTTAATTACTGTCTGGCCATTCCGGTGGTCACGACAGATCATGGCAAGGACAAAGGCGGCCATCATACGCTCGGACGACGGCACAGACGGATTCCACAGGACCATCACAAAGTACTTGTAGCCGCTGTCCTTGACGAGATCAACTTGGCACGTCCTAACAAGAAGAGTGAGTCAAATTCATGTT
>Ga0302227_10000872_pt1 | contig 23338 bp, 14 predicted proteins | sample II_Palsa_N1_1_FD_193525 | JGI IMG/M metagenome (GOLD analysis project Ga0302227, IMG submission 193525) | Peat permafrost microbial communities from Stordalen Mire near Abisko, Sweden - II_Palsa_N1_1 | ecosystem: Environmental > Terrestrial > Soil > Palsa > Peat permafrost | place: Sweden... | reverse complement strand
CACCGGATAGCAATACACCGCCTTAAATTCCCCGCCGTGCACCGTCAGGTCCGCCTGCCGGTCGCCATCCAAATTCAGCTTCCGCAACGCGACCCGCCCCGTCACCGGCTCCTTGTAAATCGCCGTCGTCACGCGCACCCCGTGGTACATCACGTCGCGCGGCAGCCCCGTGTTCACCGAAACTATCTTCATCTCCACCCATCCTCATTATCTTTTAACTTGTCGTCCCGAGCGAGGCCGTCTTTCGGCCGACGAGGGATCTGCTGTTCGTTTTGCTTCGTTCCTTTGCCTTCTTCTTTACGTTGTCATCCCGAGCGAGGCCGCTTTCTGGCCGACGAGGGACCGGCTGTTCGTTTTGCTTCGTTCCTTTGCCTTCTTCTTTACGTTGTCATCCCGAGCGAGGCCGCTTTCTGGCCGACGAGGGACCTGCTGTTCGTTTTGCTTCGTTCCTCGTTTTGCTTCGTTTCTCGTTTTGCTTCGCTCTTTGGCTTCGCCGGCTTTTACCCCGGCGATCGCAAAGCAGAAGTTTGCCCCGCCAAGTCCTCCCACGTAGGGTTTGTTTTCTCGATAAGCGCTATTTTTTTGGCCCGCCGCCAACCCTTGATTTCCTTTTCCCGCCGGATTGCCGCTCTGATGTCGGTGAAGACCTCGTAATGGACCAGCCGATGGGTGTGGTATCGCGACGCGAATCCGGGAACAGTTCCGCCCCTGTGCTGTTGGACTCTGATCCGCAGATTGTTCGTCACTCCGGTGTACAGGCTGCGCGATCGGCTGGCAAGAATGTAGACGCAGTAGTTGCGATCCATTGCATGACCCAAGAATGGACACAGCCTAGCAGAGAAACGGCAGTGCGCGAAGACGACCCTCGGCGTTTCTTCCCTTTGCCCTTTCCTTTGCCCTGTTCTTTACGTTGTCATCCCGAACCGCGCATTGTGCGGACGTTTTGAGGGACCTGCTGTCCGGTATTGCGTTTGCCCGCTCCTGTCTTTCGTTGTCATCCCGAGCGAGGCCGCTTCTGGCCGACGAGGGACCTGCTGTTTTCTCTCCTTTGTCTTTTTCTTTCCTTTGTCTTTTTCTTTCCTTTGTCTTTTTCTTTCCTTTGTCTTTTTCTTTCCTTTGTCTTTTTCTTTCCTTTGTCTTTTTCTTTCCTTTGTCTTTTTCTTTACGTTGTCATCCCGAACCGCGTCGTGTGCGGACGCCTTGAGGGACCTGCTGCTTTCTCTCCTTTGTCTTTATTCTTTACGCTGTCATCCCGAACCGCGTCGTGTGCGGACGCCTTGAGGGACCTGCTGTTTTCTCTCCTTTGTCTTTTTCTTTAAGCTGTCATCCCGAACCGCGCCGTGTGCGGACGCCCTGAGGGACCTGCTGTTCGCCTGGCTTAGCTCCCCGCCTGTTTCTTACGTTGTCATCCCGAGCGAGGCGTATTTTGCCGACGAGGGACCTGCTGTTCGCTTTTGCCATTCCTGACATCATCGCCGCCGTCCAGTTTTCAGATCACACCGAAGGCACCTTGGAAGTTTCCAGCGTCCACGTCTGCTTCTCCACCCATTCCCGCTCCGCTCTGTGGCTAAGAGTCTTCCCAATCAAATAGCGACTATTTTCATTTATCTTTCATCCCGCCTGCCCTGAGCTTGCGAAGGGTTTACCCTGAGGGATTTTGGCGAACGTCAGGCGGCTACATTTCGCGCCTTATCTTACTCCAGCGCCGTAGGCGCGCCACAAGTTAGCCCAGCGCGTAAGCGCTGGGTGCTCTGCCTCGCGTTATTTGCAGGGGATCGGAGATTACAGAGGGACTGAAACAATATTCCGAATCCCTATCCCCACGCTTCAGGACGGGGTAACTGAAATCTCGTCGACAGTCTCTGCCATTCAAATTCGGTATATCGGTCGTCCGGATGCTCGCCAACCCATCTGCAGAAATATTCGCTGAGACCGTCCCCATCTCGAAGAATTTCGCAGTTAAGAACTAAGGCTCGATAGATGTCCGCGTTCATTCGTCTCTCATGAGTTTCTAGATCTTCCGGTGACTTTAGTGCTCGCAAAAGCAATTCCTGGGATTTCCGAGCTTCAGCCTCGGCTTTGTCTCTTACCAGCCTTGCCCATAGTTCCCGCGCTAACCGGCTGCGCGCATAGCCAGCCTGAAAAAGCAGCTGACGACTATCCCGAGCATGTTTCAAGCCAGCCTCGGACGCTTCTGCAGCCTTGGTCCATTCGTGCTCTTCCATTTCCATCCTCACCCAGTGCTTGTACATCTCCGCCTTGTCGCACTTCAATTGTGAGGCACGTTTGAAGGCAAGTCGCGCATCTGTGGGCCTAGGAGGCTCCCAAGCCTTGTATACAAACCCTAAGAATCCCAGTAAATCTGGGTCATTCAAATATTTCTCTAGGCCTTGCTGGAGTAGCTTCTCTGCCTTCGCCTGCTCGTGATTTCGGACGAGGAAGGTCGCCTGCCTAATAATAGCTCCGACCTCACCGCGTCCAATTCTAACGGGAAGTTGCTTAGTGACAGCTTTGTATGCGGCCTCGACCTTCTTGTATCTGTCAGAAGAACCCAGGAGTTGGCGCACCAGAATCTTGGTATTCACGTTTACGTCAAACCGTTGCTCCCCTTGAATTAGCTGCGGCTTGGGAACGAGAAACAATCGTTGCAGGTCTTTCAGGTTTATCCTCAACTGTTCTTCGCCCAAACCGGTGACGGACTCCAACTCAGGAAAAGAGACAGGGCCGTCACTGATACAGGCAGCCATCAACACTTCTTTCGCCGATATTTGAAGCTGTTCCAATTCACGACCCAGGGCATACTGGCGGGCTTCAGCCCCAGCCTTTTCTCTCCACAAGCTAATCGCTTCCTTAGGCGGAACCACTGCAAATAGCCTCACGAGGTCCCCAAGGTAAAGGGGTGATGCCTCGGTTATTCGAATCATCTCGCTTACGACTATATCGGTCAAAAGTCTGCAGTCTAACTCCATGGCTCGGCATCTTGAAAAAATGAACTCCTTCGCATCTGCAGGCGTAAGGCCACCTATATGAGTCGTAATATTGCCCATCCCAAGAACCACTCGGCGCGAAGTAAACAGGATTTTTGATTTTGTCCTAGGAATATCTAGGACGAAGAACTCAATTGCGGCCTCCTCCTCCCCTTCTAGGCTGTCCACATCATCTACGACGATGAGCGCGGGAAATGAATCCAAGAGTTCCAGAACACGTTCCCGCTTGCGTTCGATGGTGCTTCCCACCTCATCTATCCAGCCGTAATAGCGGAGGATGCAGGACAGCGCGGTGTCGACATTGTGAAAGTCTGGTTCCGCAATCTTCTGAGTGATTCCCTCTTCGAATTTCTGCTTCTTAGCGCTAAGCCAGAGGACAATGTGGTACGGTTCCGGCGCGGAAAACATTACGTCCTCCGCGAATTGGTAAGCTATCGCAGACTTTCCCTTTCCACCTTCGCCGGCTAGGGCCCATCTTCGACTCACCGGATCCCGGAACCATTCCCCGAGGCGTTCAAGCTCTGTCTTTCGTCCAATAAAATCGGTTACAACCGACTCCCGAGGAGGGAGCCGCGCTTCCAGTGGTTCCTGATTGCCTTCCATGGACAGTGGTCGACCATTAAGATCGTCAAGTAACGTCTTTAACTGTTTCGCCTCGTCGCTGAGGCCCAGCTTGAGCAGGACGCGTCGAGCACAATCCAGGAGTACAAAGGAATCTTCATAGCTGAAATCCTGTTCGGACGGGTGAGACAGCGGATCACGCATATTCTTAATGGTCTTAATCCATTGCAATACTGTCTGCTTGCTCAATTTGTGCTGCTGATCACTTGGAGTAGCCGCTGAAGAAGTCAGTTTTTCATAGTACGCATCAAAGAGATTGAAAAAGTGATTTACACTCAAGAGGTCAAAATCATCAGATATCTCAGACGATATCTCGCCAGTCTGCCTCCTCTCTTGAGCGTTCAACCTAAGTTGATCCCACTCCTTTTCAAAAGGGGCGCGGATTTTCTCTTCGTAATTGTGGGGGAACGCGTGCTTCATGCGCTGCCTCAAATATCCAACAACTGCATTTCTATAGACTCGCTGAATCCCTTCGTAGCAGATTGTCAGGTTGCTGGCCATCGGTGAATATCTCCGCCACCCACATATCACAAAAGGTTATGCTTTAATATATATTCCTGCCCTCAAACTGAACGGCCTGATTGAGTCCTCGGCCCGGATGGAGACTCTCGATGATCCTCTGCCCCTCCCCCGCAGATCTGCGGAGTCTAGTACCTGCTCACACAAAACTATTTTGCCCCTTAAATCTTTACTACTGAGTCATATGTGATGCTCACCGTAACAGTCCCTTGAAATCTTTCTCCTTTTTCATTTAGCATCGGTCGGGGCACAAGAAAAAGTGCCCTGGAAGGATGTAGGGGCGAGAGAGCGCTTCGCGAAAAGCTCCTCAGCCCCAATTGAGAGGATTGGAGAAGAAGATGAACAGATTTCTAAGAGGCCTCCGCGCGGCCCCCTGGGCCTGGATGCAGACCGGGGCCCTAACCGTTGATGTCGAAGCTCGTCTGTCCAATCACGATCCCGAACCCGAGCGAATTCCCGCGAGCACTCACACCCCGACTCGCACTGAGGTTTACACTGAGGCCGCTACTCAGGCCGAATGTGGCGCCCTATTGCCCGAACGTGCGCACACTGACGGCTCATCGCCCGAATATGTGAATGTGCCAACCGAATATGCTGACATTGTTGAACCTGAATCGGAGCGGGCTCAACGTCAGGGCACGGTTTCAACCGTGCCACTAACCAAGGAACCCTCAGGGGTTTCAACCCCTGAGGTAGCTGCAACCGAGAGTACCAAATTAACCTTGGACGATTTCCCCGCCCTCAAAGCCGCCATCGAATCCTTCGAAAAGCGCGGCGATCCAATTATGATCACAGTGGACACCGAACGATCCGGGTCGGAACCTGTCCACACTGAGGGCGATTTGCCCGAACGTGCCTCAAAGCGACGCCGCGCCAAAGCAAAGCCTGCAAGACGTAAACCCAACCGAATCTCGGCCCGTGCCATCATCCGTCCCGCTGTGCCGCGAAAACAATCTCAGCCGAAAACCCAAACCGAAGTTGACCTCTCCCGTCACGAACGCCGCTGCACCATCTGCCGCCATCCCGAGCGCGAAGCCATCGAGGAAGCCTTCCTTCAGTGGCGCAATGTGAAGTTCATCGCTCATGAGTTCAATGCCGAAGGCGGATACTCAGCCATCTACCGGCATGCGCGCGCATTGAGTCTATTCAAAAAACGCAATCTAACCCTTCGCTCCGCCCTCGAATTCGTCATCGAACAATCCGAGCGTATCGTTCCCACCGCCGAAGGCCTGGTTAAGGCCATCCGCGCATACACCCGCATAAACGATGTTGGCGAATGGATTGACACTCCCACTACTCATATTGTTCAAGTCGTCGCCATACCTTCGGCGGATGCCCGCAACGTCACGAATGCCGTTCCCGGTCTTACACTGGATGTCAGAAAGGAGCGCTCTCAGATCATCGAATCCCCTGTTCGGCAACCACTTCTAACCGAAACTGCTCTACATTCAGAAACCCCTGTAACCGACTGAAAACAAAGGAGAGCGCACATTCTAACCGGGGCCAGAATCGGTTGCAGCGGCGAAGGCAGGCAGGCTTGCGTTCGGATGCTATACTTATCCGTTTATCGCCCATGCGAAAATCTAAGCGAGCAGTCCCCAAGTGAAAATCGAAGACTTCAACCAGCGCCTCCGCGACTCGATCCTCGTCGCCGACGGGGCCATGGGTTCGCTGCTCTACGAGTTCGTCGGCCCACAGCGTTGCGTGGACGAGTTGAACACGCTGGACGCCGAAGCCGTCTTCCACGTCCATCAGCGCTACCTCGAAGCCGGCGCCCAAATCATCGAAACCAACACCTTCGGCGCCAATCGCCACAAGCTCGGCCAGTTTGGAATGGCCGACCGCGTCGCGGAATTGAATCATCGCGGAGTGAAAATCGCTCGCGAGGCGCGCGAAGCCGCCAAGCACGAAGTTTTGATCGCTGGCTCCATCGGCCCGCTCGGAATCGTCCAGCACGTCCGCGAACTTCCCGAAGATCAGACCTTCGCCATCTTCAAGGAGCAAGCCGGCGCCCTCGAAGAGCGCGGCGTGGATTTTTTCATCCTGGAAACTTTCAGCGACATCGAAGAACTGCTCCGCGCGATCGACGCCATCCGTTCCTTCTCGCGCTTGCCCATCGTCGCGCAGATGACCTACTCCGACGAAGGCACCACCTTCGGCGGCACTCGCCCGCAGGACGCCTGGCAAAAACTGAAAGACAAAAATATTCAGTCCATCGGAGCGAATTGCACCATCGGCCCGCAGCTCTTGCTTCCCATCCTGCGCGATCTCGCAGCTTCCACTTCCCTGCCGCTGTCCGCCATGCCCAACGCAGGCTTTCCCAAACGCGTTGGCGACCGCACCGTGTATCCGCGTTCTTCGCCCGAATATTTCGCTCTCTTCGCGCAGGAAGCTTCCGAGCTGGGCGCGCGCTTGATCGGCGGCTGCTGCGGAACCACGCCGGAACACATTCGCGCCATCGCCGAAGCAGTGAAGAAAATCCGTCCGGCCGCGGTCGGCGGCGCGACGGCGGTCAAAGCGCGTTCCATAGAAGTCTTCGAGCCGGCCGAAAGATTTCGCCGTATCGCCACGCGCGAACCGGACAGCAAGCTCTGGCGCAAGATCCAGGAACAGAAATTCGTCGTCTCCGTCGAAATCGACCCGCCCAAGGGCGTCACGGTCGAGCGCATCGTCGAACAGACCGGCCGCGTCATCGCTTCGGGAGAAGTGGATGCCATTGATATCAATAGTGGAACCCTCGCGCGTGTCGGCATGGACGCCCTCGTTCTCGCTGGCGCGCTCGAAGCCCACGGCTTTGAAACCATTCCGCATCTCACCACGCGCGACGCAAACATCATCGGCCTGCAAGCCATGCTGCTGGGCGCCTGGGCCGTGGGCGGCGTGCGCAACGTCCTCGCCATCACCGGAGACCCGCCTTCACTCGGCGACCATCCCGAAACCAGCGGAGTTTACGAAGTGGATTCCATCGGCCTGGTGAAAGTTCTCGCGCGCTTGAATCAGGGAACCGACTGGGCCGGAAAAAGCCTGGGCGGCGCGACAAACTTTACGATTGGCGTAGCGGTGAATCCGGTGGCCGAGGACATCGACGATGAGCTACGCCGCTTCGAGGAAAAAATCGAAGCGGGCGCGCACTTCGCCATGACCCAGCCCATCTTCGACCCCGAGCATTGGAACGCCTTTCTAAAACGCATGGGCGGAAAATCGCCGGTACCCGTGATCGTGGGGCTGTGGCCGCTTACGAGTTACAAACAAGCGCTGCGCCTGAATAACGAAGTCCCGGGAATTGTGATTCCGGAGGCTACGCTGCGAGAAATGGAAAAAGCAGGCGACGCAGCCCGCGACCGTGGCTTCGTTCTCGCTAGGAAAATGCTCGATTGGGCCCGCACCGCGCGATCTTACGGCATCGCCGGAGCGTATTTAATTCCCCCGTTTAAACGCTACGAAGAGATTCTCGAACTTTTCCGCTAGGCCAATTCCATGAGGAGTACTTAGAAAAACCAAAAACGCTTTCGCCGCCGAGGCGAGTTCGCACCCGGCGCAAACCCTGCATCTTCATCCAGTTCCGGCACGAACGGTAGCGCCCACCCCTCGAACGCCGCCATCGGATTATCGACCAGCAACGCCTGCGCAACTTCCTCGCCGCGCGTCTTCTCCAAATACTCGAACGCCTCCCTCAACCGTAGCGGCCTGGACGAAATATTGTGCGCGTCGCTCGCCAGGAAATGCACCGCCCCCGCATCGATCCACTCTTCCGCCGCGATCTTCGCCGCCTTGCCGAACCTTCCCAGCAACGACTGCCCTGTCACCTGCACGTAGCATCCCTGCCGCAGCCAACGGAATAACCGCTCCGGTTTCGTACGTATAAGTGGATTCCGTTCCGGATGCGTGATGATTGGCCGAAGCCCCGCAAGCTGCAGCTCGTGGAGGGCCTGGTCCATCGACGCCGGAATGGAAAAATCCGCGAACTCCACGAGCAGATAGTTTTTCTGATTGAGTGTGAAACGAGAAGGGTCGCGCCGAATCTCCTGGAGATTTTCAAAGCTGAGATGGAAATCGCAGCCAGTTGCGAAGATGAGGCGGCCTTCGAAGCGAGATTGAATTTCATCCCGGCGCATTTTTACCAATTCGGGAACGAACTCGTGATTCGGACTGGCGTGCGGAGTAGCAACTATGTGGGTAATACCGTCCTCGACGGCCATTTCGGCCATGGCGAGAGACATATCGACCGACTCTGCGCCGTCATCGAGGCCTGAAAGGATGTGGCAATGAATGTCGACCATTAAAAACGAGAATAACGCAAGCGAGAAGGGATGACAACGAAGTAGGGGAAAACCTTGCAAATGATCCGCAGGCCCAAAATGACATTGGCCAAGCGCTTGCAATCACACTGCTGAAAACCCCGAAACTGTTCCGTTCCGGGAATCCTGAATGGAACAGGGAGTGACACGAGATTGATTCCTTCAGAGGGCGGTACTTTGAGGTCGCGCATCGAACCAGCTACGCGTTCGAGGACGAGTAGCGAATACGAATTCAGCGAGACTCCGGACACCCAGCAATGACTCGAGAGCTCAAGAGCCGGACCAAACGCGCGCTGATTACCGGCGTAACGGGGCAGGACGGCTCCTATCTCGCGGAATTGCTGCTGTCGAAGGGTTACGAAGTTCACGGGATCAAGCGCCGCTCGAGCAGTTTCAATACCAACCGGGTGGACCACCTGTTGGCCGATTGGCACGAGCGCGATGCGCAATTTTATCTTCACTTTGCCGATCTTTCAGACGCGACGAGTTTGGCAAAATTGTTGTATCGCCTGGCACCGGACGAAATCTATCACCTCGGGGCGCAGAGCCACGTGCGGGTGAGTTTCGATATTCCGGAATACACCGGCGACGTCACGGCGCTGGGAACCACGCGGCTGTTGGACGCGGTTCGCGACACAGGGATTCCGGCGCGCTTCTACAACGCGGCGAGCAGTGAGATGTACGGACAAGCATGCGAGAGTTTGCAAAATGAAAACACTCCCTTCCGGCCGCGCAGCCCGTATGGTTGCGCGAAACTTTACAGCTACTGGATGACCGCGAACGCGCGCGATGGCTACGGCCTCTATGCGGTGAATGGGATCCTGTTCAATCACGAATCCCCGAGACGAGGTGAAAACTTCGTGACTCGCAAAATAACGCGCGCGGTAGCGCGAATAGCGAATGGACTGCAGGAAAAACTCTATCTCGGAAACCTGGACGCGCAGCGCGACTGGGGCTACGCGCCGGAATACGTCGAGGGAATGTGGCAGATGCTGCAGCAGGCCGCTCCGGATGACTACGTTCTAGCAACGGGGGAAACGCACACGGTGCGGGAGTTCCTGGAGCTCGCGTTTCAAGAGGCGGGACTCGATTGGCAGGCGTACGTGGAAATCGACCCGGACTACTACCGGCCCACCGAAATTGACCGGCTAGTAGGCGATGCTTCGAAGGCGCGCAAGAGACTGGGATGGGCTCCGCGCACGAAGTTCCGGGACCTGGTGAAAGTGATGATCGAGGCCGATGCACGAATGCTGGAGGACAAGCTCAACGGCCACTTGGAACGAAGAATGTCAGCGCGAGGAGGAGAATGAAGCTCAGCGTTTCACTTCGGAGATTTTTTCCCTTCCATAGGCGTAGTGTCGCCGTATTTCTGACGGCTCTATTGGGCTGTTGTGTTGCGGCAAACAGCCCCAGCGTCATGGCCCAAGCGGCAGATCAACGGCGCGCTCCGATGCCCAGCTCCGAGCTTGGAAGGGAAAATCTGAGCCGCGTGTCAGCGTCCGCGGGTGAGATCAAAATGGTTTTGGTCAAAGATACGGGACTCATGGTGGCGCTGAAATATTGGGTGGCCAAGGATGCCACCGAGCACGGCCAGATCATCAGCGAATCTGATCTGACGAATGACGCAATTTTCGAGCGGCTGGAGGAAGACGCCCAGTTCCGGTCGGTGGCAACCATCCTGGTCCAGCGCTACGGCTATTTGCTGCCCAAGTTAAATCCCGATTCGGACGCGGCCCAACAACACAACCTGCTGGTTATGGAACGTGCGAAGTGGCTGGCTCAGGATCAGGAAGAAGAGCTATCAGACGCACGAAAGCGTCGGGGGCAAAATCTGCAAAATGCGAAATCCTGCGATCCGAAGCTGGACGTTGACTGCACCGCGCGGCAAACAGAATTCCCCACTGAGAGTACGCAGCCTTCCTTTCAAAGCTCGATTCCCTCTGCAAATGGCGAGGAACCGCAGCCCGCAAATCCTCCGGCAAGGAATTCCTTTGGTTACCCGCAAACCACGCAGACGGATTACCCACAAGCTTCGCAGGCAGACAACGAGTCCACCGACATTTCTTCTCCACTCGAGGATTCTCAAAGAGCCAAGCAATCCTCCGACAGCTTCGTTTTCGATGGAACGCCTCGCGAACTATCCGTGGGGCAGATAACGGCAAACCGCAGAAATCAATCCGTACCTGAACCCTTCGATAGCAGCGAGGAAAATCGCAATGTACTAGAAGAATCCACAACCTACCAACCGAATGGCTCCGGCACCTACCGCCCAGAGGGCTCGACCAGGTCTCAACCTCGGAGTAACGGCTTGAACGGGATGGCGCCTGAAGAACTCTCCGTTGCCAGGCCTCCGAATGCTCGCGAGGCGCTGGGGCGACCAGTGGACTTGGTTCGGACAGCGAACCCCTACCGCGATATTCCTTCGCTTTACGACATGTACATGCAAGCTCTTCCGCAGCCTGTTACACCGCAGCGCTTTGGGATGCAAGTTTTCGCGCATGGCGTGCGCGATTCGAGGCTGATCCCGATGGACCTCCCCGTTGGGCCCGATTACGTAGTGGGGCCAGGCGATGGCTTGTCGATCAATCTTTGGGGAGGTGTTTCGCAGCGACTTTATCGCACGGTCGATCACGAGGGACGCGTGAGCCTTCCGGAAGTCGGACCCATTCTGGTAAGCGGAAAAAGCCTGGCTGAGGTACAGGAAAACTTGCAGCAGATCTTGCGAACTCAGTTTCGCGACGTGTCCGCTGACGTATCACTCGGCCGCCTTCGAACCATACGTATCTACGACGTCGGCGACGTAAAAAACGCAGGAGCTTACGACGTAAGCTCGCTTTCCACTCCATTGAACGCACTGTTTGCCGCAGGGGGACCGACCGCGGGGGGCTCGCTACGGATTTTGAAGCATTACCGGGGCGATCAGCTCGTGCAGATAGTGGATGTGTACGACCTGCTGTTACGCGGAGTGAAGACCGATATTTTGCGGCTCGAGAGTGGCGACACAGTGCTGGTGCCTCCCATCGGCGCGCAAATTACGGTGGAAGGAATGGTTCGGCGGCCGGCGATCTATGAGTTGCGCGACGAGAAAAATCTGGCCAGCGTGCTGGAGCTAGCGGGGGGGTTGCTTCCCACCGCGGCTTTGCGCCACATTGAGGTTCAGCGAATTCTGGCGCACGAAAAGCAGACGATGCTGAGCGTGGATATCCCGGAGGCGGATCAAGCTTCGGAAGTTACCAAGCAGCTTGTAGCATTCGAAATTCACGACGGCGACCGCATCCGCATTTATCCCATCGCGCCATACAACCAGGATGCGGTGTACCTCGAAGGGCACGTGATCCGGCCGGGGCGTTATTCCTATCGCGCGGATATGCGCGTGACGGATGTGATTTCGTCCTACAAGGATTTATTGCCGGAGCCGTCGAACCAGTACGCGGAGATCATTCGGTTGAATGCTCCCGATTTCCATCCCAGCGTGGAGAGTTTCGATCTGTCGAGTGCGCTGGAAAATCCTTCGCAAGCGCCGCTTTTGCAAACGATGGATACCATTCGAATTTTCAGCAGATTCGACTTCGAAAATCCCCCTGCGGTTTCCATATGGGGCGATGTGCGGCAACCGGGAACCTACCGAACTTCCGGCCAAGTACGTTTGAGCGATGCCGTGCATCTTGCGGGCGGCCTTGCACCCGACGCGCAGACCGAGGATGCCCAGGTATTTCGTTACTTGCCGGATGGGAAAGTCAGAATATTCAGCGTAAACCTCGATCAAGCACTGGCGGGCGATTCGTCGGAAAACATTTTGATGCAGCCTCGCGACCGGCTGCTGGTTCACCGCAACCCGGACGCAGTGGAACCAGCCACGGTGAACGTACAAGGCGAAGTGGCCAAGCCGGGACGCTATCCACTAACGACAAACATGCAGGTCGGAGATTTGATTCGCGTGGGCGGCGGGCTGACTCCCAGCGCGGAAACTCAGACCGCGGACCTTACCCATTATCAATGGGTGGGAAACGGGCAGGCCGCGAACGGGGCAGCGAATCCGACTTCGGCGCCAAATCAACTCACCGCGAAACACGAAACCATCGCAATCACCGCCGCGCTTGCGGGAGACCCGAAGGCAGATGTCGCGCTTCACAACGGCGACGTGCTCACCATCGGGCAGCTTCCGGGCTGGAACGATTTGGGCGCTTCCATCCGCGTGAAAGGCGAAGTGGCAAACCCTGGTACGTATGGAATTCGCCCCGGCGAGCGGCTGAGTTCAATTATCGAGCGAGCGGGGGGATTCCAATCCGACGCTTACCCATACGGAGCGGTATTGCAACGGACGCAAGTGCGCGAATTGGAAGCCAAAGGGCAGAACGAAATGATCCTGCGGGTACAGGATGCTCAAACCACACTGCAACTCTTGCCGGATGCGGATCCGAAGGCAAAACAGGCGAAAGAAATGGCGCTGCAGCAGTGGCAGACAAGTCTCGAGTTGTTGAACAGCAACCCTCCGCTAGGCCGCGTGACGATTCGCATTTCCTCAAATGTGGATCATTGGAAAGACACGAATGCCGATATCAACGTACGAGCCGGCGACACTCTGCTGATACCGAAGCGGCCGAGCTTCGTGATGGTGACGGGCCAAGTCTTCAATCCGACAGCGGTTTCTTTCCGGCCGGGAAAGAGTGCGAAATGGTACTTGAGCCAGTCCGGCGGCCCCACGCAACTGGCAAACAAGAAGGCCATCTTCGTGATTCGCGCGGATGGCTCGGTGATCGGCTCGAGCAGCAGTGCATGGGCCGGAGACTCCATGTCTCGTGTGCTCGAACCGGGAGACACGCTGGTGGTGCCGGAAAGGGCGCTGGGCGGCGGCGTCCAGTGGCAAAGCGTTTTTCTGGCCGCGCAAACGGCAGCATCCGTGGCGAGCGCAATAATTATTGCTGTGCGGTTCTAGCGAGAAAGTTGGGATGAATCGAAGGAGAAATAGGCTGGTGATGAATTGCTGCTTTCTTTTTGCCCTTCAAACATTTGCCGTAGGGGACTGCGTGCAGGCTCAGGAAGACGCCAAGCCTCAGGCGGCTTCGGCAAATGGTGCGGGCACCGAAGAAGATCACGCGCGGGACAAAGAGTCCTCCAGCGTGACGGATGCGAGCCCAAAGCCTGAACGAAACGAGAATTCGTTGGGGTTGCGCCTGATTGAAAACATTGAGAAGGACCAAATAGCGATGTGGACGAGCCCACTTCGGTTGCAGCTATCCGATACCGAATGGCTGGTGCCGTTCGGTCTGGTAACCGGCGGTCTGCTCGCCACCGACACGGAGTTCAGCAAGCACCTCTCGAATTCTCCGAGCCGTTTAAAATACAGCGCGAATTTTTCGAACTACGGACTTTATTCGATGGCCGGACTTGCCGGCGGATTTTACCTGTGGGGCCGCATCACGCACGACGAACACAAACGCGAGACTGGAATCCTGGCGGGAGAAGCGGCGGCGGACAGCTTCGCTGCGACTACCGCGTTGGAATACGCATTCGGCAGGCAAGGTCCACTGACGAATGATTACCGGGGAAACTTTTTTCAGGGCGGCAGTTCCATGCCGTCGGACCACGCAGCGATTGCGTGGTCCATTGCAAGCGTTGTGGCGCACGAATATCCCGGGCCGCTGACGTCCGTGCTGGCATACGGAATGGCATCAGCCGTGAGCATGTCGCGTCTGACCGCGAAGCAGCACTTCCCTTCGGACGTTTTGATCGGGAGCGCAATCGGATGGTTTGTGGGGCAGCACGCTTATCGCGCGCATCACGACGCGGCGCTGGATGGCGCAACGTGGGAGACGCACGCGGAATCCAGCGACTACGGCGAAAATCACCGCCAGCGGCAGAGCATGGGATCCACATTCGTGCCACTAGATAGCTGGGTGTATCCAGTTCTGGAAAAACTTGCGGCGCTTGGCTACGTAACGACTTCGATGGCTGGAATGCAACCGTGGACGCGCATGGAATGCGCGCGACTGACAGAAGAAGCAGACGAAAACTTGCAGCAAGATCCAGACCCCAGCGCGCGCGCAGCCGATTTGCAAGCCAGCCTGCAACGGGAATTTTCCTACGAGGAGAATTTGCTGAGTGGAGGACGGAATTTCACGGCAAACGTGGAATCTATTTATGCGCGAGTCGTGTCGATCAGCGGGCCGCCGCTGACGGACAGTTACCACTTCGGACAAACGATTTCCTACGACTTCGCTCGTCCGTTGGAACGCGGAACGAACGGACAAGCCGGGGGAAGCGTGCGCGCGGCAGCGGGTCCGCTGGCAATTTACGTGCGGGCCGAATACCAGCATGCGCCGTTGGCTCCGCCGCTCCCGGAGGCGGCGCGCGAAATAATTGCGGTGCGCGACATGGTTCCTGAGCCGCCCGATGTTCCGGTAAACGCGATCAACCGGCCGGAGTTGCTCGATGCCTACATCACGCTGGACGTAAAGAACTGGCAAATCGCGGTTGGAAGGCAGAGTTTTTCCTGGGGGCCGGGACCCGGCGGGTCACTAATCTGGAGCGACAATGCAGCTCCTGTTGACATGATTCGGCTAGTGAATCCAGAACCACTTGAGTTGCCAGGATTCTTGCGGTTTCTTGGCCCGGTGCGCATGGATCAGTTTATCGGCAGGCTGGGAGGGCATGATTTTATTCCTCGGCCGTTTATTTACGGAAACAAGATCAGTTTCAAGCCTTGGTCATGCCTTGAGGTCGGCTTAGGGCGCACGGTAACGATTGGCGGCACAGGCGGCAATCCGCTAACGCCGGCCAATTTTCTGTATAGTTTTTTTGGCTACGCTCCGGCGGCGCTGGGATCGACCCCCGGCGACGGCCATTCAGGAATGGATTGGACCTTTTACGTTCCAAAAGTTCGAAACTACATTGTGTTTTACGGAGAAGTGTATTCGGATGACAAATTAATTGCCTGGGAAAAGCCGGCCAAGAATCCATATCGGCCCGGCATTTACCTCACACGCTTTCCTGGAATTTCCAAGCTCGATTTTCACATGGAGGCGGTGTCGACCGAATCTCCCGACGTCGGTCCGAGTCAGGCCAACGGGCACTTGAACTATTGGAACTCGCTGTATCGCGACGGTTACACCAATGACGGGAATTTGATAGGAAACACCGTAGGACGAGAGGGGCGCGCGATTCAGTTGTGGTCAAGCTATTGGATATCGCCGCGGGACACCGTTCAATTTGTGTACAAGCACAGCTCGGTTAGCCCTGACTTCATTCCCGGAGGCGGTGAGTGGCAGGACTACGGAATTCGAAGCGAAATCGGTTTGAAGTCAGGATTCTACGCGAAAGCTCAGGTGCAGTACGAGCACATCTCGCATTTCCCAATACTGTTCAAGGGAGTGCAAAGAAATTTTACGACAATTTTGGAACTAGGTTTTTATCCGGGCGCAACAAGATGACTGAAAGTACAGAAAAGTATCTTAGCCGGCGGGAGCGGCTTTCCTGATGGCGACCGAGTCCGCCAATTTGGAAGAGTTGCTCGCGCAGATTTCCGCGAGTAACGGAAATCACACTGGGGCGAGCGGCGAGAGAGCCGTTCGTGACAGAAACATTGCACGAGTCCGGCTGTTTTGGAACCGGCGTGAATTGCTGGGGCGCGTTGCCGCGGTGGGACTGCTTGCCTCGCTGCTAACGGCGTTTGCGATTCCGGTGCGATACGACTCGACGACACGGTTGATGCCCCCGGAAAACCAATCATCAAGCAGCTTGATGATGATGGCGGCCTTGTCGGGAAAAGCGGGAGGGCTTGGCAACATTGCAGGAGATCTGTTGGGCTTGAAGAGCACGGGCGCCCTTTTTACGGCGATTTTGCTAACCAGAACGGTTCAAGACCGTTTGGTGACGCAATTTGACCTTGAGAAGGTATATGGATCGAGGATTCGAGCGGATGCGAGACTGCGTCTCCAAGAAAACACGCAGATCGCAGAAGACCTGAAGAGCGGGATCATCACTATCGCGGTGACCGATCACAATGCGAAACGTGCTGCCGAACTGGCGCGAGCATATGTGACGGAGCTGAACACCGTAGTGGTGGAACTAAATACTTCGTCGGCGCACCGGGAGCGAGTGTTCTTGGAAGGGCGGCTGGTCGAAGTTCGCCGCGATTTGGAAATTGCGGAGCAAAACTTCAGCGAGTTCGCCAGCAAAAACACGGCAATAAATATTGAGGCGCAGGGCAAGGCGATGATCGAAGCTGCCGGGACGCTGGAGGGCCAGTTGATTGCGGCGCAGACGGAACTCGAGAGCTTGAAACAGGTTTACGCGGCCGGCAACGTGCGGGTTCGCGCCACGCAGGCACGTGTGGATGAGATACAGCGACGCCTGCAAGATCTGAGAGGGCATTCCGAGACGAGTATGCAATCCGCCGGTCCAGCGTATCCATCAATTCGCGAGCTTCCCTTGCTGGGCGTCACTTACGCCGATTTGTACCGCCAGACAAAAGTGCAGGAAGCCGTTTTCGAAACGCTGACGCAGCAGAACGAACTCGCGAAAGTGCAAGAGGCCAAAGAGACGCCCAGCGTAAAAGTGATCGATCCAGCCGAAGTAGCGGAGAGAAGGTCGTACCCACCGCGCTTGTTGATCACAATTCTGGGGACTTGCCTTTCGCTGGCCGGGGCCATGACCTGGATTTTCCTGGAGTCCAACTGGCGGGAAATCGACACGCAAGATCCGCGCAAGATACTGGCGCGCGAAGTATTCCAAACGGCGAAAGTCGGGATATTTGGTAGGTCGGAGAATAGTTCAGGACGAGGCAGCGTTGTTTCGGGAACGATGCAGAAACCGAACGGGTCTCACAAGGGGCAGTAAGCCGCTTTCTCTGTAAGTGACTCGCAGCAAAAGGGATAGAGCAAGTGTCCCTTGTAAGCCGCGGGGCGAAGCTGTGCCGGTCGCTCGCAGGCCGTCAATAAAACACGGTAGAAATTGATGATTAATTCAAATCCTGTGATTCTCTCCGGCGACAGATTCTTACTGCATCCCGCTGAGCTTTCAGATCCTCATTGGTACGCGGTCTACACCTGCGCAAATCACGAAAAGCAGGTCGCAAAACAATTTCTTGAGCGAAACATCGAGCATTTCCTGCCGGTATACGACAGCGTTCGGAGGTGGGCGGACCGCAAGAAGCGAATCCAACTGCCACTATTCGATGGATATGTTTTCGTGCGAATTGGCCTCCGAGACCGGGTAGACGTATTACGAGTTCCCAGCGTAGTGAAGCTAGTGGGTTTTAACGGTCATCCCGCGATGCTTTCTACCCAGGAAATCGATTTTTTGAGAAATACCTTGCTTCCTCAATTGCGGGCGGAGCCGCATCCCTACCTGAAAATCGGCAGAACGGTAAGAATCGTGCGGGGCGCGCTTCAGGGAGCCGAGGGAGTTTTAATTCGCAAGAAGAAAGCCAACCGTGTGGTGGTATCGATTGACTTGCTTGCGCGCGCCGCTTCGGTGGAAGTAGAAACTGCGGATATCGAAAGAATTTGAATATTTGTCCCCCGCTCTTCGCGATCAAGATTGCGTTACAGCCCATTCCTGCAATGAAAAACGCACCGACGTTAACCGCAGATCGAAACCTTCGCACGATTGACCCGGCTGCTGATCCGGCGTTGGCGACCCGTCCGCGAACTCCAGGCGGGCAATTTTCGCCGAGCGCCGCGGCTAATGTTTCGAAAGCAATGCCGCTGGCATATAGCCTGGCAGACCAGGCTTTTTCCGTTGGCGGAACTTTTCTAATCAATGTGATGCTGGCTCGCACGCAAAGCAAGGAAGAGTACGGAATGTTCGCGCTCTCCTATTCGATCTATACGCTGCTAACCGGCCTTCACAACGCAGCAATACTGGAGCCCTGCACGGTGTACGGATCCGGGCGATACCGGAAGCGCATGCAGGAATATATAAGTTTGATGGCGCAAAGTAACGCGCTGGTAGCCGTCATTCTCACTGCGTGCTTTCTGTCCGCCTGCGTAATTCTCAGAGTCTTCGCGCCACATCTCGATTCCCGCGCGCTGCTTGGCCTTGCACTGACGGTCGGCGTGCTTCTTTCAAGCTCATTCTTACGGCGAGTTTTCTACATTCAGGGACGCGCGGAGCTCGCCGCGAAAGTCTCCTTCTTGTTTTTCGTTTCGGTGGTCTCCGGCGTTTTGCTGACCACTTACTTCCACCTGCTGAACAGCTTTTCCGTTTTCTTAATCCTTGCGCTGGGCTGGATCGCGGGTGGCGCTGGTTACGTCACCAAGCTATCGATCTCAAAGCCCCAAAACGAATTCCTTCAGACCGAGCCACGCTACTGGCGGGAGCATTGGAAATACTCGAAGTGGGTTTTGGCGACGGCCTTCGTATTTCAGCTAACGACGCAGGGTTATTACTGGCTCGTTGCCGGGTTGCTGTCGGTGAAGGATGTGGCCCAACTCAAGGCCATCTATATTTTGGTGACCCCTGTAGATCAGGTTTTTATCGCCGTGAATTATCTTGTTCTGCCGGCTCTGGCTGCGCGTTTTTCAGCCGGGCGAATGGGAGAATATTTCTCACTATGGAGAAAAGTCGGGTTAGGAACGGTTTGCGCGACAGGGCTTTTTGCAGCCGGCGTCAGGATGGCGGGGCGCTCCGTAATTCACGTTCTTTATGCGGGAAAGTTCGATGGCGTTGTCCCTTTGCTGTTCCTGCTAGCTCTACTGCCAATGCTGATGGGAATTGGCAACACCATGAACGATGCGCTAAAGGCCGCGGAAATGCCCAAGCTGGTGTTCTACGCCTACCTCGCCAGCGGAGCGGCCACTTTGCTGCTGGGAATCCCGCTGGTAAGACACCTCGGCTTGAAGGGGGCTGTGTACGGAATGCTTTTTTCAGGCACTACTTATTCGGCTGTCCTGGCTTTGGGGTTTCTCTTCCTGGTTGCGAGAAAACCCTTAGATCAGGCAAGCACTCTACCGCGGCCGGGGTGGCCGCAAGATTTTCCAACTCACACCTCTTCGTTTTCGTTAAACCGCCGAAACTCACGCAGCCCCTTGAAGCCGGATCTGGCGCCTATTGTTTTGTTTGTTTACAACCGTCCGGAACACACGCGCAGAACGGTGGAATCTCTCGTTGCCAACGACCTGGCGCTTCAAAGCCAACTGTTTGTTTTTTCCGATGGTGCAAAAAACCAAGCCGACAGCGCGGCGGTGGAAGAAGTGCGGCGCTATATTGAGGCCATTGAAGGCTTTCGCTCCGTAACAATAATTCAACGCGAACTAAACACGGGGTTAGCGGAATCCGTGATTAGCGGCGTCACGGAAATATTTCGCACGCACGACCGCCAAATTGTGATGGAAGACGATTTGCTCACCGCGCCGGATTTTTTGACTTTCATGAACGAGGTTCTGAATCATTACAAGCAGGAGACCACGATATTCTCAGTAACCGGCTTCAGTCACTCGGTCAGAATGCCGGAAAGTTACGGATACGATGCGTTTTGTTCGCATCGCAGCTGTTCCTGGGGATGGGGCACTTGGAAAAACCGTTGGGAACGCGTGGATTGGGAGGTTTCGGATTACGCAGAGTTCCGAAACGATAGGAATCAGCGGGAACTATTGAACCGCGGCGGGGCCGATCTTTCCTACATGCTTGGCCTGCAAATGGCGAGCACGATTGACTCCTGGGCCATCCGCTGGGCTTACGCGCACTTCAAGCATAATGCGGTCGCAATGGTTTCCACGGTTTCCAAGGTTTATAACATCGGGTTTGACGGCTCCGGCGTGCATTGCCGCCGTCAATCCAGCCCACAGGCTGCTCTTGCGCGCAATGAAAAGCTTCCTTGGCGCTTTCCTGACTGTGTGGAAGTCGATCCTTATTTTCGGGCTCAACTCCGGCAGCAGTATCCTTGCCCTTCCGTGGGAAAGAGATTCTTGCGATTTCTGTACCAAAAAATGGAACTGAAGGATTAGGAAGGAAAATTCCGTGCATTCAGGTTCCATACCCAGAGTGGTTCCGGCCAATGCTGCAAACGACCCACGGGAACGGGCGAAACCGATCGCGAGGTTGGGAACCTTACAGCTCGTGAAAAAACAGATCAAGACGATCTACAAAAGGTGGCGGGATTTCAAGCCTCGTAATGACGCTGCTCTTCTCCTTCACGGAAAAGAAATGGCTTGGAGGGTAGCTAGTTTGCCGGTGAACACGGACTTTCGCGAAGTAGGATTCAAAGTGTTCTCGCAGTCGGATGAAGACGGAATCATTCAATACTTGATCAACAAATTGCCGATCGAGAATGAGACTTTCATCGAGCTTGGGGTGGAAGACTATGAGGAAAGCAATACAAGATTTCTGATGCTCAACAACAACTGGCAAGGAATGGTTCTGGACGGCTGCCGTGGGGATATCCGCGCGCTCCAGAAGGACCCGATTTACTGGCAATACGATCTTCAAGCGAGAGCTGCGTGGATTACCAGGAAGAATATCGACGCGCTGCTGTGCGAGTCCGAGTTTTCGCCGGATGTCGGGCTGCTATCGATCGATATTGACGGCAATGATTATTGGATATGGGAAGCCATTCAATCTATAAGACCCAGGATTGTGATCGTCGAATATAACGGTCTTTTCAAACTCGCGCCTGTTGCTGTTCCTTACGTGGACGACTTCAACAGGACTTCCGCTCATCACTCCAATCTCTACTACGGGAGCTCGCTGGCCGCGCTGCATGCTCTTGCAATAAAGAAGGGCTACATACTGGTGGGCTCGAATTTTTGGGGACACAATGCTTTCTTTATCCGCTCGGACATCGCCGGAGAGTTCAAAAGCCTGGAACCGCATGAGGCGTATGTAACCAGCAAATTCAGGGAAGCAAGAGATTCACTGGGACAGTTGACCTATACCAGAGGCGATGACCGGGTTAAATTGATAGAACACATGCCGGTCATAAATGTGGAGACGGGCGAAAACGGCCCTTTAAGAGATTTTCTGAAAGACGGTAATTCAAATCATTCAATACCGAACCACCGCTAACCCAACTGCAAATCTGCCTGAGACGAGTTTCTAAATTTTCAGTGGGACAAATGAAAATAGCGAATTCAGAACGCCTAAGTGCGCTTGCGCACATCGTCCAAATCGAACCATGGATTGATGACTGCGAACTTCGCGAACTCGAACGAGTAATTCAATCGACGTTTGTGATCGAGCACGAACTTACACGCGAATTCGAGGCGCTGACAGCGCGGCTGACCGGTGCGAAGCATGCCATTGCAGTGTGCAACGGAACGGCAGCCCTGTTCGTTTGCCTGCGGGCGCTTGGAATTGGCCGCGGAGATGAAGTCATCATTCCCAATCTGACGTTCGCGGCCACGGCCAATGCGGTGATTCTAGCGGGCGCCGAACCGGTGCTCTGCGAGATCCGGGAAGACACGTTTTGTATCGACATGGAAAAGGCGGAAACGCTGGTGACGAATCGGACTCGCGCGGTGATGCCTGTTCATCTTTACGGACAAAGCGCCGATATGACCGCAGTGATGGCCTTTGCCCGCCAGCATGGATTGAAAGTAATCGAAGACGCAGCCGAAGGCATCGGTGTGCGGTTCGATGGCCGGCACGTCGGAACGTTCGGGGAGATGGGCGTTCTGTCTTACTACGGCAACAAGACGATCACGTGCGGTGAGGGCGGTGTGGTGTTGACGAACGACGACGGACTGGCCGCAGCGGCTTATCAGCTTAAAAATCACGGGCGCAAGAAGAAAGGGACGTTCATTCACGAGGCCATTGGATTTAATTTCGCGTTCACGGATTTGCAAGCAGCCATCGGCATCGCACAAATGAAGAAATTGCAGCGCATTGTGTTGAAGAAGCGCGAGATTCGGGATCGTTACGTGGAGAAACTGCGCGAACTCGAGCACTTTCTCCCGGTACAAATTGACTCGCGGTGCGAGCCGGTGTTTTGGTTTACCTCGTTCCTTTGCGACCGGGCAGAAGAGCTTTCCGTTTTCCTAGCCAATCAACAAATTCAAACGCGCGGATTCTTCTATCCTCTCCATCAGCAACCTTGCTACGCAGACGGCAAGCACATCCGCAATGTGGGCCAGGACTTTCGGATCAGCGAAGGCATCCACAAACGAGGTATTTCCCTGCCCTCTTCGTACAGCTTGAGCGTGGAAGATCAATCGTTTGTGATCGGACAGATCCGGCGCTTTTATGCGAATCGGGATTAATTGCCTGCGCATCGATCCATCTTACGTGGGCGGGTTAAACACATTCACTCTGGGGTTACTGAACGGGTTTGCAACAGCAGGAAATGGGCACCGCTTCATCTTATACGTTACGCAGTCGAATCAGTCGCTCTTTGCGAAATTTGAAAAATGGCCCAATTTCGAAATAGTGGTCACCAACGACCGAACGTTGGCCCTGCGAAAAAGGCTGTGCCAAGCGGGACTGCTCTCGGGCAGCCGGGGATTTTATCGGATCGCGAGCAATCTGTCCTATCGGGGAATTCAGACAAAGATGGATTCGGATTCTGACATCATCTACACGCCCAGCGTCGTGTTGCAGAGCTTTCACACCCGCAGGCCGGCGGTGCTATCCATGCACGACATTCAGCATGTCCATTATCCGGAATTCTTCACCTGGGAAAAAAGGCTGAGTAGAAACATTACGTACGGTTTGAGCGCCCGGTATGCGAGCTATCTGCAAGCGAGCAGCGAGTTCATAAAGGCAGACATTCTGTCCCATTTCCCGGATATGCGGCCGGAGCGTATCGAGACTATTTCGGAAGGAGTAATGGTGGAAGACTTTGCGGCGCGGCGAGACACTTCGCGGCTTTGCGCACGCTACGATCTTCCGGAGAGATTTCTATTCTATCCTGCACAGCTTTGGCCGCATAAGAACCATATGACCGTGCTCAAGGCTCTCAAGCAGATTGAAGTACGG
>Ga0302227_10000869_pt1 | contig 23369 bp, 18 predicted proteins | sample II_Palsa_N1_1_FD_193525 | JGI IMG/M metagenome (GOLD analysis project Ga0302227, IMG submission 193525) | Peat permafrost microbial communities from Stordalen Mire near Abisko, Sweden - II_Palsa_N1_1 | ecosystem: Environmental > Terrestrial > Soil > Palsa > Peat permafrost | place: Sweden... | reverse complement strand
TTTACCCTTGCATTCTATAATCATTGTGAAGTAACCTTTGCCGGTCTGCGTGATATATACATCTAATGGCCTGATTTGTCCATGTCAGGCACGTATTCCACGAACTAATTTTGCCTGCTAATATTCAACCCGTCATTTACAATGAGGATAATGTTAAATAAACTGAAAGCTGGCAGCACAACCGAAGTACTTAAAGATGAAAATATTGTGCTGGTTCGCATATTGGGAGCGGCGGCTTTACTGGTTATGTTCCAGGCCTATCTTGTGGCGCCGCTTATCCCTGCGTTAACACGCGATTTTCATGCAACCCAATCGTTAACGGGCCTGGCTATTCCGGCATTTACCATTCCCTATGGGCTTTCGTCCTTATTTTATGGCCCGATGTCTGATCGCTTCGGCAGAAAAGCGGTTATATTAAATCTTTTGGGGTTCCTCACCTTATCAATTATCCTGCTGGCCTTTAGTAAAACCGTAATTGAGTTTTTAGTGATCCGTGCACTGATCGGAATTGCTACCGGTGGTATAGTCCCCATCTCCGTTGCACTGATGGGCGATATTTATCCTTATGAAAAAAGAGGCAAGCCAATAGGCTTATTATTCGCCTGTATTGCGGGCGGTATGACGTTTGGTTCCACCCTTGGGGCTTATCTTAACCCGCTGATAGGTTGGCGGATGGAATTCGTCATCACCGGAATATTAAGTGCCGCACTATTTCTTACCGGTTTCTTCAAACCGGGGATTTTCGTTGTTCAGCAGGTAAAAGTTTCCATAGGGCTAAAAAACATTATTAAAAATTCGGTGGCGCTTTTAATCAGTCGCGATGGCAAAAAGGTATATAGCTATATTTTTTTAAACGGCATTTTTCATTCGGGTATTTTCGCCTGGCTTGGCTATTATTTCACCGTTCAATACCACCTTAACGACCAGGGCATAGGCCTTGCCTTACTGGGCTATGGGTTGCCCGGCATGCTGATGGGCGTGGCTATCGGGAAAGCTGCCGACCGTTTCGGACGGAAAAAAATAATCCCAATGGGCTTAGTCGTCGGCGCTGCTATGGCGCTGATACTGGCTTTTAAAATACCGCTATGGGTGGCCGGCATTTCTGTTGCCATATTATCGTTGGGATTTGATATGACCCAGCCATTATTTGCAGGAATGATCAGCGGCCTTGGTAATAACTCATCGCGGGGGCAGGCGATGGGGCTTGGCTCCTGCCTACTTTTTTTGGGCTACGGAGCCGGTGCAATTGCTTTTCAGCTATTGCTCAATGCCGGTATCAGTGATGCCCTTATCATATTTGCCGTACTCGAGCTGATACTGGCTCTAATTGTGCGTAAATCTTTTAGAAATCAATCTTAATCACCTATCCGCCGGTGCTGCTGAGAAGCTAAAAATCTCTGCATAAAATGTTAGCGTTAGCTAACCAGTTACCTACTAAACCGGATGCCATCTTCAATAATTGGTCAAGGGTACCTATAAGTGGCCCTGAACTTAACAGCAAACTTCAAACGCCAAAAAAATATTACAAACAATATTTTGTAATACTAATAAGTATTCCTACATTATCAACAATTAAAAGCATAAATCTAATCGCCATTTTAACATAAATTCAACCAAAAAAAACCTTATGGCAACTACCGATACTGCCCCAGTTCCAGTTTCCCACGATATTAATTATCTGGCAAAATTACACGACACATTACGTACGTCTTTAAAAGATTTTAAGGCACAGGCAAAAGCCTCCGAAGCGGGGTTAAAAAATTTAAAAGATGTTGATTCATATGATTCAAATAACCTGGCCGAGTGGAAACCGTTTGTAAGCAACGGCCTTAAAGATTACCAAACCCTACAGGTAATAAATGAGGATATTATAGATATAAACCTGAGCGTACAGAATACGGTAAGCCTGGCAAACGCTTCTTCCGCCGGAGCAACCGATACTGCCGTAAAAACTGCTGCTGCTGCAAAAGCGCTCGATACGGCGAACTTCTCTGTCGCCAAATTAACCTCCGACGTGGCATCTATATATGCTAAACTGAATTCTGAAGATAAGTATTCTGAAATGACCATACTTTGCGCTGCTGCATACGAGCGTACGCAGGAGGCGGCTAAAATGGCCGAACGTGCAACAGTTGCTGTTTTACATTCTTCAATTGAAGCTGCAAAATCGCAGGCATTCTCTGTGGCGTCTATAATTAAAACGGCGGCGGCGGCCAGTACCGACCTTGCCGGTTCATTTGCAGCCGATACGCTGGCCGCACAGGAAAACGCAATTAGCAGCTATCAAACTTACCTTGATAAGGTTACTACGAAATCAGCAGATGATGTTAATGTGGTTATTGCGGCCAATGAAAATATCACACTGAATTTGATTGGCGGAACAGGCGATTTTGCATTTTTATATGAGCAGGTAACGCCAAAACCCCATCCCCATAAACTGCCCGCCGGCGAAAAAGAAAAAAAGATAGTTGAAAAAGAAATAGCACAGTCGGTTGCCGGGGAGCCGGATGCAAAATAGGGCGATAGACAATTAAGTATAAAAACATTCACAATAAACCATAAAAAGCAAAATGGCACTTCACCAGGGTTACACAGAAGAAAAGTCGAAAATCATTGCAGAACTTCATGAAAATGTAGACGCTGCAGCTGCGGCATTAAAATCTACAACGGTAGAAGCAGCAAGCAAATTAAAGCGCTTTACCGATCTGAATAACAAATACACCCAAAATGAGACCAATAAAGTAAGTGCGCAAAAAGGCCATCATCTTTATGAGGTTTTGTTGCATACTGTATCGCATACTGAAGCAAACAGCAAGCATGCCGTAATACAATCTCAAAAAATATATGAGAAAGTAACCGAGCAGCTAAAGTTGGCCTACGATAGCGCACTGATTACTGTTGATGCAGCGCATATCACCATGGAGTTAACAAAGATGATAACCAAAACAAAGGTTACCCATAAATTGCTATCAGACTTGCTGACCGCAGATGTTAAAAATGCAGAAACCGATGCCCAGGCAGCAGTAACCGATACTATTGCTGCGTTATCGACTTCTATAACCGCTGCACAATCGGCCATTAGTTCAAATGAATTTATGAAAGAAACCCAGGCCTCGCTGGGCAAATTGGTAGAAAAACTTAAAACGGACAATCTACAGTCGGGCTTAAAAGGGAAACTCGACCGATATATTGAAGAAATTAAAGAACGGGGCCTTAAAATGGAACACAGTAGCAAACAGGCAGAAACAGATTACAACCGGGCAAATGAAAAGCTCGCAAACGCGAATGCTTATTTGACGTTAACGCAAGCTGCTTATAATGCTGCATTAGTGGCTGTGAATTTGGGTTCGTAGCATTTTAAGGAGGCTGTATTTAGCGGTTGATACCTCTCCGGCGGGCGAAACATGCCTAAGCATTAGCAATTATTTCTATCGATGGCTTTTTTGCCGCTATCTTATTTTTGCCGCCAGGTGGTGTGTACCTGTTTATTCATCCATGAAAAATTAATTAACGAAATACTCCAGGGCAGGTAATCCAATAAAACATCAAAGGCCATTTGCTCTACCGTTAAATAAATGGCATCTTCACTAAAAACCAGTTTCCCCCTTCGCTGCAAAAACGACACCCTTAGCCCTTCAACACTGGTATTGCCAATAGTGCTCCATTCTTTGATGATATGCTCCAATAAGCCTTCGGCTATATCTTTCTCTTCCGGTAGCATTAAAGATTGTTGCCGGTAAGTTTCTTTAACCGGGAACCCGCATAACAATTTAATGAACGCCAGGTCGTACTCATAGTGTTCCTCGTTACCCGTTACCAGGAACTGCAGGGCATGAATAGCTTTTAGCTGTGCCTGCTTATTTTTTTGTTTAATGCCTTCCAACAGCGATAGTTTTTCGAAATATGCCGGAATGAAAGGCGCGGCGAGTACTATGCCTGCGTTATTGACATACATTTCGGTTAGGCTATCCTCTTTCTTGTCTGAATAATCAGTATCATCTTGCCGGATTAACTTTGAATTTTCCCGGTCGACAATTGTTCCTAATGATGTTTGCTGAAGCTGCTCTTGCAAAGTGAATTTTACTACCCTAAGCGCAGACTGAAGTTCGTTATGGCCGCCATTTCTTTTTATAGACACGAGTAAGTGATTAACCAGGACATATTCTTTTATCCCTATGTGCCTGCTGAGCGCTTTAACAACTGCCCTTACATATTCAACATAAACATATTCTTTTAGCTGGATAAAATGTTCGAAAGTAGTTATCCAAAAGGCCTCTTTTAAACCGGTTTTGCCAGTGATGGTTTTTAGCGAAAAAAACGCCGTCATCAGCTGGTGTATATCTTTTTTTATTGATGGTTCATAACCAGGTCGCGTAAAAAGCACCAATCGTATAAGTATCCGGCTACTCATGCTTGCAGATAAGGCTTGATAATTGTTTTTATCAGCTAAAATCTTAAAAGCTTTTTTACGGGCACTTTTAAAAGCATATTGCTGTAAGTTTTGAAGGTATTTAAAATAGTGGCCGGCTGCTTTTTGTTTAGGCCATTGATAATACTGAAGCAGGTATATCAGGTCTTCCAACCGTTGTTTTTCTTTGCCGGGCTTGGGCGGTTTACTTACCTTAGGCAGAGTTATATGGGATAAAACTACTATAGAATGATAAAATATATCACCTGCACCGGCGGCATTTTTATCTTTTATATACTTTTTAAGTACTTCTAACCCCGGGAGCATCAATTTGCTATCCGGGCTGCCATGCTCCGCAATTAATCGTTGGAGCAAATTCACAGGCCCACCGGCACCATCGCGTCGTAATTGAAAAAAAAACGACAACATAACTGTTTGCCAAACCCGCGCTGCGGCCGGGCCCTGGATAGCTTGTTGAATTAAAAGCCTGTTGGCAATGATGATTCGTTCCATCCGGGGATTTACCACATTTGCCAATAACATCCTGAATTCCGTCTCATTTGTGAGCGAGGTTATATTGCTGATAATAGATGGATCAGGGGGAAGTGCCTTTATTTTCTTTACCAGGATGGCAAAGTTGTCCCGATATAAGCGCCTGAATACTTTTAACAGGCTATTGCGTGATGTGGGGGTTATCCACCACAGGTATGTTCCATTCAGGATAAAAAAATAAAGGGCTTGCCAATCGCTTTCGCCTGCGGCTTCGGCCATCGAGGTTTTAGCCTGAAGCTGTGATGAAGGTGAACTGCCCGCATCAGGCAAATACCTATGGTTAAATGAATATGTTATATCTACTAAAAATTGCCGAAACCTGGTCAGCGCCCTTTGATTATTCTTAAACCGTTTGAATAAAACAGCAACTAAAACTACATTTTGCTTTATTAACTGGTCAAATGCGCGTCGAAGTTCAAGTCTCTCTGCTATAACAGGATAGCTTTCGGCCCTTAAAAAATATCGGGCAAACGCTTCAATTTCTTCAATATACGCCCTTTTAAATCCCGGATAATCTTGCTCCTGCTGTGTAATCCACTCACCGGCCCCTGGCAGTGTCAATAATATTTTTGCCGTATTCTTCAGTCGTTCCTGCTTTTTAAGCTCCCCGGATAATACTGATACAAGATAAAGTTGACGGAATATTGATTCCTTCATCCCGGCACCGCGCTTATTACTTTGTTGCAGTAACTTTTTTAATGCTTTGGTTTCAGCCGGTTTTCCATTTGCCTGCAATATCATTGCCATCAAAAACCCGCTATCGGCTTTTATAGCGTCAATAAATACGGCAACAGGGCTACTCTTTTTATCTCCGTCCCCCAATGGTACCCATTCGCTCGCCGCATCAGGCAAATACCTGTAGTTATTAAATGAATATATTATATCTAATAAAAATTGCCGAAACCTCGTCAGCGCTCTTTGATTACTTTTAAATTGTTTAAACAGCGTATCAACTAAAACTACATTTTGCTTTATTAACTGATCAAATGCGTGTCGAATTTCAAATCTCTCTGCTATAACAGGATAGCTTTCGGCCCTTAAAAAATATCGGGCAAACGCTTCAATTTCTTTATTATATGCACTTTTAAATCCCGGATAATCTTGTTCCTGCTGTGCAATCCACTCACCGGTCCCAGGCAGTGTCAATAATATTTGTGCCGTATTCTTCAGTCGTTCCTGCTTTTTAAGCTCCCTGGATAATACTGATACAAGATAAAGTTGACGGAATATTGATTCCTTCATTCCGGCATCGCGCTTATTACTTTGTTGCAGCAACTTTTTTAATGCTTTGGTTTCAGCCGGTTTTCCATTTGCCTGCAATATCATTGCCATCAAAAACCCGCTATCTGCTTTTATAGCGTCAATAAATGCCGCAACAGGGCTACTCTTTTTATGTCCGTCCCCCAATGGTGCCCATTCGCCCGTTTGTATGAACAAGGAAATATCCTCCAAAACCGTTTCATCGGCACCTGTTAATTCATTCTTGCGGGATATTTCTAAATCTTTATTTACTGCAGCCCTTTCGTTTGCTGGCTTTAAATCGGCATCATCATCCTCAAGAAACTGCTGTAGCCGGTAAGTTGCCGTCTTATTCTTTCTAAAAAGGCCGAATAATTCCGCAACAAAAAAGGGGCTTTCGCGGGTAACCTGGCGGAACATAGCCGGGAAATTAAAGTGGAAGGCAGGATCGGGCCAGAATTCATCCGTAGATAAATATTGAATTATTTGTTCAATTTCTTTATCATGTGTACGTTTAAAAACCTCCAGTTCCTTTTCCTGCAAATTTATCCATGCTAAAGGAACGATCATTTGAACAAGCCGGGATGTGTAGCCAGCCATTTTGCCCCCTTTTGCTTCGGCTGTAGTTTGCGCCGATAACAAGTATAATTGCATAAACAAGGTATCTCTAATAGTGGCATCATCAGTTACAGCGCCGAGCAATAATTCTTTTACCCGCTCTAACTCATCCGTAGTGCCGCTGAGCCGCTGCAATATCAATGGCAGCCAAAGTTTCTCATATTTTATCAAGCCGGTTATAAATGCGGTTAACCGGCCGCCTAAATCTACAGCAGTTGGCGGCCATTTTCCTTTTATGATGAAGAAATACAGCATATCGATCACTTCGGCGTAGCCAGGATCAGGGGCTAAAACGGGTTCATTATCATTGGGTTGGCCGGTTAACCAATGAGTACCGGGCAAGGGTTGATGATTTTGACCAACAATTGGCTTTTGCGGTTGTACCAACTCATTTAAAACAGTTTTTTCAAAAGTTGTTTTGCCAGGGCCCTGCATTGGTTGCAGCAGGTGCAAAAAAGGCAGTACAGCGGTTTCAACCACTTTGCCGGCAGCAATGTAATTTAGCAAAAGCAACCAAACATGGTTATTCCGGGAGTTTTTGCCCGCGTAGTTAACTGCCCGGTTAAGTAGTCCCGAAAACACCGGTAGATATTCCATTACAAGGTTCTTGATAACCATGTCGGAAAAATTCCAGGCTACCCGCTTCCTGGCATTTAAATCGTTGCCGATTATACTGATAATCTCCAAAATACCCGGCTGTTTACGCTGTAATATCCTCAGGAATACATTTTCCAGTTGGCTCCCGCCCTTATAAGCGTCTGCCCAAACCGGCAAATAGCCATATTGAAGATAGTTGCCAAGCACCAGCAGATCGTCATCGGCAAAAATGCCCTCAGCCCGCTTTCCCTGTTCACCGCTATGTACGTATGGGATGTATTTAAATATCTCCTCTTCTATTTTGGCGATAATAACCCCTATCCATTCTTCGTCTGTCTGGCCTGCGAAAAGCGGACCAGTATCGATTTCAATGGAATTAACCTTAATAACTATGTCGGTGTTGAAATACTTGCTGAATAATTTATCTAAACTCGCAGGCAATTGATAGTTGCAGATATCGCTCCACCTTTTTTGTAATGCCGCTGCGGAATGTTCATCGTCATAATCAATTAACAGGCTTTCCTTATAAATATAATGGCTGGAGGAACTCATTTATTCATATTGTAAACTGAAATACGTTAACGCGAACGGTGTAAATTAAGAAATATAGCCAGCCATTTATTAGCTTCAGTCTTTTTTGCATCGGTTATCGGATGTGCCTGGTGCAATATCCAATCATAAAACAGCTTTTTGAATTCATCTGCAACCAGTACCGAATCCTTATCAAAAAAGATAATATTGGGCCACAAATGGGCCGGGCATAAACGCCCTATGCTTTCACTGATATATTGCTTATAGTTGGCTTCATTGAATTCCTTATTATCAAGCAATACAACAAATGATACAACAGACTGATAAAAGCCCTCGGGCAATGAATTTATTTTTTCAGCTGTTTTTAATAAACAATGCTCTATAATAAAAAAAGACTTAACAACATGGGCTGTTTTTCTGTTGCCTTTTTTTAAATTGAGCAAATGCTGCATTTTAAGTTCGATGCCTGTAAAATCCGATTGAACAACTTTCTTATCTTCAATCTTATATCCAGGCGCCTGTGCTTTGGCTGAACTGTATTGAGGAAATATCTTAAGCAATTCCAGTTTGGTTTTATGGTTCCAGTCTGGTAAATCCTGTGCATCTAATTCATTATCCTTTTTAAGGTCTGAAGAAATGATGCTTTCTGCGAACCTGGCTAATACGTGATTTAAAAACAGGTTGCTGCGCTGGGCGTTTTTATCGGGAGTATTTACCTGGTTCTCCAATTCGTCAAGATAACTTTTATCTAATATCTTGTTCATACCTATATAATCGGTAATAGGTTGTACAAAATATGACTTATTTCCTGAGTTTAAATTAAACAAATCCTTTGCCCCGGCCAATTGTGCGAGACTGTTAGCCATATGTTGTTCAAAAAACGACAAATACGCTTTCAACTGCAGGATACTTGCCCGTCTTTCCTGTGATACACCTCTCTCTACATATTGTTTGTTTAGCCCGTAGATGTAAGGGAATTGATTTTTTATAGAGTAATAATTGGCCACATCGGTGTATTTGCCGTTTGGGATAGCAATATCCATAGCTTCCGGGCCGGTTTGTAGCGGATACGGGCTTACCTTTTCATCCTTTTTGTTATAATAATTAGATTTTACATACTTAATTAAAGGGAACAACCGCACATTGGTTGAATAGAGCATTAGCTTATCTATGGTAGTCTTAACGTCGAGAATTGCCACCGAGTCGTCCGGGATAGTTATTGTGTTTAACAAATTGTCGGTACCGCTTTGGGTCACAAAGCTTAATTCCTCTATATCGTGCACCTGTGGTATTGCGATGATCTCTCTTAGAACCTGGCTGATACGTACTTCCGTTACCTTGTCAACCAAACCGTCTTTAGGTATAAAACCCCGGGCCGGCGCCGGGCCCAGGAAAATATCTTCGGTGTGGCAACCCGCACCTATCATTTCATTAAGTGTATTTAACTTAACCGGGGGAGTAATTAAGGCGTTCAGGCCATTAAGGATGTTTTCGGCGATGTTTTCCAGGTTGGCGGCCTTGCTAACCTGTATCTTACCGGCAATGGCGATCAATTGCGGTTTTAATATTTTAACCGAAGTAAATACTTCTGCTAAATTCCGGTTGCTGTTTAAAAAAGAGATTATTTCTTTTTCCTTTTCCAGCACCTCATGCGGATTGGTTATAACCGTACGCATGGCAATCAGTACTTCATATTGGGCCTTTACCGGCATATTTACCCATGCATTATTAATTTCAGGAAACTTACCGATCAGTAACCTCCTGTAATCTTCACAGGTTATTGCTTTGCTGGATAATATTTCGGCTGCCGTGAAGAAAAAATTTTGCCGCCCATTAATTGACCCGTCATTGTTGCAAATAATGTCTTTGACAGGCAGGTTGGCTTTTAAGCCTATCTCGGTTAAAGCATAGGCCAATTGCTCCAGTATAGTTATACCAGGGTCATGCTCATTATAATCCGTCCAGTATTCACCGGCAAGTTCTTTAATGATGCCCATCCCGGTTTTTAACAAAAACCTAAAGTCTTCGCCAGGGTTTAGGTTCAATGTTTTGGGTATGCTTTCCGATATTGCCATTATACAGTTAATCCATGGTTATCCCTTGATGCCAATACTGTCCAGGGTTTATTTTCATCAATTATATTGTCATATAAATTACTATTATCCTGATCAAACGGCAGGGTCTTAAAAAATCTGTAATAACCGTTTTCTTTCTCCTCCGATAAAGTTATCGAAGTAAGTACAGCACCGTCAACATAATCACACCGCTCAATAAAACTTAATATATTGAAACCGGTAAGCTTTCCTTTAATATTGTAACTGATGCCATTGTCTATCCACGGTGATAAGAAATTACATAAAGCCCCGTTAAGTGTTTTCAGGTAATGGCTGGCATCTAATCCCGCTTGAAAAGTCACCTTGCAGTTGATCTTTAAAAAAATATATGTCGGGTTTACCACACTGATCGTAGCTGCGGGCGACGCACAGCCGGCCAGGAAATCGCGCATGGCGGTTAATTGATCATACGGCAGCCGGGGAGCACTTGCATTTACCTGGAACGCCGTATCATCCAGGCCCGGAATAACAACAACGGTTACATTACCGGGGCTGATTCCGCTTTTTAAAGCTGCCGTATGATTCAGGCACCGCACATAATAAAGGTTAGGGTATTGTTGTAACAGGAGCCGCTCATAATCCCAACTTGTAACAGCTCTTTGTTTATGGTTAAGCCTTTCCGCTATTCTTAAATAGAAAGAATTATCTGTATCGCCATTAGTGCCACCGAATGAAGCGACTGTTTGAATGATCTTTTTCACTGCGGGAAGGCTATTAACAAAGCCTGTTATCCCCCCGGCAGGGATTGGCTTTAACACGGCAGGCGCATCACCGGCATTTACAGGCATTAAACGCGTTGCCGATACGGCCTGCGCGCTTATACTATCGATATTACATACCAGGGGCGAATAAGATACCAGGCTGCCCCGTATCCAATAAGCGCCTCCCTGCGCATCATTTTGCAAGATCATACCAGCAGGCAGCGAAAATTCAATAACATTGGTTTGGGACAGCTGCGCGGTCCTATCAACCGGTTTATCCTTTACGCTAAAATCCAGCCAACCGGCATCGGAAAGATATTGCCAGTTTATAGCGGGTGTTTCGGGCAAATTATCAATAGCAGGCTTAAGGTTCACCTGCACTAAAATAGCGGCCGTTTCGGGCAATTGCACATTTTGCAGCCCTATATAGCAATAGGCCTGATCATTATAAACCGGGAAAACAGGCAAGCCCAGTGCGGGTTTGGTGGCAGGCGGATAGGCCCGGTAGGTATTGAAAAAGTCGACATAAAAAAATTCAAGCTGGCCGCTGCCCAAAAAAACATCAGCGGTCATATCCGCTTCATAATCCACCGTTATCGTTTTTAACACCGGCGTGAACGGCATATTAGGGTAGTTCTCAAAAGTATCTGCTGTTTTTTTCGTATCATGATTCTTGGCCTGGAGGATAAGCTGGCCCGCATTATGAAGCATTACGCTATTCACTTGCTGAGCATACAAGTCGTTCAAAAATCCATGATCGGGCCTGGTGAGCTCAATTGTAAAGAAACCGTTTTTATTATTTTCATCAAAAACAAGGTTTCCGGCATCTGCTGCTGCTTTATCCAAAACAATAGGGCCGCTTAAAACACTTTGTGATTTTTTGTTTGTATTGGGGCCTGGGTTAAATAAATTAAAGTCAGGCTGCCCGTCAGCAGGCTGAACCCATTTATTTGTCGAAGGCCAGCTTATTTTAGCCCTGAAACTGTCGTTTGCGATAGGTGGAGTAACATTGGTATAACCTGAATAGTAGTCGGCGAAACCGGCAGCAGGCAAATTGAACCAGTCCATATTAACGGTTAAGCTGGTTAAATTCTTATTGGCAAATTCATTGCTTCCCATTGCAAGGTAGGCATTAACGGCAGGTGCGGGGCCAAAAGGCTGGAACGGCTTTGTCGCGTCGATTTTGCCATTTATGTTGTACAGGCTGAGGTTTTGCAGGCCGGATACCTTTACACAAATGACGATACTTTGAATAATCAGTGTACTAAACAGGCTGTAAGGGAAATGGGGGTTATCATTATTCAAAACAAATTGAAGGAGCGGCAAACCGGTATTAAAACTATTGCCCAGTACGGCTGAATTATAGTTAACCAGGGGCTGATCGGCCAAACCCAAATTGATGCCCATGGTTATTACACCTTTACTGTCATCGTAAGTACAACTGGGCGATTTACAGGATATCCAGCCTTTGGGGCCGCTTGCCGATACCACAAATGCATTTGCAAACCAAGGCACAAAATCGGCAGCTGCCAATGCCGTGACACCCATGTAGCTTTTCAGAAATGTTTGCATCAGGGCCACCGAGGCCGGGCTTAGATGAATGCAGATGGTTATTTTCCTATCACCTTCCTGCAACAACAAAACAGGCGAGGCTATAGCAAAACCGGTAGGCTGCGTGGTCATTAGCTGCTGGCTTACAGGCTCGCTACTCTCGTCATATCCAAATGGAGGCCATCCCTTTGGCAATGCAGCTACATCTGCCGTGGCTATTTGCGCCGAAAATATATTGGATACCAGGTTCGTTTTGTTTTGTTCTATCCTTGCAAAATATAAACACCTTAACTTGCTGACTATGATTTGATTTACAACGATACTTTTATCGGTTGCAAAAACAACAGGCGATCCGTTTTCATCTTTGCCGGCATCTAATTGTGTGCCGGCAGGTATAGCCACGTCAGTAATACCTTTTGCCAGCTCAAAACAAACAAATACATTATCGGCCGTAGCAGCCTTTTTCTTTAGGTTCAACACCTCCTTATAATAAAAATCAAGGTGTTTTTGTGCGAAATTATTTATCAGCGCCTGCGGGTGTTTATACATTTCCCAATAAGCAAGCAACAGGGCCAAATGGGGCTTTAATGGTGGCCCTTTAACAAAAAAGCTCTCCAGTTCGGCTTTTGCGACGGCTATAATATATGACTGCGTACGCGTAAATATCCATAGTATTTCTGCAAGCCTTTCCCTGTTAGCATCGGCCGGATGGCGGTTTTCATTCTTTTCATCCGCAAGGTTATCATATACCTGCAGGTTATTTAAACCCTTCCTTATATCGCTGGTATCGCTTAACTGCCAAATTGCTGCAAAGCCTTCAAACGTATATCCGGCCTCCCTTTCGTAATTATCGCCAAAAAGTATTTTCCCTAAAACTTTAAGTTCATTTAGCGCCAGTTTTAACGAGTTTTCAATGGCGCTGCTTAGTTCCAATGTAAGCCGGGTGTTTTGGCTTCCCTCGTGAATATCCACATACCATGCGTCTAAGCGTCTTGCAATTTTAATTATTCCTGCAAAAACAAGTTGCGCAGTTATATTTTTATCGCTTTCAGATATTGTAGCACCCGGCTCAAGGTTATTTCCTAAAATCTGCAGGTTAACATTTTCTTCGGTTAGCGAAACAGAAGAAATAAAAGCAAGCTGGAAAGGATACTCACTCTTAAAAAAAACATCCCAGGCCCCCTCAACTTTATTGCTTTCATTATAGTATTTTACCAGGGTACTGAAGTTCATTACAAAATTCATGAAATCCTGTATCTGTTGGTCATCAATGGCAATACCTTTTGGTAAAGGCGATTTTAATAACCTCCAGCTTTGCAGTATACCGTCGCTTACGTAGGGTGCCGGTGTAAACGTTTTTGCCATATTATAAAGCCTCAGGCCTGCGCAACAGGTTACCCTCACCCAAATAATAAGGATAAACGCCGTTATTACGCGTATTGGTTAATTTTATTACATAATCCAGGTGTATTTGCAGCACACCATCATTGTAAATATTCGCATTTGCCAAAGTATCTGAAGTTACGGTTATAGCATTTACAGTAATACGAGGCTCGTAGTATAAAATAGCGGTTTTTATTTTTTCTGTTACCAGTGTTACCAGGGAAATATTAATTTCTTCAAATAAAAAATCAAGCAGGCGGCAGCCGTAGTCGGGCAGCATTATTCTTTCGCCGGGTAAAGTGGTAAAAAGTATTTTCAAACTTTGTTCGATGTCTTCTTTCCCCGACACCATCTTTACATCTGTATTGTAATTGGTAAACTGCGGGGGGAAACTCCATCCTACGCCTAAAAAACTGCTTTCTGTTGTCAATTTTTTCATTTATCCTCCTATAATTACTGTAGGGCAGCCAATTGCTATACTGCCGCCATGTGCTGTTGTATCACCCATACGGGCAGCCGGCACACCGCCAATCATAACGGTGCCCGATCCTTTTACAATGGTGTCTGGCGGCCCTACGCAAATAGCCATATCCCCCACCCTGGCTGCGGGTAATTTACCTATCAGCACAGTGGGTAACCCCAAACTAACCGGGCCGCCTACATGTGGTATTGGCGGCAACCCGGGTGTAACCATCGGGCATGTGTGCATATCGGTTATTCTTGCTGCGGGGGGCATATTTTTTATTTGTTAATTGATCATTACCATGGCGCCTTTTACCGTAACATTGCCCGAGGCGGATAATTCAGCCATTCCATCGCCGTGCACGGTGGCCTGCGTACTTGCTTTTGCCGAAACTTCCATACCGCTTATGCTAACATTGGCAGTGGCTTTGGCGTTGATGTTTCCATCAGCCTGTAACGTGATATCGCCGGGGGCGGTAATTTTTACATCCTTACAGCTCTTAATCACAATACCATCAGCCGACATGGTAATGGTATTTTTGTTTTGATCGGTGATTGTGAGCTTTTCATCTTTTTCACTTAAAACAATACTGTTATTTTTTGGCGTTGTTATGGAAGTGACCAGGTTTACATCATCAAAAGTTATTTTAAGCTGGCTATTGGTTACAATAGCTTTATTGGTATTTTTTTCATCAGGCACAAACGGCGGTTCTTTGGCGCTGCTAAACAACGAACCTAATATAACGGGATACCGGGGGTCGTCATTAAGAAACCCCAGCACCACCTCATCGCCAACTTCGGGATAAAAGAAAATACCTGCTTTTGAACTTGCATAAGGATGCGCCATGCGCGCCCAGATGCCAACACTATCGCTACTGATGAGCGGCACTTTAATAAGTGCCCTGAACTCGCTGCCGGGGTCGTCATGGATTTGAACAACTGTGCCGATTTGGATACCTTGTACACCCGGCAATAAGGCCGATGCCGGTGCTGCCATTACATTTAACTGTGTTTCGGCAAACCAATCAGGCGACAAGCCCAGTTTGGCTTCTGTTAGCCAGTCGCCCGCTTCAATGCTGTGTGTAACAGATGAAACAAAGGCATTGCCCGCAAACCGGTTACCCAGCCCATCTAATTGCAGCATTACGCCAGGCACCACCAGGGCGCTGCCCTGAAAGCTGATAGTACCTGTTATTTTTGATAATTGCGAACGCATAAAACTGGCATTGGCCCAGTTTTGCAGGTCATCCTTGGTTAAAGGCACGGTAGATTGTAATTGAAAGCTGGCAGGGGCAACTATGGCGGCCAATGTTTTGCTGCTCAAATTACCCGCAAGGGACAGCGCCGGGTCAACGCCGTCTGCTTCCAGCAGCGCCTGGGTCTTCATATCCCATGATATGCTCTTTACCGCCGACAGTTGGTTGCGTGCATCTATTACCGCATCCATGTCCAGCATGGATTCGCCATAACGGACTACTACTACGGGCTGGCTCGAAGTATCAGGCTTTTTCAGAGTTATTTTACCCTGGTCAACCATAACAATTTGCCCGTTAGCATCAGCCCGCGATAACATAAAGTCCCAGTCGCTGGCGTAATATTGAACTATCTCGGGCAATACAGGCGTGGTAGCTTCGATTGACTTATCAAGCCCGTAGGATGCGATGATATCGGAAATAACATCACTGTCTGCTTTATTTTGATATGCGGCATTTTTACGGCCAATCGTCATTTTAAGCGCCTTATCACGGCACTCTATAACCAGCAGCGAACTGCCGTTACGCTTGATTTTAATACCGTGCTTAATTATAATACCGGTAAATACGGTGGTATTTTGCCCATGGTAGCCGGCACTAATGGTAACGGCATTACCCGGGATAAAGTCATCGGAATCACTTATGCTGAAATCCTCTGCCGAAGCACTACCATCCAATATCCTGATACTGGCATAGGGAATACGGTTAACAGAATTTTCAATGCCGATTGATACCACCTGGTACGACTCGTCAATTTGCTTCCCATTTATTAAAATTGAGAAGGAAACAAGGTCGGTAGCCTCGGTTATTGGCGATGGAATAGCCATTTATGAGTTGGATAAAGGCGGAAAAACTAATATATCGCCGGGTTTAATATCACGAAAGCTAATCAATTGATTGTATTTAGCCACTTCAATATAATAGGCACTGCTTCCGTAAACGCGGTAACAAAGCAGTGGAAGCGTATCGCCGGCAACAACCTGCCTCAAATGGGTCAGGTCGGCAGATTGCTTTTGCTGAGCAAGGCCCATTGTTACCGGGTCGATGAAGCCTTTAAAGCCGAGATCCATTTTTGCCCTTAAGGGGCTGCCGTCGGGCTTAAAAAGCGTGTACTCCACATCCATGGAGGTGAGGCGGCACTTAAACAGCATGGGCCCCCAGCTGATCTGCAAATAATTAGGGCTGTGTATTTTACCGTTATAATTATAAATAACCGCTTTCAGCTTATTTATCCTGTCGTTAACATCAGAACAAGGGTTGGTTGCAGAAAGTACGCCAGTAGCATCAAACACCAGTTTAAACGAAAGCGTCTCCGAGGCCACATTAACAAATTTTATGGTTTCTCCGGCACTGCCCGATGCCTGGTTTTCGGTTGTATAATTAACCACGTGACCATGTTTATACTCGCTGGGGTTTATCAGCACATCAGCTTCCCCGGTTTGTGCAGTAAACTTTTCATCAGAAAAGGCCGCAATGTTAAGTTTCCCTAATTCTCCGTCGTCACTCATCTCTCCTTTGCTTTTAACAGTTCATCCTTAACCTTTTCAACACAATCTTTTATGATTTCTCTTTTTAACGATTGCAGGTTCTGCCTGTTGGCAAAAACCGGTTGTACATCGTCAGCTTTATGGCTAACAACGGTAGTCCTGATAATTAATTCTCTAATTTCAATAGGCATTTTGTAAAAAAAATTTAATACTACTTTGGGGGAACAGGCGGCGGCGTGATGTACTTTTTGGTAAAAGTACGATAGGCAAACTCAATGGTTTCTATAGCAAGCGTATTCTCCTGCGAATTGAAGGTTGAAACATTCCACTTAATGGGCCATGCACTCTCAAACACCCACGATATCAGCTTTACCCCGCTGATATTTATCAAAGATACGGTGATGTCCTGTACCACAAAAGCACTGCCGAAATCCGTTTCAATCGTATTTTTACACCAGGTAGCCAGGTCAGACCCATAAGTTATCAGCCCTCTCTTTAAAACCAGGTTCGAATGTTTTGCGGGCAAGGGAAGCTGGAACAAAAACCTGTTCTCGCCACCCTCCCTTACTTCTTCCGAACCCAGTTCACTGCTTATCCCCGAAACTTCCTGAAACGCAGCATCTGCCGTGTTTTTATTTGCACTGTATTCCAGTAAAAAGCTAAATGCCGCCGGCGGATAAATATTTGGCATTTAAGAGCTGTTGGCTATGCATTAGCAATAGTTAAACCTTCATGAGCAATTTCTATCGACTCAATGGCTACTTCGTTACCATCAGATTTCAGGTCGGTACCGGTAACTTTTGTCGGCCAGGCGTTTGTGAGCGTCCACGTCATGGTTGGCTTACCACTTTCGTCAAGCAATTTAATGATCACCGTAATGCGTGCAATGGTATTCATTTTTATGCTGCTGTACCATGCAAAAAAATTATTGTCTTTAACAAATATCCCTTTTTTCATGGTGATGTTACCATACTTTTTAATGCCTGGCATTTTAATGGTAGAGTAAACAGGGCTGTTGCCTGCCCGGTATTCGATAATTTGAGTTTCCGCGTCTAAACCGGTCACCTCCTGAAAGGCCAGGTTTTGAGTAGATCCCCAATCAACTGAAAAACTAAATTTTGGCAAGGGCCATATTGCACCCTGGGTTTTGCCTGTAGTATCGGGCATAAGATTCGGATTTATTTAAAGTGATAATTAAGATTTTTGCATTTGTTGTTCAAAAGTAAAGATGAGGAATTCAGCAGGATGGGAGATTGCAACCAAAACGGTTATGCGCATAATGCCCAATAAAATATCGTCGGCTGTCATTGTTGTTCCCAGGCCAACGCTAACGCTGAAAGCATCTGTAGGTGTTGCGCCTGCCAATGCCCCCTGTTTCCAAAGGTCATTCAAAAAGTTCCCGAGCATACATTGTATCGTGATCCAGGTATTCGCAACATTAGGTTCAAAAACATAGGCCCGCGCAGCTTGTTTTACCGACTGCTCTATCATGATCATGGTCCTCCGCACGTTTATATATTTCCAGTCCTGGCTATTGCCATCCAGCGTACGTGCGCCCCAAACCATTGTACCTATGCCCGGGAAAGACCTGATGATATTTATGGATTTACCTGTATCAGGGTCAACATTAAGGTTACAACCCGAGCCCTGTTCATCATCAGTAAAATTATACATCGGGTTAATTACCGCGTTAACACTTACATTTGCCGGGGCTTTCCATACGCCGCGGTTACTGTCAACCATGGTATATATGCCTGCCATCGCGGGCGCTACAGGTAAAATATTAATGAATTTTATGGCAGCTTTTACTACCGAGCTATAGTTATTGCTTATGGCCAATAGTGAATTATGCGCTTTGGCAATTGCCTTGCCTGTATCGTCGGTGAAATCGCCTGCATATGTTTTTGCGGCTGCAGCAATAGGTGTTACCAATTTGGTCAGTACGCCCTGGTTAACGCCATACTTATCAATCTCGATCAATGAACTGATAAAAGTTACATCGAAGTTTGAAAGGGTGATATCTGTTTTGTCGGAGATAGAGGTTTGCAGCCATGGAAAATACGCCGCGCCGTAATTTAAAAAGTTCTCGCCGATGGCAGTTCTAAAGTTCGCGATCAGGTTATCCGGATTAGTTTGTAAATCGGCAGCATTTTTAAATTTATCGCCGCCGTAAATATCAAACAACGCAAACCGGCTTTGCGTAGTGTTGCACGCGGCAAGCATTGTAGTATTTACATTATTATAGTTGTCAACGTCCAGCAGCAAGCTATCGGGTATACATATTAACGTGATATCGTCCACGTTAGCTGTTTTATTTAAAGCAGTGATTAAATCGCTTACAATCGGGCCGTTGGCTACCGGGTAGGCCCCTGCCGAAACTATATAACATTTGCCACCGCCATTTTGGTAAAAAAGCTGCATACAGTTATACAGGTAATAATTCGTGTTAGCCTGGTATGAGAAAGCGTAATGATTTAAAGTTCCGTTCACCGTAAGCGAAAAATCGGGGTTTGGATCAGTGGTAACGGCTATATCGAGCTTATAATTTGATGCCCCGCCAAAAAAATTAATATAATCGTTCATCGATGCCAACTGAACGGGTTTCATTAACAAGTTTTCGCCATTATAATCGGCTTTCTGCGTATAGCCTATAAAAACAGGCACCGCCGTTTCAACCTCGACAATAGAATTAGGAAAGGCAGATAACTCCTGGATGTAGACGCCAGGGGTTAAAGGATTATTGGGATTCATCATAATTTATAGGTGTATTAGTATTGTATAAGTTAAAGAGCAACGTAAATCAGAAAAAGCACGATAGCATCATCACAGTTCAGGCCTCAATTATTGACTGTTGGAAGGCTAAATTACAACACGTGGTTTTTATTTGGCCGGGCCACAAAATTGAGCGCCGGTGTAAATTTGTACCATTAAAAATACACGGAGTTAAGTCGCTTACAACAATCTAAATATATATAATTGTTTATTAAATCATTATTAGGCGCCATTAAAAAGTTGTTAACATTAACGCGCGTACTTTTACACATTAATTAATGGCGTTATATGTATGCCATTGCTCAACATCAATTATCCCTTTTCACAACCGTGTCAATGGTTTGGATCAATGGCGTTTCCTCACCTGTTACATTTTCCTGAACGGTAATCATCCTGAGCTTATAAATTACAGATGGTAAATATTTGCCGCCCAGCATTCCCCATAAATAGCTCCAATCCTGGTATGAGGTAGTATCAAGTTCAAGAATAAGCGGGTCAATGGCAGGGTTAAGCTTATTGAATTTTTCCTTTGTAAATACATAGTTGCCCTGGAAAAAGCTTATAGTGGCAGAAATAAATTTTAACGACTCCTGGTAATCCGCAAAATTTGCAGAAAACAGGACAAACAGGTTAATATAAAGCGCGGGATTTACCTGCACAGATGTTTTATCAATTACTTTAAATGAAGGGTTATTGCGCAACAATGTTTCCTGCTTGATATTAATCAGCGTTAAAACAATTTTATTTTGATTTTTTAGCGGCGCAGACCCTCCAAATTCGGCAATGGATGATACCACTACGGCGTCTTCATTAATTTTAAATGAGGCTTTTAAATAGGTGTTTAGTTCACCCTCCAAAAATGTTAATGCTTCGTTAATCATTTTCTATCTCTATAACGCCCCCGCCCCAAAACCAATTGCCCTGGTCATCCCTGTACCATTTGGAGTTGGTGGATATATTTTCGCCTTCGGGCGTGTACCCGGTATAACTTATCACGTCCCCGGCTTGCATGGCGCCTACGGCCGCCTGTTCGCGGCTGGGCGACGTACGTATGTTTAACCCGCAAATTACACGAACCGTTCCTGTAACAGCTACTACTGTATAATTGGCCGCAGCCGTTCCCGGATGTACCAGTGCAGCTAATGATACTAAATAATTAATATTTACCTTATCGCCCGGGCACGATTTTATGGCATAAATTTCATGATGGCCTATAACATGGTCCCTGTCAAGCGGTATATTCCATCGTTGCGCAATATCAGCTATCAGCGCACTGCTTGCACTGTACATTTGCGGCGTCCAGTTGCTTTCGGCAGTACCCTCATGTTCAATCCCAATCGTATAATAATTGGGGTCGGCAATATATCCGTTGCCGGCCCTGATTAATAATTTCCACGACGGGTTATTTACCCTGCCGGCATGCCACGCCGTATCTGTTTCGAGCACATAGCGGTGTATATCGCCCATGCGGCTAACACCATAATGGGCAGATACCTGCGATTTAGGGCTGCCGAACCAACTGTCTGTCCCCTGCATGGTACCTTCCATAATATGTATCACAATAGCTATAGGCTTGTAATTTTGCCTGCCTCTTGTAAAGTTCGGGCTCGGAACGTAAATCATCGCCATCTTATCCCTCCATCATTGATGCTTCGTCTTTAATAAACGTGTTAACCAATTGCACGGGGGAAGCCGGTTGGTTGGTAACACCAGTTGCAGGTGTGGCGGAGGCAGGCGTTATACTTATACGCTGTACCGGCGCCGGCATAATTACAGGCAGTACGGGGGCAGTGGCCGGTGCGGTGTTTGGTTTGTTTTCATTTGTTTTAAGCGCTATGTAGGTACCTGAGCTCAGGCCCAATAAAACCAGGTTGTTTGGCGAAACATCGGGCATAATGGTATTAATGTCTATCTTACCGGCTGCACCCAGGTTGTTAAGGGTGTGATAAATAAACCACCCTCCTATTATTAAATTAAAAACAAAACACTGAAACCGGTGCAGGCTAACACCATTCGCGTCAGAAAGGATATCCAGGAAAAAATTTTGTGCATCAAAATTTTGCGTCCGGTTTATGTTGGGGTTACTTTGGTCTGATACATCAATTATGCGGCCGGCTGCTAAGGTGCCGGTACTTATCCCTAAAATAATTAATGTTGAGTTTGCCAGCGTAGGTATTTCGTGCCCGCGTACGCTAATAATTATACTTGTAAAAGCTGATGCAATGATTATAAACCAAAATGCAAGCTGAACTTTTGAAAAACTATATGGCTTTTTAATGGCAGTGCTGTTATCGCGCAACATACCATATGCTAAATCCAGCGCTATAATTATTGCCAGTAATACACCCATCGTAATTGGGAAACAATATTGATAGGAGATATAATCTTTCATTTTACAGGTGAAAATAGGTTAAGGGGTTCGAATCGGCTATTTTAATAAATGGGGCTGAAAGATAATAGTTATACATTTAATCCTGCTAATTTAATAATATATTGGGCATGTTTACCGGCAATATAGTTCTTATTTCATCAATTTTATAAACCCCATGGCAACACAAAGCATTTGGCCCTTAAAAATTGCAAAGCATAATTTTCATGATATAAGTACCGCATAAATAAGAACAAGCTAATAAAAGTATTAATTTAATACCACAAATAATGGATGCAAAACCATGGTACGCAATAGCAAAAAACGAACTGTTCTCCAGGTCATTAATATGGCAGCTGCAACGCCGCTATTTTGAAGAAACAGGCTTTGATGCCTGGCGGCTGGGAGAAGTGCCCCATTACATTACAAGCAACCCGGTTATAGCAAACAGCTATGCCGAAATTATATTTACATTTTACAGGGAGCAATTAGCTATAAGCCCCGACAGCCAAAATAAACTTTTATACATTTTAGAATTGGGCGCCGGGCCGGGCCGTTTTGCGTATCACTTTTTGGCCAGGCTGCAATGGCTTTGCGACGAAACCGGGATTGCCTTAAACAATTTTAGGTATATACTAACGGATTTCACCCAATCAAATCTTGATTTTTGGAGTTCACACCCCTATTTCAGTCCATATTTTGAAAATGGCATTTTAGATATAGCATTACTGGATATAACATCTCCTGGTACGATTGAATTACAGGTTAGCGGCAAAATACTTACCCATGGCTCCTTGCATTTACCCCTGGTAACCATTGCAAATTATGTATTTGATAGTGTACCGCAGGAACTATTTTATATCGATAATAACCAGGCGTACCAATGTTTGGTTTCCATATTAGTTAACAATGATGGAGATGAAGTTACTGCTGCCGAAATATTGGCAGCCATGCAGTGCCGGTACAACTACCAGGCTATGGATGGGGACATATACCGGGAGGCCTGGCTGCAGCAAATATTAAATTTTTATACAAACCAGTTTAACGACACGCATTTACTCTTCCCAGCCGACGGGCTAAAGTGCCTCCATTGGTTAAAATCAATTTCGCACAGTGGTTTGATGTTGTTAACTGCCGACAAGGGCAATCACCGGCTGGAGGCTTTGGCAAACAACCCCTTACCCGACCTGGTACGCCACGGGAGCCTCTCGTTAACGGTAAACTACCATGCGCTAAAATATTACTGCGAACACCACGGCGGAACATCGCTTTTTACCACCCATCATTACCATGGCTTAAATATTGCCTGCTTGTTAATGGTGCCGGATGCCCA
>Ga0302227_10000868_pt1 | contig 23377 bp, 14 predicted proteins | sample II_Palsa_N1_1_FD_193525 | JGI IMG/M metagenome (GOLD analysis project Ga0302227, IMG submission 193525) | Peat permafrost microbial communities from Stordalen Mire near Abisko, Sweden - II_Palsa_N1_1 | ecosystem: Environmental > Terrestrial > Soil > Palsa > Peat permafrost | place: Sweden... | reverse complement strand
TCACCTGGATAGCATACGAAAGAACGTACGCTACACGGAGGAACCTGTGGCAACCAAAATTTAACGGTGTATACGTTCCAGGCCCTCTTTAGCCTGTGTTTCAATACTGCTTTGGTATTCGTGGTTCTTCATGCTGATGGCCAGGTGGTAATAGGTTGCGGCCATATTATAGTCTTTTATATACTCATAAATTCCTCCAACACTTAAAGCTGCATTGGCTGCGTAATAATAGGTACTTGACTTGCCGAGGTCAATGGTGCGTTGGTAATTTTCTATCGCCGGGTTAAAATTATTCAGCTTTTCATAAGCTCGGCCCCGGTAATAACTCAGCAGAATTTTATCGCGCAGCAACTGAAAATCGCTTTCTTTTTTATCTTTTAACTGCGCCAGTGTTTTATCGTAGTATCCTCCATCAAAATATAGCCGGGCCTTTAGCAGGTCAACATCAGGTGTAGCGTCATTGGCTTCTTTTAGGGCTTGCTTATCTTTCTCATCTGTATCATAACCCTTGCCGCGCACCAGGCCGAGGTAATAGTTATATTTAGCATTATCGTTACGCAACAGGTAAAAACAGGCTATTTTAAAGTACGAATCCTTTATAAAGTTTATGCCTTTGTATTCGTCGATATATTTCAGCAAATAAACATAAGCATCGCTATCCATCCGGCACAATTTGGCGCAGCCAAGTAAATAATCCACAACCGGCAATTCGGTATATTGGTTTGTACGCGGTATGGCCTGTAAACTTTTTATCGCTTCGTCATTATGGCCGGTTTTAGCAGCAACATAGCCAAGCAGGTATTCCCTTAGCAGGCCTTTATTATTTAAGCCGGCAATATATCCGGCCAGTTTCTCGTAATTATTGCGGTTATGTAAAACATCAATATCCGAATAGCACAGGTAAAATATAATCTCATCGTTATAAAAGCTGTATTTACTTTTGGGTATCTCCGTTCTTAGCCTTTCAAGGGTCGAAACGCCGGACGCAATATTACCCTCCATACCCAAAAAATTCGCCATTGTTTTTAAGTTCTGCGGCAATGCACCAAAAATAATGTCTATAAGTGCCAGGCATTTTTGATTGGGCAGAAAATCGGGATATTTCTCAGCATTATCATTCAAAAGCCCGCGCGCTTTTTTCAGGTCGTAAGCAGATGAGGTAAAATCGCCGAATTTACCCTTTATCATTCCCCATTGTAAATATACTTCAGCCTGTGCGTATAGGTAATATGGCGAATCCTCTTCAATGTTTTCAAGTTCATCTATCCTTTCAGACTTCTTATCCTTTAACTTTTCATACTGGTGCTTGTCATCGGATGTGATGAGGCTGATATAGTCAACATAATTATCCAGTAAAATGGCAATGCCATTTTGCGCGTTTAGCTTTTTTTCCTGTTGAATAATAGCCCTGGCATCATTAAGGCGAAAATCAAATATGGCGTTATAGGCATCAAGGCAGCGTGCATCAAAATTGTAATTAGCGTTTGCCGTAAGGCTGCTGCTTAATAAAACCAGTATAAATAAAAGCGGTTTATTCATAGATAATACTAAATGGTGCTTTATAAAGCTATATTTTACCGAACCTGCAGGCAATATTGATAGATGCCCACTGATCGCCCAGGGCCGAGCTTTTCACTTCTCTTGACCGAATATAGGCAATATAATTTACAGACCATTTGTTTGAGGCAAATTGCAGGCCAAACTGCTGCTGGTACACCCAATGATAGATGCCAAATGTTACCTGCCCTTTATATTTTAACCAAAGGCCACCCTCAATGGTAGCATCATAGGCCACATAATTTGCCTGCGGAACAGTAAAGAAATAAAACTCATTCCCGATGTGGTCGCCACTATTGCGTGTAACCCGGCTGTTAGTTATAGCCGATTGATAAAACTCATTCAATTCGCCAATTCTCAATTGCAGGCCGGCGCTTGCCCCGGTAAATGTATTGCCCAGCCAGCTATCAGGATTAAACTCCATATCAAACCAGCCTTTATTATTCCTGTACAAATACATCCTGTAATCCAGCCTTAAATTTACACCTGGCGCATTTCTGAGCTGGTATTTCCATCCGCCTGCGGGATAAAGGCCAAAAAAACTATGAAAATCCTGCTGTACCTGCCGCCCCAATGCCCATGGACCAATAGTGCCTATTTCGGCATTAAATTTTAATGCGTCTTCATTTGCATATAACCAGTTATATGATGCCCCTGCAAATAAATATGCCGTAAATGGCCTGTCCTGGTTATATGGCACAAAAACAAAGGGATTTGGTTGAATAAACTTTGCATCTGCAGTGTAGGAAGTATAAATGTGCTGCCCGGCTTCAATTTCCAGGCTTTTTTTAACAACATTGGTGTCTTTTATGTTAGCCCTGCTTATAGCATGGGTAAAAGTGCCTGCAACGCCTGAAGTGTAGTACCTGTCGTGGTAAGGATTGATATACTGATCGTTATCATCAGTAACGGTAAACTGATTTTTGTAAAGCTGTGCATAAACCGGTTTTATGCCTGTAAAAATAAATATCAAAGCTAACAGCAATCTGAATAGGGCTTTCCGCATAGAGCTAGTAATCAATTGTCAGTTGCCATTGCATACGTTTATTTTTATTCCTAAATATAAACTCTTGACTGGTAATTTTTTGCAAAAATGTGCCGGTTATTAATATTAGCCGGATGAAATGCTTTAAACAACGACCTTCTTTTGCAAATATATTTTCTGCTAAATCGAATTAAGATGTATAATACAGCAGCTGAGTTAAAGAATAGGATTATTAAATGGTTTATTTTCAATAAAGATATGTTAAAATAATACCACTAATAGTCATCTGCATTAGTGTCCATACACTGCGTATCACATGTTTACAGGTAATTTTTAATTATAGAATGCTAAAAAAATATTATAATCACGGTCATTGGTAGGGTAATTTTGGTATAATCAATTATCAAATTTATTACGTTATGAGAAAAACTCTACAAATGGCGATGCTGTTTTTGTCTCTCATTGTGTGCGCCGGGCCTGCGGTAGCACAAAATGCAGCCGGCATTACAACCATCAAAGGTACCGTTATTGACGACACCCGGTCACCACTTCCGGGCGTTACCGTAGCACTCAAGGGAAGTGCAATAGCAGTTAGTACCGATGTTAACGGACATTATTCCATCAATGCCCCTTCAAATTACAAAACACTCGTATTTAGTTTTGTTGGTATGCAAACTAAAGAGGTTGACATTGCAGGCCGCACCACTATCAACGTTTCACTGGAAACCAGCTCCACACAGCTAACCGATGTGGTAGTTATTGGTTACGGTTCACAAAAGCGCGGTGATGTAAACGGCGCGATCTCATCGGTAAGTGCAAAGGATATACAGGATATTCCTCAGCCAAGTATCGACCAGATGCTACAAGGCAAGGCCGCAGGTGTAACTATTACACAAAATTCAGGCGCTCCGGGCAGTGCTACTTCGGTGCTCATCCGTGGTATTACCTCTTTCAGCGGCACCCAGCCATTGTATGTAATTGACGGGGTAGCTATAAGCGGTGATGCCAATAATGGATACCAGTTAACAAGTTCTGCCAGCCCAAGCGAGCAGGAATCGAGCCCGAGCCCGCTTGCACTGCTTAACCCGGATGATATCGAATCCATCGATATATTAAAAGATGCTTCGGCCACAGCAATTTATGGTAGCCGCGGCTCAAACGGCGTAGTAATCATCACCACTAAAAAAGGTAAAGCAGGCAGGGGAAAAATTAATTATGATGGCTATTATGGCGTACAAACGCAGGGTAAGCTTTTACAAATGATGAACTTGCCGCAATATGCCTCATTTGAAAACACACTCGCTGATGATTTCGGGGTAGGCCGCCGCGTTGAATTTTCCAATCCGAGCACGTTGGGCCCCGGCACCGACTGGCAGGAGGCTATATTCAAGAACGCCCCTGAACAAAGCCACACCCTTTCAATTTCAGGCGGCAATAATGGAACAGACTATTATATATCAAGTGGTTATTTCAACCAGCAAGGTACGGTTTTAGCTTCCGACTTTCATCGCTACTCGTTTCATACCAGTGTAAATTCGCAGGTAAACGACTGGTTTAAAGCAGGCACAAGTATTTCCGCCAGCCAAAGCGGTGCAGACATTGGTTTGGGAAACTCTTACGGTATTATTTATAATGCCTTATTAGCTGCACCCGACCAGGCTGTTTACAATGCAGACGGTTCGTTTGCAGGACCTTATGTGTCAAACGGCACTATCGAAGGCGGCCGCAATCCTGTACAGCAAGCATTAAACATTACCAACACTTTAGTTCAGAGTAATGTCCAGGGCAATATATATGGTGATATACAATTTACAAAAGACCTCACCCTGCACTCGGAAATTGACGGTAATTTTGACTGGAGCGATGCAAAAACATTTTTACCTACTTATTCTTATGGCGCTACCGGCTCTTCTGCCGCCTTCGTAAATACCCAGGCTGTATTAAATGAATATGATGTTAGTGACAATTACTGGAACTGGGTGGAGCATTTAAATTACAATCATACTTTCGGCAAAAAGCATGTGGTAACAGCATTGGTGGGCCATGAAGTATGGGAATCTACCTATGATGGCATCCAGGCAGGTACTAAAGGCTTTACCGCAGGGAATACCATCCAGACACTGAATTTAGGCACCCAAAGCGACAATACTTTAGGCGAACCCAAAGGCGCTACTACAATGGAATCGTGGTTAGCCCGTGTTATTTATACCTTTGATGATAAATACAGTATAACTGCCAGCGACCGTAGCGACCGCTCGTCTAATTTTGCTGAGGGCCATCAAACCGGTTACTTTCCGGGCGTAGCTGTATCATGGAGATTATCACAGGAATCATTTATGACCGGCATAGACAAGGTGGTAAGTAACCTGAAGATTAGATTAGGCTACGGTGCTACAGGTAACGCTAATATCCCCGGCTATCGTTATGGAACAGCTATTACCCCGGTAGTTACTGGTTTAGGTACCGGTTTTAGCTTTTACAATTTCTCCAATCCAGACCTTAAATGGGAATCAGCTATCCAAAAAAATATAGGTGTCGACTTTAGCTTGTTTAACAGCCGGGTTGACGCAAGTATTGATGCTTATGACAAAACTTCAAAAAACTTCCTCTTTCAACAACCTTTGCCTGCTTTCCTTGCCGGCGGAGTTGCGGAGTACTCCACTGCTGCTATTGTACAGCCACCCTATGTAAATGCGGGTGAAATTGAGAATAAGGGTTTTGAATTTAGTATAACCAGCCGCAACATTATCTCTAAAGACTTTAAATGGACAACCAATGTGATATTCTCACACTATAATAATAAAATAAATTCCTTAAATGGCGCACCGCCGATAGTTGGCAATGTATCCACAGGCTTCGGCCCCCAGATACCGGCTACCCTTAGCCAGGTGGGCGGCCCTGTAGGTGAGTTTTATGGTTATAAAGTAGAAGGTATTATCAAAACCCAGGCACAGTTACAGTACCTGGCACAGCACCCGCAAAATGTTATAGGCTCGCCGGAAATTATAAGCAGCGACAGGACATTGGGCAATGCCATATATTTGGGTGATATTGAGTATTATGGCAATAATGACGGGAAGCCAAATACCGAATATGACCTTGGCAGTCCGACCCCTGATTTTACTTATAGCATTACCAATACATTCAACTATAAAGATTTCGACCTGTCGATATTCCTGAATGGATCATATGGCGGTAAAATTTTAAATGCGGTTGATTATCAAACCGAGGGTGAATACGGACTTTATATGAACCAGGTAGCGGCTGTGGCGAATTTTTGGACACCATCCAATCCAAACTCAAACATCCCTGCTCCACGCTCGAGTTTTGGTAACAATAACTTAGTAATGTCCGACAGGTTTTTGGAAAGTGCTTCCTACCTCAGGCTGCAAAATGTACGTTTAGGCTATAATTTACCATATCGCTGGGCAAAATATATCAAAATGAGCACGTTAAAAGTATATGCAAGCGGGCAAAATTTATGCGTGTTCACTAAATATAGTGGCTTAGATCCTGAAGTTGGCTCACTTAACCAGGACCCGACCTTACAGAATATAGATTATGGCAGGTACCCTACACCACGCGTAATTTCCTTTGGGGTTAATGCCGGGTTTTAAACATTAATTTTTTAATAAGATGAAAAAACATATAAAATATTTAATCGGGGCAGCATTGATCGGTACTGTTGCAACGGGCTGTAAAAAAGACTTTTTTAACCGGCCCCCCGAAAATGCCTCAACGGTTGGCACCTATTATCAAACCACTGCCGAGGTTCAGTCAAGTACAAACATATTGTACGCTGCACCCTGGTTTGGCTTTAACGGAAAGGCGTTTTTAGCAATAGGCGACCTGCAGAGTGGTAACGCACGCTGTTATGCCGGTACTGATGGAGAATTTGATTCATTTGCTAATTTTTCAGAAGGCAATGCTACGCTTGCCATACAAAGCACCTGGAACTCACTGTATACGGTAGTAGCACAGGCCAATGCTTTATTGAATAACTTACCTACAGCAGTGCCAAGCTCAGTACCAACTGCTGTTGTTAACAACGCACTGGGCGAGGCCCGTTTAATGCGCGCGGCAGCTTATTTTTACCTGGTACGTAATTTTGGCAACGTGCCTATCATTACAAACCCAACTACCCAGGTTGATGACTTTCAAACAATACCTACCAACCCGGTAACTGATGTTTATAGATTCATGATTGCTGACCTGCAGTTTGCTGAAGCCAATTGTACGCCTGGCGTGGCAAGCACAGGCCACGTGTCAAGCGCCTCGGCATCCGGATTGCTGGCCAAAGTTTATTTATATGAGCAGGATTATGCCGATGCTAAAAAAGAAGCTGAAAAAGTGATTGCCAGCGGCGAGTTTGGCTTAATTGGCCAGGATTTTGGAGGCCAATATGTTAACCTGTTTGAGTATGCCTATAACAACAACAAAGAATCTATGATCGCCCTGCAATGGACATCCAATGGAGGATATGGGTTTGGCAACCAGATACAATCAGTGATAGCCGATGGCGAAAATGGCAATGCCCTTACCGGCACAGGCGATGGCTATGGCGAATTAGGCGCAACCTGGGATTTACAGGACGCTTTTAAAAACGCCGGTGATACTATTCGCCGCCATGGCTCTATTATGCTACCCGGAGAATATTACCCTGAGTTGCATAAAGCAAGTGGCGGTTATACCTGCCCGCTTGCCGTAGATGAACAGGGAACCCATGCCGGCATGAAAAAATATGTAGTTGGTACACCGGCAGATAATAACGGCAACAGCGCCGCGCAGGCAACGAGTAACAATACTTACATTTTGCGCTATGCCGATGTATATTTAATTGAGGCAGAAGCCGTAATGGGTTTAGCAGCCAACCCGGGCGTAGGCCATGGTATAGATACCACTGCCACCACCTCGGACCCAACTGCTTTAAAATACTTTAATTTAATACGGCAAAGGGCAGGCGAAAATACCGTAGCAAGTTTCACTTACAGGCAACTCCTTAAGGAAAGGCGCCTGGAGTTTGCTATAGAAGGTGATTTCTGGTATGATCTGCAGCGCATAGATGGCTTTAACTCATCAACCCACCCGGTAGCCGAAGCAATTATTTCTAAGCAAAACCGGGGTGATTCAAGTGGCGCAGGAACTGCACCAAATTATACCGACTATACGCGTAATGTTCAGTATATAACGCCTACAGATGCGAATTTCCTGATCCCCATCCCGGCTACGGACGTTGCTGCGGACCCGACATTGTTGAAAGCTCCGGTTCCATATAAATTTTAATAAAACATTATAATTATGAAAGATATATTTTTGAAATCGAGAAAATTGAACTGGTTATTACCTTTGTTGGTAGTTGCCGGTTTCGCATCGTGCCGAAAGGATAACAGCCTGGGCTTTACGCCAGGTACCGGCACCCCAACTATTACATCTGTTCACACCTTAAGTAAAACGGACACCTCAAAAGTACCCAGGGTAACAACAGCCATTGATAACCAGGGGAATGTTACTACAGACACTATAGATTACCCAATAAACCCGGCTGGTTTTGATTCGTTAACAACCAGTGGCACCAAGGGCAGCTATTACGTTATTTATGGTACAAACCTGGGCAGCACTACTACTATTACATTTAACGGGGTGTCGGCTTATTTTAACCGTGCTTTAATTTCTGATAATTCGCTCATCGTGAGTATTCCGAATAGCGTACCTACAACAGGTTCTGCCGCAAACAATAAGCTGGTGGTAACTACATTGTATGGTTCTGTAAGTTATAATTTTACTGTACTATCACCGCCACCTACAATAACCACGCCGTCCGACTATGATTTCTGGAGCGGTTACCAGGTTACATTAGCAGGCGTTGGCTTTTCTACCGTAACATCAGTTGGCTTAACCGGAAGTACGGCGACATGTACCATCATTAGTCAAACAGATGCACAGCTGGTTATCCAATTCCCTACTACATCAGTTAATACTGCAAGTTTGGTATTTTCTTATGCATCGGGCGGCAAAACTGTCAACGTAACTTCTACACAAGTATTTAATGACCTGGATAATGCCTATACCATATTTTTCAAGAACAGTTTCCAGAATAGCTGGGGCGATAACTCCTGGTCGGGCCCTTCCGGCGTTTCAACTAATGCTTCTCACTCCGGAACTGCATCTGCCGAAGCAACTTACCCTTCAAACGGCTGGAAAATTGAGGGATGGGCCAACTGGTATCCAAGCTTCTCTTATAGTGCAAGTTACCAGTATTTAACTTTCTGGGTTAAAGGCGGTTCAGTGGATCAAACGCTGACTTTGGTCGGGGATAAAATGGTAGGCGGCTATGGCCAGAATACTTCACCTGCTGCCATTCAGCAGATTGATGTACCACCGAATGTTTGGACTTATTATAAAATACCTCTCGGTACCGGCTCTGGCCAGCTTAATTACTGGGCTACAGGATCGCCTGCACAACAACTGGGTTTCTTCCTGAAAGGACAAGGTTCCGATCCTAACGAAACCATGTATTTTGATGAAGTGGCCTTCGTAAAATAAATTGACATATTCCAGGAAAGCTGGCTAAAATTCAGCTTTCCTGGTTAATACTTACCGACAATTACAGTTAATTTTTGGTTAATATAAAATAGGATTAGTTAATTAGATCGATGTCACCATCAAACAGCCGGTCGGCTTTGGGTGGTGGCATTTTTTTTGCAGAATTTTACCAAAAAACATATTCCGATCAATATTATGTTAAATTTGTATCAATAGTATCACCTAAAAAGTACAGTTAAAAAAGTATTGATATGTCAAACAATGTAATGCGCGAAATTACGCCGCTAACGCCCGGCGATTGCTTTACCATTTTTTCGAGGGTGAAGCAGAAGTTTGATTTTCCGTTGCACTATCATGATGAGTATGAGCTAAACCTCATCATCAATGCAAAGGGTGCGAAACGGGTTGTTGGTGGGCATATCGAGGTTATTGATGAACTGGAACTGGTGCTCGTAGGCCCGAATGTTTATCACGCATGGTTCACCCACCAGTGCCAGAGCGATGCCATAACGGAGATAACCATACAATTTCACAAGGATCTTTTTGATGATAAATTCCTGAGGCGCAACCAGCTAAGTTTTGTTAAAAACATGATGGAGCGCGCGCAAAGGGGTATTTTGTTCTCGCCTGAAACTGTTGTGGCGCTTAAAGAACGCCTACAATCCCTTAATAAAAAGAATGGTTTCGATTCGGTGCTCGAGCTGCTTTCTATATTGCACGACCTGTCCATCTCCCGCAACATGAAAACGCTTTCCGATTCGAGCTTTTCAAATGAGCAGTTCCATTACAACAGCAGGCGCATTGAAAAGGTATTTGAATACATGAACGCCCATTACAACATGCAGATAACACTGGCCGAGGTAGCTAAAATAGCCAATATGCCCGAGGCTTCTTTCAGCCGTTTTATAAAAAAACGTACCGGTAAAACGTTTATCGACAGCCTGAACGAGATACGCCTCGGCCATGCCTCCAGGATGCTGATAGATACCACCAATACCGTGGCCGAAATAGCTTACAAGTGCGGTTTTAACAACATTTCGAACTTCAACAGGATATTTAAGCGCAAGAAATTCTGCATACCAAAAGAATTCAGGGAGACTTATACAGGCAATAGGGTATTTATATAACCAACTTGTATTTTTAATGATACGTACTTTAAATGGTTAAAAAAGTATTAGTTTACTGTTAGTCCCTGCACTATTTTAGCTATTGCCAATTCATGATGATTTTTGAACACATCGGGAGTTATAAACTGTTTTTGCGCAACATTTTAAATGATTTTACTATAATTTTTCGTAATTTTTATAGTGTTTTTACCAAAAAAGCATGCATTTATCCATCTTAGATATCTCAATAATTGTGTTGTATTTATTTACAACAATTTTTATTGGTTTATGGTATCGAAAAAGAGCCCGGCAAAATAAGGAGAGCTATATGCTCGGCGGCAAAAAGCTGCCCTGGTACATGCTCGGCCTGAGCGATGCCTCCGATATGTTCGATATCAGCGGAACCATGTGGATGGTAAGCCTCTGTTTCGCCTACGGCATGAAAAGCATCTGGATTCCGTGGCTTTGGCCGGTTTTTAACCAGGTGTTTTTAATGATGTACCTCTCGCGCTGGCTGCGCCGCTCCAATGCCTCAACAGGCGCCGAATGGCTGGAGACGAGGTTCGGCAAAAAGGATAAAGGCGTTGAAAGTTCGCACATCATTGTTATTGTTTTCGCGCTGTTAAGCTGTTTGGGCTTTTTGGCCTACGGCTTTATCGGTTTGGGTAAATTCATCGAGATATTTGTTCCCTGGGATTTAGTAAAAGCCTACGTGCCTTTTAATGTCCCCATACAGTATGTGCCGCAGTTCTATGGCATCATTTTCACCTTATTCGCTACTTTTTATTCGGTTTTAGGCGGTATGCACAGCATTGTTGTAGGCGACGTGATCAAATACATCATCATGACTATTGCCTGCATCTGGGTAGCCATCATCGCCATGATGCGGCTTGACGGACATGCCCTTAACGTGCCTAATGGCTGGCTAAGCCCGTTTTTTGGCAATCACCTCAACCTCAATTGGACGGGTATCATCAGCGATGTGAATAAGAAGATAAAAGACGACGGCTATTCCCTCTTCGCCATATTTTTTATGATGATGACCTTCAAGGGCGTTTTCGCAGCATTGGCGGGACCTGCCCCGAATTACGATATGCAGAAGATATTATCCACCCGCTCGCCCGAAGAAGCCAGCAAAATGAGCGGATTTGTAAATATTATCCTGCTGCCTGTCCGTTATGCGCTTATTATGGGTTTAACTGTGCTGGGACTGCTCTATTATCACCAGATGAACCTCAAAGGCCCCGATGGCTCTGTTGATTTTGAACGCGTTTTACCTGCCGTTATCAATAACTTTTTGCCTGTCGGTTTAGTTGGCATAGTGCTTACAGGCTTGCTCGGTGCGTTTATGGGCACCTTCAGCGGTACGCTCAACGCGGCGCAGGCTTATATTGTTAACGACATCTACCTCAAATACGTCAATCCCAAAGCCTCAACCAAAAAAACAATATCCATGAATTACCTGGTTGGTATAGTGGTAGTTATGGTTGGTATTATTTTCGGCTTTTTCACAAGGGACGTAAACAGCATTTTGCAATGGATCGTATCGGCACTTTACGGAGGCTACATTGCGGCAAACGTGCTCAAGTGGCATTGGTGGCGCTTTAATGCTACCGGCTTTTTCTGGGGAATGCTTACCGGCATCGTATCTGCAATGGTATTTTCCCATTATTTAGAAGGCATCGAGTTCCTGGAATTCTTCCCGGTATTGTTTGCGCTTTCGCTTGCTGGTTCCATCATCGGCACTTACGCCTCGCCTGCCACCAATATGGCAACCTTAAAAGCATTTTATACCAACGTACGCCCCTGGGGGGCGTGGGGGCCGGTAAAGCAACTGGTTATGGCTGAAGACCCTACTTTTCAGCCCAATAAAAATTTTAAGCTCAATATGTTCAATGTGGTTATCGGTACTATAGCCCAGCTATGCCTTACCATATTGCCCATGTACCTCATCGCCAAACAAAAAATGCCGCTGTTTGCAACGGTGGGCATCCTTGTGGTGATCATACTCATACTAAAGAAAACCTGGTGGAATAAACTAAAAGATTACTAATTAAAAAATGACAAGAGAATTTGAACAACGGTTGTCGGAACTGGAAAATGCTTACTATGAGCAGATCAGCAAGCCTAATGAAAGGGCCGGCCTTGGCAATGGCGTGTACCACCGTTATATAAACCCCGTGCTTACTGCAGCACATACACCGGTTTTCTGGCGGTACGACCTCAACCCCCAAACCAACCCCTGGTTAATGGAACGGTTTGGCATTAATGCCGTATTTAATGCCGGCGCCATAAAATGGAAGGGGAAATACATGCTGATGGCACGTGTAGAGGGTGTCGACCGCAAATCCTTTTTCGCTATAGCGGAAAGCCCTAACGGGGTAGATAATTTTACTTTTTGGGAAAGCCCGGTGTTTTTACCAGAAACGGAAGACCCCGATACCAATATTTACGACATCAGGCTGACAGAACATGCCGACGGCTGGATATACGGCGTATTTTGTACCGAACGTCGCGATCCGTCGGCCCCGGCCTATGATCAATCCATGGCAGTGGCTGCCTGCGGGATTGCCCGTACAAAGGACTTTTTGAAATGGGAACGCCTACCCGATCTGCAAACGCCATCGCCGCAACAGCGCAATGTAGTTTTGCACCCCGAATTTGTAAATGGCAAATATGCCCTTTATACCCGCCCGCAGGATAGTTTTATCAATGCCGGCAAAGGCGGTGGTATAGGTTATGGCCTGTGCGACGATATTACGCATGCCGTTATTACCGAAGAACATATCATCGATAATAAAATATACCATACCGTTTACGAGGCCAAGAACGGCCAGGGCCCCGCACCGCTTAAAACATCGCAAGGCTGGCTGCATTTAGCCCATGGTGTGCGCAATACAGCTGCGGGCTTGCGCTATGTGCTCTATGTTTTTATGACCGATCTGCACGATCTGACCAAAGTGATATACAAACCGGGCGGCTATTTTATTGCCCCCGAGGGTGAAGAGCGCTTTGGCGATGTACCGAACGTAGTATTCTGCAATGGCTGGATACTGGATGAAGATGAGACCATTTACATCTACTATGCTTCATCCGATACACGTATGCATGTGGCCACTACTACCCTCGCCAAACTGCTGGATTATACCATGAACACACCTGCGGATGGTTTCCGTTCGGCCATGTCGGTGAACACGGTGTGCAGTATCATCAATAAAAATCACCATATCCGTAAAACCTTAAAAGAAATATAGTTAACGTTATGATGGGTGTGCGGGCGATCATGGGTGAAATTGTGCTATACAAAAAAGAGCTTGATACCGAATTAAGCCGGATACTGGATTATTGGATAAAAAATACGCCCGACGAATTGAACAGCGGTTTTATCGGCCGTATTGACGAAAATGAGCAGCCTTATCCAAATTCGCCTAAAGGCTCGGTACTCAATGCGCGAATACTATGGACATTCTCAGCTGCTTATAACCTCCGCAAAAACCCGGAATATTTAAAATATGCCGAAAGGGCTCATCAATACATAAAAGATCATTTCATCGATAAGCAATACGGCGGTGTTTTCTGGACGGTTGATCATAACGGCAAACCGCTCGACACCAAAAAACAGGTTTATGCCATCGCTTTCACCATTTACGGGGTAAGCGAATTTTACCGGGCATCGGGCAATGAAAACGCCCGTACACTGGCCATCAACCTGTATAACCTATTGCAGCAAAACAGTTATGATACTGCCCGCACAGGTTACTATGAGGCATTTACCCGCCAATGGCAGCCTATTGACGACCTGCGCCTGAGCGCAAAGGATGAAAATGAAAAGAAAACGGCCAATACGCATTTGCACGTATTGGAAGCCTATACCAACCTGTACCGTATCTGGCCGTCGGACGAGCTAAAAGCGCATATAATTATGCTGATCGGGAACTTTACAGATCATTTTATTGATGCTGATACCAATCATCTGCGCTTGTTTTTTGATGAGGATTGGAATAGCAGGTCGGGTCTGGTTTCCTATGGGCATGATATTGAAACCACCTGGCTTTTGCAGGAAGCGGCAGAAGTAATAGATGAGACATTGTTACTAAAAAAGATCAAAAAGATAAACATAAAAATAGCCGATATCACTATTGAAGGTATCGACGCTGACGGCGGCCTATGGTACGAATATGAGCCGGCAAACGATCATCTGATTAAACAAAAACACTGGTGGGTGCAGGCTGAGGCGATGGTAGGCTTTTACAATGCCTGGCAGATCAGCGCTGATAACAAATATCTCGAATTGTCATTGAAAAACTGGGAATTCGTAAAAAACAACATCCTCGACCTTAAAAACGGCGAATGGATATGGGGAGTTGATGAACATGGCAAAGTAATGCCCGGCGAAGACAAGGTTGGTATTTGGAAATGCCCTTACCACAACAGCCGGGCCTGTATAGAACTGATAAAAAGAATTGTTTAGTGATAAAAACGAGTTATTTAAATCCCGGGCAGCTCAGTTCCCCTCTTGAGAGGGGGTGTATTGACCGTGCGGTTGCAGGGGTGTGTTATTCAGCATACTTACCGGACACACCCCTTCCACAACACATTCCCGGCGCGCCCCCTCTCGAGGGGGAACTAATACAATCGCTTCATTATAAATAAATTACATCAATCACATTTGGTATTTCAAATCATCAACAGATTAAAAGAATAAAATAACAATATGAAAAACATTACCAAACTATGCGTTGCCGTTATTTGCTGCGCTGTATTGCAAAACTGTAAAAAAGACAATTCAAATAACGGTGGCGGTGGCGGCGGTGGTAATACAACTGATACCACATCAACCACCATAACACCGCCTACCGAGCCCGCCATAGCCAACACACAGGGGTTTTTCCTGGATAACTGGCAGGCAAAAACATTTACACCACCCACTGCACAAACGGTAACCAAACCACAGGCAAGCAGCCCGGTTACTGTTACGGTCGACCTGAGCCAGGAACTTACCAAAGTATCCAACTATGAATATGGTAATAATGCCAATCCGTTCATGGGGGAAATATCAACCGTACCGGCGCTAATGACTAATATTGATGCACTGGCCCCGAATATCATCAGGTTTCCGGGCGGCAGCTTGTCGGATATGTATTTCTGGAACCAATCGTCGCAAGCCCCCGCTGATGCACCGGTGCAATTGCTGGATGACAATGGGAATGCTTCAGCGGCCTATTACTGGTATGGCAATAGCTCAGCAACAAACACCATGACCGTTGACGACTACTATTCCGTTTTGCAGCAAAGCAAAGCCACTGGCATTATTACCGTAAATTATGGCTATGCCCGTTATGGCACAGGCCCTACCCCGGTACAAACAGCCGCGCATTTAGCTGCCGATTGGGTACGGTATGACAAAGGCCGCACCACCTATTGGGAAGTGGGCAACGAGATATATGGCAACTGGGAAGCCGGTTATTATATCAATACATCTGCTAATCAGGATGGGCAGCCGCAAATACAGGACGGCACTACTTATGGCAATCACTTTAAAATATTTGCCGACTCGATGCGGGCGGCGGCATCCGAAGTTGGTAATACCAATATTAAAATTGGGATTGTGATAGACGGTGCCAATGATGCTGACGGCCCAAGCGAAGGGCAGGTAAGCAACTGGAACAATAGTGTATTTACTGCCGAAGCTAACTCGGCCGACTTTTTTGTCGTACATAATTATTACACGCCATATAATGCGAATTCTAACCCTGCCACTATTTTAGGTACACCTAACCCCGGCACCAGTGAAATGATGACCTGGATAAAATCATCGGCATTACAGGCCGGCGCTACCCAAAAGCCCGTAGCGATGGATGAATGGAATATACAGGCCGAAGGCTCAGCGCAAGAAGTATCAAATGTAGCGGGCGTACATGCCGTAATGGTTTTGGGCGAGGCCCTGAAAAATCAGATCAGCATGACCAGTCGCTGGGACCTGGCTAATGGCTGGGATAACGGCGATGATATGGGCATGTTCAACAATTCGTCACCGGGTGGCGATGCAGAGCCTAATGCCCCCGGCTGGAACCCGCGCCCGGCATTTTATTATATGTATTTCTTTCAGCACTATATTGGCGACCATTTGGTAAATTCAACAACCACCAATAGCGATATTGTCAGTTATGGCTCATCGTTCTCGTCGGGCGAAGCCGGCGTAATATTGGTAAACAAAGGCAGCGGCGCCCATGTTGCTGTAGTGAATTTTAGAAATTTTGCACAGGGAAGCACTTACTATTACTATACGCTGAATGGCGGCACGGATAATGCGCCGTTCTCGCACAAAGTTTACATAAACGGCACAGGCCCGTCAGGCGCTTCAGGCGGCCCATCGAACTATGGCACAATTGCTGCAAGTTCGGCCGGTACATCAGGCGGTGTTATTGTTACCATTCCTTCATACGGCGCCGTATATTTGGTTGCAACTCATAAATAGTAAAATGAAAACAAAAAGCCACCTGTTGTTAGTTTTGATAGCATGCCTTGTAGTATGCCATTCCCATGCTAAAGCACAAAATTTACAGTCGGTGGCAATTTTCAACATAAAACAATACGGCGCAGCCGGCGATGGCAAAAATCTCGACAGCAAGGCTATAAATAAAGCCATCGATGCCGCAGCCGGTGCAGGCGGCGGTACGGTTTTTATCCCGGCGGGTAATTATTTGTCAGGATCGATCCATCTGAAAAGTAATGTTTCGCTTTATCTCGACCAGGGCGCGACCATCATAGCGGCCGATGTAACCGCTGAAAATGGCTATGATGATGAGGAACCTGGCATTAATACCACTTACCAGGATTCGGGCCACAGTCATTTTCATAATAGTTTGATATGGGGTGAGAACCTGCACGATATTTCCATTTTAGGCCAGGGGGCAATATGGGGGAAAGGCCTTTACCACGATTATGTAAAAGGAAAGCAAACTGCCAACAAGGCCATAGCGCTTTTGCTGTGCCGCAATGTAAACATCAGCGATATTACCATAGCACATGGCGGCTGGTTTGGCATATTGGCAACCGGGGTGGATAACCTGACTATCAGCAACGTAAAAGAAGACACCAACCGCGACGGTATGGACATTGACTGCTGCCGCAACGTGCACGTAAGCAATTGCAGCGTAAATTCACCGCATGACGATGGCATCTGCCTTAAGAGTTCCTTCGCGCTTGGCTTTGCCCGCGCTACCGAAAATGTAACCATTACCAATTGCGCCTTAAGCGGCTTTGTTGAAGGGACGTTTTTAGATGGCACTTACCAGCGCAAACCGGGCGCCACGCCAATCGGCAGGATAAAACTCGGCACCGAATCAAACGGCGGTTTTAAAAACATAGTAATTTCCAATTGTACTTTTAATTATTGCCGGGGCCTGGCATTGGAAACAGTTGACGGTGCACTGCTGGAGGATGTAACGGTAAGCAACGTCACCATGCGCGATATCTACAACTCGCCTATATTTTTAAGATTGGGGTCACGCATGCGCGGGCCCGACAGCGCCAAAATTGGCGAATTGCGCCGGGTTATCATCAGCAACGTTGTGGTTTATAACGCAAATGAACCGGTATTTATCGGCGGCATACCCGGCCATGATATTAAGGATGTAGAATTGTCCCACATCAAACTATATCTAAAAGGCAGCGGTACCGCGGAACAAGCAAAGACGGAAGTGCCTGAACTTGAAAAAGGCTACCCGGAACCAGGCTCATTCGGCACCTTACCGGCCTATGGCATTTACGCCCGCCATGTAAACGGGCTTAAGCTGGAAGATATCGATATTAATTATATTGATGAAGACCTCCGCCCGGCTATTTCGGTAACGGGCATACAATCGGCAGATATCCGGTTTGTTAAAGCACAAATAAATGCTAATATCCCGGCTATCATTACAAGCAACTCATCCGGCATAGCTCTTTTCCAATCGTTAAACCTGCCCGATGGCGCATTAAAATAAGTAACCATGAAATACCTGAAAACATTTACCATTGCATTTACAGGGAAATCGCTTTTAAAACGAGTTGTTTTAAAAATCCCCTCTCGAGAGGGGGTGTGTAAGCCCTGCGCGATGGCAGGGGTGTGTTTATGCACTATGCAATCCTACCGCTTTGCTATAACACACCCCTGCAGCCGCATATTTCCCAGCGCACCCCCTCTCAAGAGGGGAACTAAAACCAGCTACAGTTACAGCAAATTTTTAAAAGCTTCCCTGATTGCATTTATACTTACATCCGCCATTTGCAGCAGGTCATCCGCGCAAAAATTTGAGCAACTTGCTCTAACCCCGCCCATGGGTTGGAACAGTTGGAACACCTTCCAGGTAAACATCAATGAGCAAATGCTACGCGATATGGTTGATGCGATGGTATCGTCGGGTATGCGCGATGCGGGCTATACCTATTTTGTTTTGGATGATGGCTGGATGTCGATGCAGCGTGATACCAACGGCAATTTAGTGCCTGATCCGAAGAAATTTCCCAGCGGCATCAAGGCCTTTGCGGATTATGTTCATTCTAAAGGGCTGAAATTTGGCATATACAACTGTGCGGGCACCAAAACATGCGCCGGCTTTCCCGGAACACATGGCTATGAATACCAGGATGCCCGGCTTTATGCATCGTGGGGTGTGGATTATTTAAAATACGACTGGTGCAATACCGACAGCATTAACGCCCGCGATGCCTACCTTACTATGAGTAAGGCTATCCGCGCGGCGGGCAGACCGATGATCTTCAGCCTTTGCGAATGGGGTAACCATGGGCCATGGCTGTGGGCAACCAACGTGGGCCAATTATGGCGAACTACAAGCGATATTCACGCCGGATTTGATAAAGACCTGAATTATGGTACCTGGAGTTCGTACAGCGTAATGCATATTGTCGACCTGCAAAATAAAATAAGGCAATATGCCGGCCCCGGCCATTGGAACGACCCCGATATGCTTGAAGTTGGCAATGGCGGCATGAGCTATGCCGAAAACAAATCCCACTTTTCGATGTGGTGCATGCTGGCCGCGCCGCTCATTGCCGGTAACGATTTGCGTAAAATGTCGTCTGAAACAAAGGAAATATTAACCAATAAGGATGTTATTGCAGTAGACCAGGATTCGCTCGGCGTTGAGGCTTATCGTTATTACTCATTCGACAGTTTAGAGATGTGGGTAAAGCCCTTGAAGCATAACGAAGTGGCCATTTGTTTCTTGAACAGGGCATCGCATCCGCAAACTATCGATTACGACTGGAGCGCACATGTATTAACCGATACCGTATCGCATATCCACATTGATTTTAAATCTGAAGGTTATAAATTGCGCGACCTGTGGACGAAAAAAGTGGCCGGAACAACAGGCACACCCTTTAAACAAACAATTGCCCCGCATGATGTAGTCATGCTTCGGCTCACGAAGATAAAACCATGAAAAAACTGATCGCCATACTCGCAATACTGGGCAGTGCCCCGGTATTTGCCCAGCAGATCTATCCACCCAGCGATAAACTGGCTACCAGTGAAACCGTAGCGCTTTACAGCAGTATGCAGCGGTTAGTTGGCGCGGGCGCTCTCTTCGGGCATCATGATGACACCGCTTATGGCATCGGCTGGCGTTTTGAGCCTAACCGCTCGGATGTAAAAAGCACCAGCGGCTCCTACCCCGCCCTATACGAATGGGATTTTGCCAAAATGGAACACAAGCGCGATAGTGACATCAACGGCATTCCATTCAAATTACAGCGGCAACTGGTAAGGCAAGCCTATGACCGCGGCGGAATAAACGAGTTCTGCTGGCATGTGGATAATCCTTCAGATGGCAAATCTGCCTGGGACACTACGCAGCATACCGTAAAAGATATTATTCCCGGCGGCGCACACCACGATGTTTGGGTACAATACCTCGATAACATTGCAGCCTACGCGCAAACACTCAAAGGACCTGAAGGCGAACCGATCCCGCTGCTGTTCCGCCCGTTTCATGAACTGACCGGCAACTGGTTCTGGTGGTGCAAAAACACCAGTACACCCGAAGAGTTTAAAACCCTATGGCGCTTCACCATCGATTACCTGCGCAATACCAAACACCTGCATAACCTGCTCATTGTTTATTCAGTGGCTGATTTTAATACTAAGGAAGACTTTTTGGAACGTTACCCCGGCGATGATTATGTAGATATTATCGGTTTTGATAATTATTGCACCAACAGCATCCCTCGCTTTGTCAAAAACCTCGATAAGCGCATGGGCCTGCAATTGGAGATAGCCGCCGACCACCACAAGCTGGCCTGCCTTGCCGAAACCGGCTACCAAAGCATCCCGCAAGCGGATTGGTGGACTAAAGTATTGTTACCCGAGCTACAGAAATATCCTAAAACATCCTTCGTGCTGGTTTGGCGTAACTGGAAACCGGAACACTGCTATGCCCCGTATCCCGGCCAGGTTAGCGCCGATGATTTTAAAAAATTCTCGCAGGATGATAACACGATGTTTCAAAACAGGCTAACGCCGCTGGCGGTTTATGGGAAATATATTCCGCCTGTGCAGGATAAATAACACCCATGTCATGCTGAATGAAATGAAGCACCTTTCGCTTCGTTAGCAAACTTTAAAGGTTCTTCGCTATCGCTCAGAATGACAGATTTTTATATTAATATCTTCACTAATGAAATACATCCTCTGTTTTATAATCGCCGCAACATTCGCTGTCAAAGCATCAGCAAAAAAAGACGCACCCAAGTTTTTTAAGGCTGATGACCGTCATATCAGCTATACCGGCAGGATAGATTTCTCCAATCCTGCAAAGCCCCGTTTTTGGGCAGCAGGCGTTTATATCCAGGCAAAATTTAAAGGCACATCGCTCACCATTTTTTTGAACGATGAAGAACCAGGCGATAACCGCAATTATATCGAGGTAGTTATAGATGATAACAAACCATTCCGCATCAAGCTCACCAAAAAAGTCAACGAGCTTACCGTTGCAGATGACCTGGCGCCCGGCGAACATACAGTAACTATTTGTAAAGACACGGAATCGGGCATCGGGTACATTGATTTTTTAGGCATGAAATGCGAGAAGCTGCTGCCCGTTAAAAAACCTCACCATAAAATTGAATTCATCGGCGATTCGATAACCTGCGGTTCGGGAATTGACGAATCGGATGTTAAATGCGATATGGGCAAATGGTACGATCAGCATAATGCTTATTTAAGCTACGGCCCGCTCACCGCCCGGCAACTGGATGCGCAATATTATCTCTCCTCCGTTTCAGGTATTGGCTTGATCCACAGTTGCTGTAACATAAGCCTCACCATGCCCCAGGCTTTTGATAAAATGAACCAGCGTTTAGATACCATTCAATGGGATTTTAGCCGCTACACGCCCGATGTGGTCACCATCTGCCTCGGCCAGAACGACGGCAAACAGGATTCTGCCAGGTTTTGCAGCGCTTACGTGACCTTTATCGGCAATATCCACTCCCATTACCCAAAGGCCGATATCGTTTGCCTCAACAGCCCTATGGGAAATGAGGAGTTAACCGCCATGCTCAAACGCTACATCCCCGCCATTGCAAACGCAGCCCACGCCAGCGGCGACAAAAAAGTAAGCTACTATTTCTTCTCCGGTAGGTATAACGACGGTTGCGGCGGACATCCCGGCATGGCGCAGCACCAGCTCATTGCGGATCAGCTGGCGGGTTATATTAAGGGGTTGGAGAAGTGGTGATGGCGATAACAAATTCATCAAAACCATGTCATTGCGAGCGGGTTGCGGGGCGAATTCTGCAGCGAAGCAACCTCATCGCTGTGCATGTTGACGAGGTTGCTTCGTCGCCCTCACGCACTAACCCGTACGCTCCTCGCAATGACATGGTTTTTATTATTTTAAAAACCTCTGCCTGGTTTAAGAGTTAGCGCAGCGCTCTTAAATCCAGAATGATAAGTAAGACTCCGTCTGGCCCACGAAACGAAAAGCTTATCGTTTAACAATATTATTTTTACTAAATTAAACCGGACGGAGTCCTGATTTTTCTAAGTTAAATTTAAGAGCGCTGCGCTAACTCTTAAACAAGAAGTGAATTTCATTCCGCATGACAATTTTTTTATTAATGCCTACCTCACCCACTCCTTCCCCACATTCCATCCCTCAACTAAAACGACCGGCGATTGCGTACCTAACTTAGCCGTTGGTGCGCTCACCGTAATCGTAATACTATCACCAACTGCCAGCGTAAAATAATTGGCCGACCAGTACGACGGCATAACCTCCTCACCATTAACCATCAGTTGCGGGCGGACGAAAAAAGCTATTTGTTTGCCGTTGGTTATTTGCAGCGTGTATTTGTTCTCTTTAAGGCCTTTTTCAGTTTTTATTAAATGTGCGCTCAAATTTGTGTGCGGCATGTTATTCAATGCCTTATAATCATTGCCGGGAGCAGTCCAATACGTATTTCTTGAAATTACTTTACCTGATGCATCCTTCAACTTCAACACCACAAAACAAAACTCATTGATACCGGCAAGTGCATTTTTTAACGGCATCGCCGATGCTGTGCCTGTTGTAGCTACGCTTACAGCAGCATTTTGATGATAAAGCAACTTACTGTTAATATCATAAACATCCGCCGAGGCGCTCAACCGGCCCGTACTTTTAAACGCACGGTTTATCACCATCACTGTCGAATCATCCTGGTTAAACTGGATGTGCAGCGGTTCGCAGGCGCTTTGCATGGCGTAAAAACCGGCATTGGGTTCAAGGTACCAATCGTATATCTGCCATATTACGCTTGGGAACGCCGCGTTCAGCTTCCAAAGCATTACGCCGCCGGTTTGGTTCAGTTTATGCCCGTCTGCTTCAAAAATGCCCTGGTAACCGGTGTAGTTCATTAGCTGCATCTTGCCAGAGAAATTGATGATATCCGTTGCATCGCCATAACGTTTTACCATGTCTTTATAATACTCGTCGTATTTTCCAGCACCAGTACAGGCATCATGGTATCCCCAGCTATTGTTCAGCGGGAAGGGCAGCTTACTATCCCAAACCAGGTCGGGAATGATCTTTGGCAAAGTGGTATATGGCGGCTGCGACGGTAACCCGGTCTCATCCTTAAAAACCCAGTCGTGCCCGTTATCGGCCAGCCGATAGTATTCTTTAGGGTCTTTCCAGGC
>Ga0302227_10000867_pt1 | contig 23380 bp, 24 predicted proteins | sample II_Palsa_N1_1_FD_193525 | JGI IMG/M metagenome (GOLD analysis project Ga0302227, IMG submission 193525) | Peat permafrost microbial communities from Stordalen Mire near Abisko, Sweden - II_Palsa_N1_1 | ecosystem: Environmental > Terrestrial > Soil > Palsa > Peat permafrost | place: Sweden... | reverse complement strand
GTAGCGTTCGATGTCGTCGCGCAGCGCCGCAACACTCGCATAGCGACGGATCGGGTCGAGTCGTGTTGCTTTCTGCACGATCGCATGGAGATCGACGCCGAGTTTTCGTCGCAACGCCTCGTCGTCGGACACTGACACGTTCGCATCCGCGTATTTGTCGATGCGACGTGGCTGCAGACCGCCGAGCAGCTCGGCCAGCAACACGCCGAGTGCGTACACGTCGATCGCGGTCGTCGCGACGTCGCCGGTGAACTGTTCGGGAGCCGCGTACGAGCGAGTCAGGCGCCGCACCTCGGTGCGCGTCTGTTCGCCTTCGCCAGTTAGAAGCTTGGCGATGCCGAAATCGACGAGCTTGACGCAACCATCCGCGCCGACGAGTACATTGCTCGGCTTCAGGTCGCGGTGCACGATCAGACTGCGGTGCGCATGCTCGACTGCCGCGGACACGTCGACGAACAGCGCGAGGCGCTCACGCATGGTCAGCCCGTGCCGTTCGCAATGCGTGACGAGGTCATCGCCGGCCACGAATTCGAGAGCGAGAAACGGTGTGCCCGTCGGCGAGAATCCCGCGTCGAGCAGTTGCGCGATGTGCGGATGCTGCAGCCGCGCGAGGATGCGTTGCTCGCGCAGAAAGCGTCGGCGCTCATCGGCGTCGTGAACGTCGATGCGCAACAGCTTGAGGGCGACCGTTTGTGGACCGCCAGGCAGTTCGCGCTCGGCCTCGAAGACGCTGGCCATGCCGCCCGCGCCGACGAAACGAAGGACGCGATAGCCCGAAATGGTCGGCAGCGTATCGGGCAGGTTGTCGGCGAGCGCTGGCAACCATTGCGCCATGCCGCGCTCGAGCGCCTCAATACCAGGCGCATCGTCGAGCGCCTGTGCAACGAGCGTACGCAGCGTCGCGTCTTCGCAGTGCGTGCGCAGCCAATCGGCCCGTTCGGCGGCAGGCACCTCGAACAGCTGATCGATCAGCGGTTCGATTTCGTGCCATCGTTGGTCAAAGTCGAAAATCATCGGTCGCGCGTATTCCCGTTCTGGCATGTCTCTATAAGCGCAATCACGCCCGAGCTACCGACAGTGCCTCACGCACCCGGCATCAGGCAGGCGGACAGAAACGTGCGCGCTTTCAGCCAGTCGCGCTCGACAGTGCGTGCATTGACACCTAGAACTGCGGCGATATCCGGGCTCGAAAGGTCGGCGAACAAGCGGAGCTCGGCGACCTGCGCAAGGCGCTGATCGAGCGCCGCAAGCCGACTCAACGCCTCGTCGATCGCCAGCACATCGATGATTTCCGATCGCACCTCTCCCGCCATCATCTCCGGTGCCTGACGTTTCTGAGCCTTCTTTCGTCGCGCATGGTCGATCAGGATATGCCGCATCACCCGGCTCATGTATGCATACAAGTGCGCGCGATCGGCAAACCTGACGTCGCTCTGATTGGCCAGCTTCAGATAGGCCTCGTGAACCAGCGCCGTCGTTTCAAGCGTGTGCGCCGCTTCATGCGCCCGCTGGCGGCGCGCCAGATGGCGCAGCGTTGCGTAAATCTTCGGAATCAACGCATCCATCGCCGCAGGGTCACCGCGTGCGAGGGTCTCCGTGATTTGGGGTTCGGCGTTCATGTGCCTGGAGGGTTGGGCAATCGCGACCAGCGTCGCGGCAGAGGCGGCTGTCCCGAGCGTGTTGGTGCAGGCGGCCAAAGAGTGATGGCAGCGCTTGGGATGGCCGTAAGCCTTCGCAATGCCATCGCACGTCTCATCCAACTAGGGGCTGAAATCATGTCAAATCATCGCTCTTCGTATGGCCGCTCACAAGAGCCACCGCCCTCATTTTTGCCGGTTTCACCAGTGTCGCCGTTGCAGACTCTGGAGCCGGTGCAACGCCATCGGCAGCCGCCACAGCATCATCCCGGTCCGCTAGTGGCCCGAGGACCTATACCTATCAGACGCTCGACTATCCCGGTCGTCGTTGACGATCTTCTGGGGGATCAACAATTTCGGGGTGGCGTCGGCGAATACTTCGACACTGCCGGCAATCAGCACGGATTCGTCGCGACTCCCGCGGGGACGCAACGCCGGAACTGATGAAAATAAAGGCTCCGCATGGACCCGGAGCCTTTGTCGATCCGCAACTGAACGATTCAGCGCGGTGTTTCAAGGAACGCTTGGCATCAAAGGCTAACGGTGTCAGGTTCCAATAGTTTGCGTGAATCACAGGGAACAAAACGGGGCCAAGTCAAGCTGGCCCCGTTCGTTTTTCTCAGCTCTCAACGAATGCTGCAGAACGACTCGTAGTGATCGGCAGAGTAATATCGATTGTCGATAACCGACTTGGTTTTGCCGTCGGTCACGAGAAACACGAGCCGATACGCTCCCGCCGCGCCACCGGGATTCTGTCGGGCTTTGCCCTCGTAGTAGGTCTGCCCGCGACCTGCCTGCGGCAGTCGACCCTCGGCGTTGCCAAAAACCTGGACATCAACCGCCGCAGGGCCACAGGCCGCGATGGGAGCCGGCATGGTGACGCAATAGGCCATGTCACGCGTCGCTTCGCGAACATAGTCGGGGAGCGTGCCGCACGCGGCGGGTTCTTTCGCCATGGCCTGAGCTGCTGAAAGCGCGAAGGCGACGATTGCAGCGGATCTGATGAATGGATGCATTTGCATTTCCTCTGAAGAGATTGGGATGGATGCCGGTTCCCGTCACAAGGAAAAACCAGGCAGAACCACTTTTGATCATTCCCTGCATAAGTCCCATCAGCGAAAGACTGATTTCCACTCAGAAAAATGCTTATCTTTTGCCTCTATCCGAAGCGGTGTCGCCGTTATCGGGGGATGTCGATGAATTGATAAAATGCGGGATTTTGAGGCGCTGGCGATGACCTGCGTCGATACCGTGCAGCAAAAAAACAGGGCAGAGTGCGCTATTCAGGGCGGACGTCAGTTGCCCCAGCAATTGCGTGACGCGGATGATCTGTTCGCTAGCCGTCAGCGTCATCAACAGATGCGCAGCCCCGGCTCCAGTTCGCCGGGCAAGTGGTTCAGCTATATCTGTGTATCTCCATCATTCCATCACCAACGAGCGATGGGCGCTCACGCCAGCCATGACGCCTGCGGCAGCGGCCATTGAGGCGTTGTACATCGCCGTTGCCGCATCGCCGGCGGCGAACACGCCCGCGACGCTGGTTTGCTTCATTGCGTCTACGCGCAGGTAAGGACCCGATGGGCCTTGCTCCATGGCGCAGCCGAGTTGGTCTGCGATCGGATGGGTGAATGTCGTGCGAGAACCGGTGAACAGCGCATGCAGCGGAAGTGTGCGGCCGTCGGCGAGCCGCACCGCCTCGAGTCCCGGTGCGGCGCCGAGCAGTTCGACGACGGGAGTGTGCTCGATGGTGACGCCGCGGCGCTTGAGCAACGCGGACTCGTCGGCATCCGGAAGGTACTCATCCTGGGTGAAATAGGTGGTCGGTCCCCAGTCGGGCAGCATGGCGGCCTGGTGGATCGACGTCGGGCTTACCGCGAGTACGCCCAGTGGTTGGTCGGCCACTTCGTAGCCATGGCAGTAAGGGCACGGCAGCACGCTTTGTCCCCAGCGCTCGTCCATACCTGGCAGTGGCAGCGTGTCGCGGACACCGGTGGCGAGGATGAGTCGCGCTCCCGCAAATTCGCGACTGTCGGTAAGCGAGACCACGAAGCCGCTACCGTCGGCCCTCGCCGACATGGCCTCGCCCTCGACACGGCGGAAGGCGGGGTAGGCGCGCATTTGTGCCATGGCCTCCTCAAGGATGGCTCGCGGTGCTTTGCCATCGTGTCCGAGGAAGCCATGGGAGGCATCGGCGAAGCGATTGCGTGGCAGGCCATGGTCGATCACCACCACCGGGCGGCGAGCACGTGCGAGCTGTAACGCGGCGGACAGGCCGGCGAAACTGCCGCCGAGAATAAGGACATCAGTCATTACGTCAATTCCATATCGAATCAATTGAAGTTACATATTAAGCTGACTTCTGAAAAAAGTAACTATCGGAGTTACAATAACGCCATCTGTTGATCCGGAGCTCCTTGCCATGCGTCACGACAGCCGCTTGTCTCGCGTACTTCACGCACTCATTCATATGGATGGGCATGAAGGGCGCGCCACGTCTGAAACTATCGGGCACATGCTCGGCACGAATGCGGTGGTGGTACGGCGCACCATGGCTGGCCTGCGTGACGCGGGCTATGTATGTTCGGACAAAGGGCCCGGCGGCGGCTGGACGCTGCTGTGTCCGCTGGCCGAGATCACTCTGTTTGATGTGTACATCGCATTGGGTGCCCCGCCGGTGTTCGCGCTGGGACTGGCTGACGACCAGCCTGAATGCCTCGTTGAACAGGCGGTAAATGCGGCGGTGGGCGACGCGCTTGGTAAGGCTGCGGATGCATTGATGACGGGTTTGAAGGCGGTGAACCTGGCCGACGTCGCGCATGATTTCGAGCGGCGATCAAAGCGGCTATCACGGCATCGCCGGTCCGCTGCATAGTCAGGCAGGGAAACCTCGGGGCAGGTTGCACTTTTCCCGGCTGGTTGGACTGTGGTTGCTTTCTGCGCGATCTTGAATGTCCGACGTGCGGCGCTTCAGAGTGGAAGCTATCCGTACCTCGGCGCTGCGTTCGTTTTGACAATGCCTCTCCGCACCAGCGATAGCCACGGTAAATGGGCACGATGAAAACAAACGATTGGTCTCTATGGCGCTGACTGCGGATGATGCGAAGCCATAGGCGCCGTCTTCGCGACGCCAATGTCTTCCTCAGGAGTTGCCATCATGTTCAAGTCTCAAACCGCGAGCGCTAGCCGCATTCCCCATCTCGCCACGGTCGTCGCCCTGGTGTTTACGATTGCCATTGGCGTCATGCAGTCCGGTATTCACGCGGGTTCTGTCTCCACCAGCACCGCCAGCGTCACGGCTCGCTGAGGGCATCTTTGATGTAACGATTCACGCAGTTGTTGAGTAGGCGCTCTGTTTACATCACCAGCTCAGCCATTGCCGCCGCTGTGAATTCTTTCAAGTGCTCGCGGTGACCCATGCGGACTTTCGTCAGCCACAGGGGATCACTGAGCAGTGCGCGGCCTACGGCGATCAAATCGAACTCGCCACGCTGCATACGTTCGACGAGATTGTCCAAACCGACTGGCGTGGAGCTTTCGCCAGCAAAGGCCGCCATGAAGTCACCCGACAGACCCACTGAGCCGACGCTGATCGTGGCGGCGCCGGTGAGCTTCTTTGCCCAGCCAGCGAAGTTCAGTCCATTGGCGCCGTCGATCTCCGCGAACTCCGGTTCCCAGAAGCGCCGCTGCGAGCAATGCAGAATGTCGATGCCAGCTTCCACTAGCGGCAGCAACCAGTCCGTCATGGCGTCCGGCGTGGGCGCCAGGCGTGCCGCGTAGTCCTGCTGCTTCCACTGGCTCACCCGCAAGATGATCGGAAAGTCCGGACCCACGGCTTGGCGTATCGCCTTGACCACTTCGCCGGCAAAGCGCGAACGCTGGGCGATCGTGGCGCCGCCGTAACGATCGGTGCGCTCGTTGGTGCCCGACCAGAAGAATTGGTCGATCAGATAACCATGTGCGCCGTGAATCTCCAGCGTGTCGAAGCCAAGGCGTTTGGCATCGGCGGCAGCGCGGGCAAAGGCAGCCACAGCATCGGCAATATCTTCCTCGCTCATCGCCTGACCACGGGCGGTGCCGGGTGCCACGAGACCGGAAGGGCTCTCGGGCGGTGCCAGCGGCGTCCAGTCAGCAAACGGATGCGCCACGGCACCGACGTGCCAAATCTGCGGACCCATCTTGCCGCCAGCGGCATGTACGCCGTCGATCACCGGTTCCCAGCCGGCCAGTGGGGCATCGCCGTGGAAAAACGGGATCTTGCCCTCGTTTCGGGCAGACGGCCGGTCGATCACCGTGCCTTCGGACAGGATCAGCCCGACCTCGCCCTCGGCACGCCGACGGTAGTAAGCGGCAACATTCTCGCCGGGTACGCCATCGGGTGAAAACGAGCGTGTCATCGGCGCCATCACGACGCGATTCTTCAATGCGAGGCTCTTTATCTGAAACGGCTGAAACAGAACGTCGGCACTTGAAGAGGTGGTGTTTGTGGAAGTCATATAGGAAGCTCCATCGAAGGGAATGGATCGATGGTATAGTTTGTATACTTAGTGTCAATGAGGCACAATTCTGCAACCAAGTAGCCATAAGGAAACCACCATGGCCTCACTCAAACACCGCGTACTTCAGGCCGCCGATTGCCCCAGCCGGTTATTGCTGGACGAGCTGGCTGACAAATGGTCGGTGCTGATCCTTGCCGCGCTGAAAGACGGGCCGCTGCGCTTCAACGAAATCAAACGCACGCTGGAAGGCATTACGCAAAAGGCGCTGACGCAGACTCTTCGCCGCCTGGAGCGCAACGGCATTCTGGCCAGGCGTGTCGTCGAGGCGTCACCCATCGCTGTCGAGTACAGCGTGACGGCGTTGGGTAAAAGTCTGAAAAAGCCGTTCAAGGCGTTGTACGACTGGACCGTCGTCAACTTGCCCGACGTGGAAGCCGCGCGTCAGTTGTTCGACACGAAGTTGACGCGATAGCTCAATGCCGAGTAGTCCAGCGGTGAATCGTTTGCCACCAACTTCCGCTGATCAAGCACGATGCTGGTGCTGACGGATTTGGCTACTCAGTGTTTGGCACGCACTATGCTTCTGTGCAGGAATCTTTTCGCTCTCATCCGCTAGTTCGCGTGCCAGGGCGAACACCTGATCCAGCGAGGTATCCAGCTCCGCAGAGATACGCTGCATGGATTTCAGTGAGGGGTTGCGGCGGCTTCGCTCGATGCCGCTCACATAGGTGCGGTCCAATCCGGCGCGTAGTGCCAGTTCCTCCTGACTGAGCGAATGACGTTCGCGCAGGAGTCGAAAGGCTGGGCCGACGTAAGGGGTGATATCCACCGGCGAACAGTCGTATCTGGTGGACTATTGATCTACGGACTATAAGTCAAATTACAATCAAGCTGTTTGATGAGTGCGACACAAAACAGAAGGTAACGATTCGATAGTTTTGGCTCGATAGCGTTGGCGCGCTTTGACATTCCGAGCCAGGAGGGCACAGCTAAAAGGATCGTATGCCATGGAAACAAATGCGAACAATGAAACGGGTAGAGCGTTAGATCACTCGATCGGAGCAGCCGACGGGGCCTACAGCCTCCACACTTTGCTAGATCACCTGCAGGGTGGCGGAGAAGACCGTATCGTAGGCGCAGGACTGGCACAACTCGGTCCCGACCATCTGGCGGCTATCTACGAAGGTGCCGAGACACAAGTGAATGAATGCTTGCGGGGCCTCGCCGCGATATTGCAGGTGTTGACGTTTACTACGAGGCATCTCGGCAAGGAAGTGCCGGTGCACGTGGTGCAGGACATCTCTGCACATCTACAGGGGCAAACCCAGGCGCTGGAGTGCTGGAACACACTGGCGGACCATGCCGCCTATCTTCTCAATGAGCCACTCATTGCTCGCGATCTGGCAGGGCACTATGCGGACAAGGAGGACGATGTCCATTAAGCGGCAGCGTTGCCGCTACTTCCGCGGCTGGGGAAGGAGAAATCCTATTAGAACTCCCCCTCAATTTGCGCTGCAGCCGTTTGCGCACTTACATCGCTAGTAGGCTTGCCATTGAAGTCACAGCAAAAAAGCTATCGCTCAGAACAAGCATAACCATGGTGCCTACGATGGGGGAGATCGAAAAACTTTTGCAAGGCAAGTACCGGATCACTGCGTAGCACAGCTAATTCTCAACTTTCCAGGATGCTTAAATGGGCTGTCTCTGGGCTGATCTTCAGTTGCTTTCAATGCAAGAGACGGTTTCAGCGAAAGTCATGCTGGAAACAGCAGCGCCGTATAGGAAGCCTTGTGCTTCGTCACAGCCTCGCTCAAACATATAGCGATGTTGCTGCTCGGTCTCGACCCCCTCAGCGATGACGCGAATATTGAGGCTTTTGGCCAGTGCGATAATTGCATTGATCACGGCGGCATCGGCGGCATCGGTCGCGAGATCCCGCACGAAGGAACGGTCGATCTTGATCTTGTCGATCGGGAAGCGCGTAAGGTAGGAGAGGCTGGAGTAGCCGGTACCAAAATCGTCGACGACGATCTTCACGCCGAGCTTTCGGATTTGGTGCAGCTTTCGCGCACTCTCCTCCGGATTTTCCATGAGCATTCCCTCGGTAATCTCAAGCTCGAGGCAGGAAGGCGTGATGCGACTTTCGTTGATGGCGTTGACCAGGGTCGCCATCCATTCCTTCTGCTGGAATTGTCTCGGCGAGACGTTGACGGCAACCGACACCATCCGCTTGAGCTCGCGCTGAATTTCGACGCATTCGCGGCAGGCTTTACGCAGCACCCACTCTCCGAGCGTGAGGATGAGACCGGATTCTTCCGCGATGGGTACGAATCGATCGGGTTCGATCTCACCCCGCATCGAGTTACTCCAGCGTACGAGAGCCTCCATACCTACGACATGTCGATCTGAGATCGAGACTTCGGGCTGGTAATGCACAGTCAACTCGTTGCGCTCGATGGCGTGCCCCAGGGCAAGCCCCAGGGCCAATTTTTCCTCAGTGGCCTGGAGCATCGCGTTATCGAACCATTGGAAGTTGCTCCGACCGATCGCCTTGGCTTGGTACATGGCCGCATCCGCGTGCTTGAGCAATGTGCTTGCGTCCACGCCATCATCGGGAAACAGACAACCGCCGATGCTTGGTGTGACTGCGAGCTCATGTCCTTCGATTAACATCTTGTCCGATATCACAGCGGCCAGACCATCGATAAGAGTAGTCAACGTCTCTCGACCGGAAACTTCGTTCAACACCACAACAAACTCATCACCACCCAACCGGGCGACGGTATCAATATCGCGAATACGCCCCTGTAACCGCTTGGCCACCGTTAGCAACAGCTGATCGCCAATCTGATGACCCAGCGAGTCGTTAACTCGCTTAAAGTGATCCAGATCAATCATCAATACCGCTGCTTGCCTGGCATGGCGCTGCCCCTGATGGATGGCCATTTCCAGTCGATCCATGAGAAGCGCTCTATTTGGCAGCCCTGTAAGTGCGTCGTGGTGTGCCATATGGCGGATGTAATTCTCGGCGCGTTTGCGAGCCGTAATGTCATAGGCAACCTTGAGGAAGCCCGTAACATTGCCCGCATCGTCTCGAAGGGATGTAATGGCGATGTTCACCGGCACGCCCGTGCCGTCCTTCCTTACGTAGGTCCACTCGCGTTCGTCGGCCATGCCCTGACTGCCAGACTTCACGATGACCTGATAATTCGCGGCTATGGGTTCCATGCCAGGCTCAGTAAGCTCTGCCGCGCGCAACTTCAGCTCCTTGGTATCGTGGAGAACCAGGGCGGACTTTCCCACTAACTCATGACGATCGTATCCAAGCAAACGATCGGCCGCAGGATTCGCGGTAAGAATTTGCCCGTTGATATCGGTCGCGATCGTACTGAAGGGTAAGCTGTCGAGGATCAATTGACGGAACGCATCATCCCGCGTCGCGCGTCGGACCTTGTCGACGCGCAGTCGCTCGGTAATATCTATGATCGATGCGAGAACATGCCACTCGCCGTCACTTTCAACCGGACTTAAGCCAATTTCTACCGGCACCTCGGTTGCATCTTTACGTAATCCAAAGAGTTCCTTACCTTCACCCATGAATCTTGTGACAGGTTGCGTGAAAAAATTTGTCCTCAGGCCGACATGACGGCCTCGATACCGCTCGGGAAGCAGCATCTCTATATGGCTATTGAGAAGCTCGGAACGCTCGTACCCAAACAGTCGCTCAGTTTGAGTGTTTACCAGGACAATAACGCCGCTCGCGTTGATCATGAGCATGGCGTTCGGTGCAGCCTCAACCACGAGGCGCAACTTTTGCTCATCACCTGATCGGGTGCTTGATAGTCGGATAGGCAAGTCTTCCGGCCGCATCGTCACTGACAACGTCCCCGGTTGCTGATCGACAAACCACGTGAATGTCTTTATCTAATACTCTGGGTAGGGATGAAGAGCAAGCTAATGCCAAGCCATCTTGCGGGAACGCGCGTTGTGGTTCATCGCCGCGATCGCCAAGCGCATTGATCGCCGCGTGCATCTGTTTGTCGGTCGGCGTGAAGAGCCAGCCGACGTAATATCCACCAACGGTGAAGAAATTGCCGACGCCGTTGTTCGGGTCGGATCTTGCCATCGACGAGGGTGGGCAGCTTGTCCTACATCTGTGGTGCCGGAGATTTGCAATAAAATTAGACCGTTCTCAGAGCACGTTGTTGTTGTAATGCTGCGCGCCATAAGGCCTCTTTATTGTCTTTGCGATACATGCACATCATGGGCCTCCTCAGCATGGGATCGTTTCGGAAGATTAGTTATGCGTGAAACTGTTTCTCTGGACTGGCGCTCGTTACGCGCATGGTGTGCGCTCGCGATTCTGATTGGCGCGTATTTTCTCCAGGCGCAGGTTGAATCGTTCGCCATTGCGCCTTTGAAACAGGCGGCCGATCTGCACATGATCAAGGATGGAGCCATGTCCTTGGAGGCCTATGCGGCCCTCATGATCGTGAGGCTTGGCTGGAATGCTTTGCTTGTGGCCGCCATTTGGGCCGTGCTGGGGCGTCCGTTCGACGGCTTCCCGTTAAAAGACAGGCGCGTATTCCGGCACATCGTCATTGGTCTGTTGATCGGTTTGGTGGTGATGACCGCGGCGATCCTGTGCATTGTCTTCGTCGGAGATGCGCACGTTTCTCATGCATCTCAACCCGCTGCTACCGCTCTCAAGTTTGGCGGTGGCTGGCTACTTGCCGATGTGGCGGGCGCCCTGGGTGAAGAGCTGTATGGAAGGGCGGCGATACTTCTGGTCGCCGAGCGTTTCTTAGGCTGGAAAGGTGCTGTTCTCGTGTCGGGCTTGATGTTCGTCGTCATCCACCTTGGAAATCCCGGCGCGAGTGCGATCTGGTTGGTAAGGCTGGGCATTCAGGGTGCGCTGTTGGCCTATGCTGTGTACCGCACGGGATCGCTATGGTGGTCGGTGGGCTATCACGCTGGCTGGAACTGGGCCAGCGCGCCACTGTTTGGCGCGGCGGGGAGCGGCTACCTCGACCAAGGGCATCTCTTTGATTTTCTCCCCTATGGGTCGGTTTGGCTTACCGGCGGTGCGGTGGGGCCTGAGGGAAGTCTCTTCGCTTTTCTTGCCGTTGTGATGGCTTTTGTATTACTGCGAAAGACATTGCCCTCCATCGCGAGAAACCGCGGTGGGAAATTTGGATCGCGTTCCATCCAGTGACCGCGCGGCTAAGTTTTCCGGACGCAGCACGCAGGCAGACACCGCATCAGGCTGATTAGCTGTGGATGGCTGTGCATCCTTTCACTCACGAGCACGAGAGGGCTACCGATGGGTTTATCGGCAGCCCTGGATCCGCCGCGCAGTTAGCCCTGCTTCTCGAGCGCCTTCACCGCGTCGAGCGTTTCTTGAACATGCTTCGTGGGGCTGAGGCTGGAATAGACATGCGTGATTTTCCCCGACGGAGCGATCACATACGAGGTGCGGTCTGACCAGTCCGGTTTGAGCGTGAGCGTCGCGTCGTATTCCTTGGCAATCTTTGCGCCCTCATCCGCGGCGACTGGAAACTTGCCACCGCAGTGTTCGGTTTCCTTGGAGAAATCCGCCAGCTCCGAGGTATGGCCGGCGGTAACGCCGATCACGGTGGCATGCAGCGCCTTGAACTGGTCGATAGCCTGCGAGAACAGGTGAGCCTCGATGTTGCAGCCCGAGGTGTGTGCGGCCGGGAAGAAGTAGACCACCACCGGCCCTTTCTTCAGTGCATCGGCCAGATCGAATGTGAACGGCTGGCCGGCGAGATAGGCCGGCGCGGTGAATTCCGGCGCCTGGGTGCCTTCCTTCAATGCAGCAAACGCAGGCGACGCGAGGATGGCGGTGCCGACGAGGCTGAGGGCGGCGAATTTCAACAATGACTTCATGGGTGGGATTCCTGCTCTGGCTGAAGGGTCAAAAGGTTTATACGCCATAAGTGCTTCGGTGGATGCTATCCACGATGAGGGTGGCTCCACTTGCGGCTTGTCTCACATCCGAAAACTCCTCAACGACCTGTCTGGCATGCTTGCTTCGGTTAGCTCTTACGTTTTAGCGCGGTAGCGGCGCATCTTGTTGCGGCTGCCGCAGGTGTCCATGGAACACCAGGTTTTCGCCGCTGGCTTGGAGGCATCGTAATAGGAGGCGCGGCAGGTTGGCTCACGGCACAGCTTGAATCGTTTCCAGACGCCGGTCTGCATGGCCTCAAAGGCGGCGAGCATAAGCGACACCACACCGTCCGTCGGGCGGTCTGACGCGAGGACGATAACTCCGTCCTCGCCAAGGTGTGGGTGAATACCGTAGCGGGCTACGAGGCGGTTGAACGTTTCACGACCGGCGACTTCGTTGCCCGTGGCCATGCCGCTGTTGGCGGCTTGCAACGACCTCAGTGCTGCATGGAGTTGCATGCCGTAGCGAAATGCACTCTTCGTCGTGGTCGCTTCAGCGCTGTGCGGCATTTTTCGGCGAACCCACACGTTCCAGTCGTCAAAGCCGGCGTCGAAATCGTGCCATAGAAACGATTCCAACTGGCTCAGTCTGGCGGGCGTGCCGGTGCGGTGTTCGGGCATGGTAGTTCTCTGGCGAATGTCGATGTTACCATTTAATTTATTTATGCGGTAACTTGCAGGAATGGCTTGACTGCCTTGCTGGATCAGCGCCGATAGCTGGCTGTGGCGCTCCATTTTTCTCTGAGGAATTTCATGCATGCAGCGACGCCAGTTTCTGAGAAAGGTCGGCGGCGCTTTCGCACTAACCGTTACCGCACCCATCGCGGCGCGCATGCTGGCGCAAGGCCAGCGCTCCGAGCAACGAATAGCGACAGGAGAAAGTGACGTGATGCCTGGTCAACCCTTTCATATCAAATTCGACAGCGCACTGAGGGGAGATCTTCGACGTCGCCTTGTCGAGACGCGTTGGAGCGACGCGGTAACGACAGATTGGCGCTATGGAATGAACGAGTCTTTCCTGAAGGCGCTCGTGCAGTATTGGTCGGCGGATTACGATATGGACGCCGCCGAAAAACGATTGAACGTGTTGCCGCAGTTCCGGGCGGATATCGGCGGTTTTGGCGTCAGCTATATCCATTTGAAAGGCCGTGGCCCGCGGCCCAAGCCGCTAATCCTGATGAACGGCTGGCCGTCCAGCTTCGTCGAGTACACAAAGCTGGCGCCGATGCTTGCTGATCCGGCCGCCTTTGGTGGTTCGGCAGACGACGCTTTCGACGTGGTGATTCCGGCACTGCCGGGGTTTGGCTTTTCGGATCGACCCACGCGTCCGTATCCCGTCAGTACCGAAGCATTGTTCCACTCGCTGATGACTGAGCATCTCGGTTACCCGGGTTATCTCGCGTCGGGAACCGACATCGGCGCCGGCGTAGCGACGCGATTGGCATTGAAGTATCCCGAAAGCATCATGGGCATCCATCTTTCAGCGGTGGTGGACCCGCCGCTCACAGCGCAGTCACCACCTCTTTCGGATGTCGAGCGCGCCTATCAAGCAAGCGTTGCGCAATGGGAGGCGGAGCAGGGCGCCTATAACCATCTGCAATCCACTCGACCGCAAACGCTGGCGTTCGCTCTAGCGGATTCGCCTGTCGGTCTGGCCAGCTGGATTGCGGAGAAGTTTTACTATTGGAGTGATCACGGCGGCGATCTCCTGCAGACTTTTTCATCGGACATGCTCATCGACAACCTGATGGTTTATTGGTCCACGCAGACGATCGGATCATCGATGCGTTACTACTACGACAACCGCTACTTTCGGCCAAAGATTCAGCTCGGCGATCATGTCAGCGTACCTACCGCCATTTGCATGTGGCCAAAGGATTTGGTGACTGCACCCAAGGTCTGGGCCGAGCGCTTTTATAACGTCAGGCAATACTCCATGCAAAAGCACGGCGGTCACTTCCCGAGTTGGGAAGCGCCAGTGGCTTACGCTGAAGACCTAAGGCGTTTCGCCAAGCACGTTTAGCCAACGGCAACAGTGAGCTGGCTTTGCTCGCATAGGTCAAACCATAAAGGTCGCTAACTGGTGGAGCGCCTGCTCGACGGACTCAAGGTAAGTCTTGAAATCGACGTCAGGGTTGATGGGCGCCCGGTTCTTGATGACGTCGCTGGAAAGGGTGATGGCAGGCGTCGCTGATATCAGCTGCATCTTGACGGCCCCGGCGACCTGGCGCAGCTGTTCTGCACATTTTCCACCGCCATGGCCTCCGTAAGTGATGATCGCCGCAGGCTTTCCGTTCCATTCCTTGTAGAGGTGGTCAATCGCGTTTTTTAACGTTGCGGGATAGCCCCAGTTGTATTGCGGCGTGACGAAGACCACAGCATCCGCGCTGGCCACTTTTCTGCTCCACGCTTGCGTGTGGGGTTGAATATATCCGCCAGCTGCAGGGATGCCGGGCTCATCGTCCATGGGCAGCGACCATTGCGACAGGTCCACCAGCTCATAGCTAAAATCGGTGCATGAGCGACCGATGCCAGCAACCCATTCGGTGATGATCGGGCAGATCCGGCCAGCGCGTGTGCTGCCCATGATAAGAAGAACATTTTTATGACTCATGATGATCTCTATTGCTTGTATGATGCAATCAATAGTAGGTCGATGAGGGAGGCAAGTAAAGCATGCGTGATACAAGTAATTTGGATGAACTTGCCGGCTCGTTGATTGATTTGGTCGGGGCCATGAATAGCCCACGTCAGGATGATGTCTTGCTGCAGGAAGCCGGCGTATCGCTCGATCGAGCGCTTTTCCCTCTCCTGGTCCGTCTCAGCATTTCTCCAGCCATGGGTGGCGCTGAGCTGGCCGAGCAAGTGGGCCGTGATCCTTCCACCGTCAGTCGGCAGATAGCCAAGCTCGAAGAGCTAGGCCTCGTCAAACGCCAACCCGGTGCAAACGACATGCGGGTCAAGGAAGCCGTCATCACCAAGGCCGGATCTCGCACCATCGAGGCGATCAAGTTGGCGCGACGAACGCTACTGTCTCAGCTTCTGGATGACTGGACCAAGGAGGAGCGCACCATGCTGTCGAAGCTTCTTCGGAGATTTTCGAACGCGATGCGGGACAAACAGCAAGAGCTTTGAACCAAAGGAGCCGGAGACACTTCCCATCGGCTGATGACGGCGAGGGCTGATGGTCAAGGGGGTAGTGTCGAGCATGCAGTCATTCCAACGATGACAGCAGGCCGTCAGGCCATGCAGGGGAAGTGCACTCTGACTCTGGTTTGATCATGCTCAGGAAGGTTTTGGGCTGCCGTCGTGTGATGCCAGGCGCAAGCCACTGCTTCGGCAGACATCGATGCGCGGAAAGAGCTGGGTACGTCCACCGTGGAAGGTGACACGGAGGTCGCGCAGGCATCCGCCAGCGGGGACATCGAAGGTCATTGAGGTCAGGCCGCCTTGCAGCGGCTGGCCGAGGGTGATGTCCTGGAAGGCATCGCGATCGGCAGGCGCGATGGCGAGCGCGGTGACACTGTCAAATGTGGCGTTCACCAGATCGAAGTGCCGCGCGGGTCTGCGCGCTGCATCGGCGCTGACCGCCGATGGAACGACGAGCAGGTTGCCAAGCGCGAAGGCAAACATGGCTACAAGAGAGGTGGCGCTGGTCGAATTCATGGAGGTGCTCCGGCTGAGGTGAGGTGCCGCCGGTGGCTCGTGTGTACACGGTCGGCACCCTGATATGGCCGGATGGAGGTGTCCTGCGAAAGCGGTTCGGGATGAATCGTCGTAACGCGGTGGTGAATCGTAGTGGCGTCGCGATCTTGCTTTGCAGCGCCGTGCGCAGCACCTAGGATGGCCACTCCAATCCACGGGATATCCCGCGATGATGGTTCGCCTCGGCAACACGCAAATCGGCCTGTTCCGCTATCTCGGCCTGTGGGCGGTGGTAGTGGTGGTGTTTACGATACAGCGGTCCATGCAAGACGCGCTGTACGGAAATACCTGGTCGGTCTTCGATGACCTGCGCTGGTCGATGATCCAGTGGTATACGTGGGCAGCATTGGCGCCGATGGTGTTCCGGTTGGCAGCGAAGTATCCGATCCAGTCGCCGGTGCGCCTGCGCGGGCTAGGTATGCAATTGCCGGTGAGCGTGGGCGTGACTCTGCTGGCCATGTTCATTGGAGCGTTCGTGTCGACGCCGTTCGAACCGAGTTCGTTCGGTGAGCAGGTCAGACAGTTTCTCGGCCAGCATTTCGCCACCGGCTTGTTGGTCTACTGGTCGCTATTTGCGATTCAGCAGGCCATGCAGTTCCACGCGGAAAAGACCCGCCGCGAGATCGAAGCGATCCAGCTGGCGACGGAGCTTGCACAGTCGCGCCTGCGTGCGCTGAAGTCGCAACTGCAGCCGCATTTCCTGTTCAACACGCTGCATGCGATCGCGACGTTGCTGGACGAGGACACGTTGTCGGCTGAAGACATGCTGCTGCGCCTGAGCGACCTGCTGCGTGCATTCCTCGAGGACTACGACGGGCAGGAAATCAGTTTACGGCGGGAGCTGGTGCTGCTGGATCTCTATCTCGGCATCCAGCGCATACGCTTCAAGGATCGCCTCACCACGCAGATCTACGTCGCTCCGGATACGCTGGATTGCGCTGTGCCCAGCCTGATCCTGCAGCCGATCGTGGAGAACGCCATCACCCATGGGATCGGCAAGCGAGTCGGTGTGGACTGCATCGAAATAGAAAGTCGGCGTGAGGGCGACACTCTGTGCATCGACGTGCGCAACCGCAACAGCACGCTGGAGGCCGGCGCAGCATCCACCTCGGGACACGGTATCGGGCTGTCGAACACCGAGCTACGCCTGCGCGAACTATATGGCGGTGTTGCGCAGGTTAACTTGGGGATGATTTGGCCTCAGGGCGTTATCTGCCGTCTTCGGCTGCCGTTTCGCGAGATCGAAGAGCCTGACGATGCGCCCGAGGTCGCCTCCGCATGAGCATCGCTACCCTGGTCGTGGACGACGAGCCGATCGCACGTCATGCCATTGTGCGGCTGCTGCGTGACGATCCCGACATCGAGCTGTTGGCCGAGTGCGGTGATGGCGTGTCGGCGGTCGAGGCGATACGCAGTCAGTCACCGGACCTGGTTTTTCTCGACATCCAGATGCCTGCCATGAGCGGCATGGACGTGGCGGCGACCATTGGCGCAGAGCGCATGCCGGCGACGGTGTTTGTCACCGCCTTCGAGCAATATGCGGTGCGGGCATTTGAGGCGAATGCGGTGGATTACCTGGTGAAGCCGTTCAGTCGGGAGCGTTTCGCGAACACGCTGCGGCGCGTGAAGGCGCGGCTGTCGACCGGCGAGGGCGTAGGCGGGGTCGCCTCCGCGCAGATCCTGCAGGCGCTCGACGCCTTGCGCCAGCGCGATGACTACATCCAGCGCCTTCCCGTGCGCATCGACGAGCACATCAGTTTTATCGACGTCGACCAGATCGTGTGGATCAAGGCCAGCGGCAACACCGTGCAGATCCACCTGGCCGATGGCGTCCACGAGATGCGAGAGACCATGAGCGCGCTCGCCGCGCGCCTTGATCCGCGGCATTTCGCGCGCGTCCACCGCTCGGCAATTATCAACGTGCGCCGGATCCAGGCTATCCATCCGTGGTTCAACGGCTACCACGTCGTCACGATGGATACCGGCCAGAAGCTGCGCATGAGCCGCTACCAGCACGAGACCTTTCTGCGCCTGGCCTCGGCCAGCGGCGGGAAACGGGTGGAATAGGGACGCGTGCGCAAACAGCCAAGTGCAGCATCACTCGCCGTGCTCGGATTCCCTCCCCATGTTGGGGGGAGAAATAAATCGGGCACATAAGTTTGTGCGGCGATGTTAAGTTGTGCGAATTCCTTGGATTTGCCTGTCGGAGTTCATCATGTTGGTTGCCTCTTTCCCCCGGTCGCCGTCTGGCGCGCGCTGCATGCTTGTACGTCTTGTCGTGGCCATATCGATGGCTCTCGCGATCGGTAGCGTATGCGCACAGGAGCTGCGAACCGACCAGGTACCACCACCACAGGACACGCCGTATCCCGGCACGATAGCGATTCATGTCGATGCCAGCGACACGGTACAGGGTATTTTTCGCGTGCACGAGACCATTCCGGTGAAGTCGGGTGCGTTGACACTGCTGTATCCGCAGTGGATTCCTGGCGACCATTCGCCGAGTGGTCCGATTGCCATGCTTGCCGGGCTCAAGCTCAGTGGCAACGGCAAGCCGCTGATGTGGAAGCGCGACAAGTACAACGTCTTCGCGTTCCATCTCGATGTACCGACCGGCGTGTCGAGCATCGACGTGGACTTTCAGTATCTGTCCGGTCGCAGCGGCGATTTCGATATCACCGACCGCATGATGGACATGGAATGGAGCAAGGTTTCGCTGTATCCGGCCGGCTATTTTTCGCGTGGTATCACCTTTGTGCCCAGCGTGACGCTGGCGCATGGCTGGCAGCTCGGCACCGCGCTGGAGACGACGTCTGAGTCGGGTGACATCACCACCTTCAAGCCGGTGACGTTCAACAATCTGGTTGATTCGCCGATCTACGCGGGCCAGTACTTCAAGCGCGTCGATCTCACGCCTGCCGGCGGCGCACCGGTACATCTGGACATCGTGGCGGATGCACCGAAGTATCTGGAGATGACGCCCGAGCAGTTGAAGGTGCATCGGGCATTGGTGACGCAGGCGATCACGCTGTTTGGCTCGCATCACTACGACCACTACGACTTTCTCTTTTCGCTTTCGGATCAGTTGGGCGGCAACGGCACCGAGCACCATCAGTCCAGCGAGGACGGTCTCGGTGCCGATTACTTCACGGCGTGGAGTGAGAACGCGCCCGATCGGGACCTGCTGGCGCACGAGTACACGCATTCGTGGAACGGCAAGTTCCGACGTCCGGCTGACCTGTGGACGCCCAACTTCAACGTGCCGATGGGCGATTCCCTGCTATGGGTCTACGAGGGGCAGACACAGTATTGGGGTTTCGTGCTGACCGCGCGTTCCGGCATGTGGACGCCACAGCAGTTTCGCGATGCGCTGGCGATGACAGCGGCCAATTACGAGCGTAACCGCGCCGGTTTCGCGTGGCGCACGCTCGAGGACACGACCAATGATCCCACTGCTGCGCATCGCTCGGGCCTGCCGTATCGCAGCTGGCAGATGAGCGAGGATTATTACAGCGGCGGACAGATGATGTGGCTGGAGGTGGATAGCAAGCTGCGCGCTCTGACGAATGACCGCAAGTCGCTGGACGATTTCGCCCATGCGTTTTTCGGTGTCGACAATGGCAGCTACGTGACCAAGACTTACACCTTCGACGACGTCGTGGCCGCATTGAACGGCGTGGCGCCTTACGACTGGGCCAGCTTCCTGCACGCCCGCGTTGATGCACTTAATCCGCCGCTCAATGGCATCGATGGCTCCGGATGGAAGCTGGTCTATACCGACAAGGAAAGCGACTACGAGAAGCAGTACAACAGCCAGCCGGAACCGCCGCGCCATCTGTACAACTTCACCTGGTCGATCGGTTTGACGATGGCAGACAAGGGACTGATCAACGACGTGAACTGGAATGGCGCGGCGTTCAAGGCCGGCGTCAGCAGCGGAGCCACCATGGTCGCGGTGAACGGCCAGGACTATTCGAGCGACGTGTTGAAGAGCGCGATTGCGGCGGCCAAAGACAGCCAGTCACCAATCCAGCTGCTGCTGAACTACCAGGGCGGTTTCCGCACGGTGTCGGTGGATTATCACGGCGGCCTGCGGTACCCGCATCTGGTCCGCGTCGAGGGCACGCCGGATTACCTGAGCCAGATTATCGCGGCACGCAAATAGGGCGGAACCAGTAGCGCTAGTGCTGATCTGAACGGTGGCGAGGGCATTCCTTCCTGAGGGCTGCCCTCGTTGCTAAACGTGTTGCGTCGGCCCAGCCTCAGCCCGGCGCGTTATCACCCGCGATGTGATCCAGCGTTTTCAGCGCCTCGTCTGGCAAGGCGATATCGACCGCCGCCAGATTCTCGCGCAGATGCGTTACGGATGAGGTGCCCGGAATCAGCAGGATGTTCGGGGAGCGCTGCAGCAACCAGGCGAGTGCCACCTGCATGGGCGTGGCATCGAGTTGCGCGGCAACATCGGAGAGTGCGGTTGATTGCAACGGTGTGAAACCACCGAGCGGGAAGAACGGTGCATAAGCGATACCCGCGGCGGCGAGTTCGTCGATCAGGGCGTCGTCGTTCCGGTGCGCGAGGTTGTACTGGTTCTGCACGCAGACGATATCCGCGATGGCGCGCCCCTCGGCGATCTGCTTGCGCGTCACGTTGCTCAAGCCGATATGGCGAACCAGACCTTGCTGCTGGAGCTCCGCAAGCACAGTCAGTGGCGCTTCGAGCGAGCCCTCGGCCGGGCCGTGAATACTGAACATCAGGCGCAGGTTGACGACATCGAGCACGTCCAACCCGAGGTTGCGCAGGTTGTCATGCACGGCGCGGGTCAGCTCTTCCGCTGAAAAGGCTGGATTCCACGAACTGTCTTCGCCGCGGCGCGCCCCGATCTTGGTGACGATCACCAGATCGTCGGCGTACGGGTGCAGCGCTTCGCGAATGATCTGATTGGTGACATGCGGGCCGTAGAAGTCGCTGGTGTCGATGTGATCGATACCGCTGGCCACGGCCTCGCGCAGCACGGCGAGTGCACCGTCACGATCTTTCGGCGGCCCGAACACGCCTTTGCCGGCCAGTTGCATGGCACCGTAGCCCAGGCGCTTTACGATGCGATCGCCGAGCTTGAAAGTTCCGGCTTTGCGGATGTCTGTCATGGTCTTTCTCTCAGGGTCTTTCTCATCAAGGGACCTGAAATATAGACACTCGACGCTTGTATGATAACCAGGCTAAATCGGCACGGGCCGTATGGAAAATCGAACAATGCCGGCGAATCTTGCAGATCTCACGGCCTTCGTCGCTGTGGCCCGGGCAGGCGGGTTTCGCGATGCCGCCAGGAAGATGGACGGCAGCGCGTCCAGTCTGAGCGAGGCGGTGCGCCGGCTCGAGCGCGCGCTCGGCGTGAGGCTGCTCAACCGCACCACCCGCAGCGTGATGCCCACCGAAGCCGGCGCGCGACTGCTCGATCGGCTTGGCCCTGCGCTGGGCGAAGTCGAGGCCGCGCTGGATGTGGTCAACGGTTTTCGCGACCGCCCAGCCGGTACGCTCCGGCTGAATGTGCCGGTGAGTGCGGCGCGGCTGGTCCTGCCGTACATCGTGCCGCCGTTTCTCGCGGCCTATCCCGACATCCGTCTGGAGATCATCGCCGAAGACAGCTTCGTCGACATGCTCGCCGCGGGCTGTGATGCCGGCATTCGCTATGACGAACGGCTGGAGCAGGACATGATCGCCTTGCCGATCGGCCCGCGCGTGCAGTGCTATGCGACGGCAGCGTCGCCGGCCTATCTCGACCGCTGCGGTCGCCCCGACCATCCGCGCGATCTGCTCGCCCATGCCTGCCTGCGCGGGCGGTTTGCCAGCGGCGCCATGCATGCTTGGGAGTTCGAGCGTGATGGCGAGATCGTCACGGTGGAGCCTTCCGGTCCGCTGGTCGTTCGCATCGGCGCGGCTACCGATCTTGCCGTAGACGCCGCCGTCGCCGGCTGCGGTGTCATCCAATTGTTCGAGGGCTGGCTGCGCCCGCATCTCGAAAGTGGTGCACTTGAACCGGTGTTGGAGCCCTGGTGGCAACGGTTCTCCGGGCCGTTTCTCTACTATCCGGGGCGCCACCATCTTCCTGCGCCGCTGCGCGCGTTTGTCGATTTCATCCAGGCGCAGCGTTCTTCGATGGGAGACTAGCGGGCTTTTGTCGGGAGGGTTTTAACGCCGTGTTGCCAGTACGCCATCCAGCGCCAGCTGCGCCTTGAAGCCGGCTTTCTCCAGCCGCTTGGCCACCTCGTTGGGAACGTCGCGGCCACTGGTGAGTTTGTTCGGGCTGCCGGTGTAGTGGAACAGCCGGCCGCCGCGGCGCAGTACACGTGCCAGCTGATCGTAGAACACTTGCGAGTAGAGTTCGCCGGCGATGCCGAAGCGCGGCGGGTCGTGCAGCAGCGCGTCGACTGACGCGTCGGCAACCTGCGTGATTGCCTGCGACACATCGGCATGATTGAGCTGCAGGCGCCCGCCGCTGGCGAGCCCATCCGGATTGGGCGACCATGGATTGAGCGTGCGCAGCCACAGCACGTCGGCGTTCTTTTCGAGCGACTGGATGTGCGCCACACCCGCCTCCAGGCAGCAGGCTGCGAAGTAGCCCAGTCCGCCGCAGGTATCGAGCACCACCTTGCCACGCGGCTCGATCAGCGCCACTTTGCGGCGCGCATCCTCGAAGGGTGACTCTTTCGACGTCGGCAGCATCTTGATGCCGTCGATCTCGAACGTCGGTGCGCCCCATTCGGTGGGTACCAGCTTGATCAGCGAGCCAGCAAAGCGCGACACAGGCGCGAATTCCTCGCCGTCCCAGTAATAAATCGTGCGGTCTTTCAGCTTGGGCGGGTAGGGATAATGCTGGCCACGCCACTGCCAGGCGTCCATCTCCAGCGGCGTACTGGCGTTCGAGATCCCCAGATCCAGCGAGCCGATCCACTCGCCTGCGCCTGCATCGCGTGCAGCGAGCAAGGCATCGACGATGGGGCGCGTAAGCAGGGGGCTGGAGCAATGCGACACGTGGGGTACTCCTGAAACAGCGGTAGCTTGCCGCAACGCGATCAAGGCGCCGCATCGTAACCCACTGACGTGGCCGCCGCGGAATGCGCACGCCAGAGTCGCGGCCGACTAAAGTTATAGGTTACGCGTGCTTCGATCGTCGAGCCGGTTTGCTTGGCGTGGCGGCACGCAGCCCACGTCGATGCAGAGTCTTCAATTCCTCCTCGGTGAGGCGGCAGGTGGCCGCATCGCCGGTCTGGGCCATCACGAAGTCGATGAATTTGCGTACGCGGCTGGGTATTTCCGTACGCTGGGCGTAGTACATGTAGACGCCGTAGCGTTCGTTGAGTTGATCGAGCATCAAGGGCACCAGCGCTCCGCTGCGCAGATGGCGGGCGGCGCTGATGCTGTCGATCTGGCCCACGCCGAGCCCGGCTATCACAGCCTGGGTTTCGGCCTCGGGGTCGTTGCTGGTGAAGCCGGCTGGCAGGTCGCCGAAGCGCAGCTCCCCCTCATGCAGGAACTCCCACGGTGAGATGCGTCCGGTATTGGGGTGACGCGAAC